>Ga0307372_10007045_pt1 | contig 16245 bp, 15 predicted proteins | sample OX1MG_FD_202533 | JGI IMG/M metagenome (GOLD analysis project Ga0307372, IMG submission 202533) | Soil microbial communities from Risofladan, Vaasa, Finland - OX-1 | ecosystem: Environmental > Terrestrial > Soil > Coastal area > Acid sulfate soil | place: Finland: Risofladan, Vaasa | collected... | reverse complement strand
GTGCTGGCGTTCGCTCCGGTTGTCTGAGATGCGCCATTGCCTTTGCCCGGCGTATCCAGCACTGCCAGTACCGCGCCGACTTGCGCTGTCTGCCCGCTCTGGATGCGAATCTCGCTGACGCGCCCCGCCACTGGCGACGGTATCTCGACCAGCGCTTTGTCCGTCTCGACCCTGACCATCGGCTGATCCAGCTTGAGCGTGTCGCCCACTTTGACGAGCCATTCGGCCACCTCAGCCTCGTTCATTCCCTCGCCGAGGTCTGCTAGTTTGAATTCGTACATATATATGTCTCCGCTATTACGGGATTCGTATTATTCCATGACCCGGCGCAGTGCGTCCAACGTCTTCGGCACGTTGGGCAAGTAATAATCTTCCAGGCCGGGAACGGGATAGGGCGTATCATAGCCAGTGACGCGGCCAACAGGCGCGAGCAGCGAGTAGAGGCAACGTTCGTTGATGATGGCGGTCACTTCCGCGCCGATGCCGCCCGCGCGCGGAGCCTCGTGAATGACGACGGCGCGCCCGGTTTTCGTCACCGAAGCGACAATGGCCTCTTCGTCGAGCGGCCAGACCGTGCGCAGGTCGATCACCTCGACGCTCGCGCCGTTTTCCTGCTGTATCTGCTTTGCCGCCTCCAACGCCACCGGAACCATCGCGCCATAGGCGAAGACGCTGACGTCCGTTCCTTCCTGCAACACCTTCGCTTTGCCAAGCGGCTCAGTATAATAGTCCTGCGGCGTCTCCTGGCGGAACGAGCGATAGAGTTTGATGTTTTCCAGGAACAGCACCGGGTCGGGGTCGGCCACCGCCGCGGCCAGCAGCCCTTTGGCATCGTAGGGATTGGATGGAATCACCACTTTGATGCCGGGAGTCTGCAAGAAAATACCTTCCAGGCTGTCCGAGTGCAGTTCGGGCGTGCGCACGCCGCCGCCGTAGGGCGCGCGCACTACGAGGGGGCAGGTGAACGCGCCCGCGCTGCGGAAGCGCATCCGCGCCGCCTGCGTGACAAGCTGGCTCATGCAGAGGAAGAGAAAACCGGCGAACTGGATTTCGGCAATTGGGCGCAGGCCATAGATCGACATGCCGATGGCGCTGCCGATAATACCTGATTCCGCCAGCGGCGTATCGAAGACGCGCTTCTCGCCGAATTGCTTTTGCAGGTGTTCGGTGACGCGAAAGACGCCGCCATTGATACCGATATCTTCGCCGAAGACCACGACGCGCTCGTCACGCTGCAATTCCAGGGCCAGCGCGTTGTTCAACGCTTCGATCATCGTCATTTGCATGATATATCGTCCCTTTCCCCGTTATTGCGGTTGAATATAACGCAGCATCTCGGCGCGCTGCTCTTGCAGGCGCGGGAACGGCTCGGCGAAGGTATGGTCAAAGAAGCTGTCGGGAGCCATCGCGGGCATGGCCTCTGCTTCCTGCACGGCTTCGTTGATCTCTTCTTCGATGGATGCGATCAATTGTTGGTCCTGTTCGTCTGCGAGCAGGCCGCGCTGCACGAGGTAGGCGCGGAAACGCTTGATGGGGTCTTTGCTCTGCCAGAATGCTACTTCGGCGGCGTCGCGGTAGCGCGTGGGATCGTCTGCTGTAGTGTGCGCGCCGATGCGATAGGTCAGCGTCTCGACGAGCGTTGGCCCCTGGCCGGAACGCGCGCGTTCGAGCGCCTGTTGCATGACATGGTAGACGGCCAGGATGTCGTTGCCGTCAACGAGCGCTGAAGGCAGGCCGAAGCCAGCGCCGCGCGCCGCGAAACTGGGAGCCGCGCTCTGCTTCGCGCGCGGCACGCTGATGGCCCAGCCGTTGTTCTGCACGACGATCACGACCGGAGCCTGGAAGACGCCCGCAAAGTTTAGGGCTTCGTTGAAATCGCCCTCCGAGGTCGCGCCGTCGCCGCACACACCGACGGCCACCGCCGGGTCGCCCGCGATTTTGGCCGCCATCGCCAGCCCGACGGCATGGATAAGCTGTGTGCCGATGACGATCTGGATGGGCAGGCAGCGCGCCTCCCTGGGATAGTTGGGAGCCGTCATGCCGCGAAACGAATAAATAAGCGTGGGTAAAGGAATGCCTCTGACCATCAGCGAGGCGATTTCGCGGTACGAGGATGTCAGCCAGTCCTGGGTTTGCATAGGCGCGGCCAGCCCCACGGCGGTCGCTTCCTGGCCGACCAGCGAGCCGAAGGTGGTGGCGCGCCCCTGGCGCTGCAAGGCGATGATCTTATTGGAAAAAGCCCGGCCCTGCTGCATGAAGCGATACAGCGACAGCAAACGCTCCGCGCTGAGATCAGGCACGGCATTGACGACGTTGCCTTCGGGGTCAAGAATCTGATAGGGGGTCAGAGCAGAATCAAGTTGTTGGATCGCCACGGCGCGCTCCTTCCTTGTTATCTCAAGCAACCGGGCAATGTGCGGCCAGCCGCACATTGCCCGGTTGCTTGAATGATTATACGGAAAATACCCACGGGGCTTCTTTTTTGCGCCGCTCCTCGTAGGCCGCGATTTCATCAGCGTGGGAGAGCGTCCAGCCGATGTTGTCCAATCCCTGGAGCAGGGCGTTTTTCTTGAAGTTATCGATGTCGAAATGGAAAACGCGCTCGTCAGGCGTGGTCACGGTCTGCGCAGCTAGATCAACGGTGAGCTTATAGCCTTCGCGGGCCTCGACCTCGCGCATGAGCTGCTTCACGATTGGCTCGTCCAGCGTGGCGGGTAAGAGGCCGTTGTTGAAGCAGTTGCTGTAGAAGATATCGGCGAAGCTAGGAGCGATGATACAGCGAAAGCCGTAGTCGCGCAGCGCCCAGGGCGCGTGTTCGCGCGAGGAGCCGCAGCCGAAGTTATCGCCCGCCAGCAGGATCGATACGCCCTGGTAGCGTGGCATATTCAGCACAAAGTCGGGATTCGGCTCCATCGCGTTGCCGGTATAGCGCCAGTTGGCGAACAGCGCCGGGTCAAAGCCAGTGCGCCGGATGGTCTTGAGGAAGCGGGCCGGCGTGATCTCGTCGGTATTGACGTTCACGCGGTCGAGCGGCAATACCAGGCCAGTTAAGGTCGTAAACGGTTCCATCTATCTCTTCTCCTATTGCTCTCTGATGTCCACGAAGTGACCGGCAATTGCGGCGGCAGCGGCCATTGCCGGACTGACGAGGTGCGTGCGCCCGCCGCGGCCCTGGCGGCCCTCGAAATTGCGGTTGCTGGTCGAGGCGCAGCGGTCGCCCTCGGAAAGCATGTCGCCGTTCATGGCGATGCACATGCTGCACCCGGCCTCGCGCCAGTCGAAACCGGCATCGCGGAAGATATCGGCCAATCCCTCTTCTTCGGCCATGCGGCGCACCTGCATGGAGCCAGGCACAACCACGGCCCGCACGCCGTCCGCGACATGTTTGCCTTTGATGTACTGTGCTGCCATGCGCAGGTCTTCCAGGCGCGAGTTGGTGCAGGAGCCGATGAAGACGGTGTTCAGGCGAATATCGGCGATCTTCTGCCCCGGCTGGAGATCCATGTACTGTAGAGCGCGTTCGTATGACTGGCGTTTCAAGGCATCCTTTTGCTCGGCAGGATCGGGAACGGAGCCGGTCACATCGGCGACCAGGCCGGGATTGGTTCCCCATGTGACCTGCGGGCCTAAGCCCTCGACATTGACCTCGTAGACTTTATCGAACTGCGCGTCGGGATCGCTTGCCAGTTCGCGCCAGGCCGCGACGGCCTGATCGAACATCTCGCCTTTTGGCGCGTAGGGACGGCCCTTGATATACGCGAAGGTCGTCTCATCGGGAGCGATCATACCGGCGCGCGCGCCCGCCTCAATCGCCATGTTGCACAGCGTCATGCGCCCTTCCATTGAGAGCGCGCGCACAGTTGAGCCGCTGAACTCGATGACATGTCCCGTGCCGACGCCCGTGCCAAGCTGGCCGATCATATACAGCGCGACATCTTTAGCGGTCACGCCTGGCCCTAACGCGCCTTCGATGCGGATATTCATGGTTTTGGGGCGTGATTGCAACATCGTTTGCGTCGCCAGCACATGCTCGACTTCGCTGGTGCCGATGCCGAAAGCTAGCGCGCCGACCGCGCCGTGCGTCGAAGTATGCGAGTCGCCGCAGACAATTGTCAGGCCCGGCAGGGTGATGCCCTTTTCCGGCCCGATGATATGCACAATGCCCTGGCGCGCGTCATCCATGTCGAAAAGCGTGATGCCGAAATCGCGCGCGTTCTGCTCCATCGACGTGATGCAGATTTCGCTGTCTTTATCTACGACATTGATCATCTTGCGCCCGCGTGTCGTCGGTATCATGTGGTCAATGACCGCAATTGTAGCGACAGGTTGGCGCACCGAGCGCCGCATTTCGCGCAAACCGGTGAAGGCTTGCGGCGAAGTGGCCTCGTGGACCAGGTGACGGTCGATATACAGGATTGTGGACTCTCCGGGAACATCGCGCACAACGTGCGCGTCCCAGATTTTCTCAAACATCGTCTTAGCCATTGTTGTGTCTCCGTAGTGTAATGGGCCAGGCAGGAAACCTGGAGTGACGCTTATATCATACCACAAGGATTTCCAACGAAAGGGGGTCAGCTTGCGAATCAATACGGCAATACGGCATCTACACACGCCCGTGTGTAGATGCCGTATTGATTCGCAAACTGACCGATACCTTATCCGATATTGCAGCTCGACAGGCCGCGCTTTTCGAGGTATTGCTGGTGGTAGTCCTCGGCGCGGTAGAACTGGGAAGCTGGGACGACCTCCGTTACAATCGGTCGCCGGTATTTGCCGGACGCTTGCAGGTGCTCTTTTGAGGCGGTGGCTGCGGCCTGCTGCTCCGGCGTGTGGTAGAAGATAGACGAGCGATACTGCGTCCCAACGTCCGGTCCCTGGCGATTGAGCGTGGTCGGATTATGATTCTCCCAGAAGACCTGTAAGAGTTGTTCATAGGAGACGCGAGCGGGATCGTAGTCTACCTCGACAGCCTCGGCGTGACCGGTGCGGTCGGTACAGACGTCATGATACGTTGGATTGGAAAACGCGCCGCCTTCGTAGCCTACTGCTGTCGCGACGACGCCCTTTATCTGGCGAAATGTCGCCTCGACGCCCCAGAAACATCCTGCCGCGAACGTGGCTTTTTCTGTCTGCATCATGGTTATTACTCCTTTATGGTTGATCTCTATAATACCTGACCAGGAGCCAGGTTATGCTTGCCCGTCGTCTGCTGCCTGCCCGGCCTCTGGCTGGAAGGCGAGCGCGAGGGAATTGATACAGTAGCGTTTGCCGGTGGTCTCGCGGGGGCCGTCGTCGAAGACGTGGCCGAGATGCGCGCCGCAGTTTTTGCAGGTCACCTCGGTGCGCCGCATGAAGAGCGAGCGATCCTCGTGCAACTCGACATGCTCCCGATTGATCGGGTCATCAAAGCTCGGCCAGCCCGACCCGGATTCGAATTTGGCATCAGATGAGAACAGCGGCTGCCCGCAGGCGACGCAGCGATACATGCCATCTTCGTGGTTATGATACAACGCCCCGCTGAAAGCGCGCTCGGTGCCTTTGAGGCGGCAAACCTGGTACTGCTCCGGCGTCAGTTTTTCTTTCCAATACGACTCCGGCTGGTTTCTCAAATCGTTCGTCATGAAATTTCCTCTTCTATTGCAATGATAGATAATCACTATAACATATAAGGGATACACGAAAAAGACGGGAAGGTTTTACATTTGCTCCTTCACCGGTGAAAACAATGTGTCCAACAGGTTTGTTCCGGCTCTGGCGTATTGCCGATTCTTTGCCCATTTGTTACAATCAACGCATGGACACTGAACAAGAACAGAGTTTTTCCCTGTTGCCTGATGAGCAGCCGGTGACGACGGTGCGCGACAGTCTGTATGATCTGATCCCGCTTGGCCCGCGCGAGGAGAAGCTGATCGGCACGGCGGCCTTTTTACGCCTGCAGAAGATCAAACAACTCGGCTTCGTCTATCGCATCTGGCCGGGAGCGACGCACACGCGCTACGAACACAGCCTTGGCTGCTATCATCTGGCCGTGCGCGCGCTGCGCGCCATGCTGTGGCGCGGCGCCGACGGTGGACTGGAGGGCGTCTCCGCCAGCAGTATCCAGACGCTAGTAGTGGCTGCGCTGCTGCATGATATCGGCCATTACCCGTTCTCGCATACCATCGAAGAGCTGGGCCATCCCATTATACCGCACGAAAAAGTTGGGCGTGCCATCATCGAACAAGGTGAGATCGCCGCCATTCTTGAGCAAGAGTATCGCCTTTCGCCGGAGCGCGTGGCCGACATGATCGACCCGCCCAGGCAGCGCGCGCTGCCCGCTGATGACGCCCTGCTCGCGCATTTGCTGAGCGGCGCGCTGGATGTAGATAAGCTGGATTATCTGCCGCGTGATGCGCGTGCCTGCAATGTACCCTACGGTGGGGTCGATGTCGCGCGCTTGCTGGCCGCGCTGCGTGTCCATGCCGATGTGCAGGGCGAGCGGCGCATTGTCGTAACGCACAAAGGCATCAGTCCTCTGCATTCGCTGCTGCACGCGCGCCAGGAAATGTTCGACAACATCTACTGGCATCATACCAGCCGGGCCTTGCAAACCATGCTGCTGCGCGCGGTGCAAGAAGCGCTCTTAGCCGGTGCGCTGGAAGCCGATCACCTTGTTGGGCTGGACGATGCATCGCTGCTCGTCCTCTTAGCGCGGGATTACATGCCGGAGAGTACGCGCGCGCTGGTGGAAAAGCTCGAATTGCGCAGGCCATATAAGGGTGTGTTGGAGATCAGTCGGATGGCTGGCCGCCTGTTCAGTCGCCTGGAAGCCTTGTTCTGGGACGCCAACCGGCGGCGGCATATTGAGCAGATGCTGGCGGCGGAGCTGGCGCGCGCGCTGAATATAGCCATCGCTGATTACGAAACGCTGCTGGATATTTCCAGGCCGGGGAAATGGGAGATGGACGTGTGGGTAACGTTCGGCAAGCAGCCGCCGGTGGGTATGACCGAACTGGTCACATGGGTGCAGGCGACCGGATTGCAGCCTGATGACCTCGCTCGCTATGAACAGCACCAGCAGCGGATTCGCCTCGTTGTTCCCGAACGTATTCGCGCGCTCCTGCAAGGACGGCGCGACGATCTCTTGTTGCCTCTGTTGGAAACGCTGATCGAGACGGAATAAGGTTTATTTGCGCGGTTTGTGGTTCTTCCCCTGGTCTTTGCGCTGGTACATCAGGCGCGCGGCTTTATCGTGGACGCGCCAGGCGGGCTGATAGTTCTCGTTGAGGCCGAGAGCCTGTTCGGCGGCCTGCACGGCCTCGCGATAACGACCCAGGCGATAGAGTGTGTCGGCTTTCATGGTCCAAATGTGTTCATCGTCGGGAATGAGTTCCAGAAATTGCTCAATCGCCTCTTCCGCTTCCTCGAAGTGTCCCAGGGCGCGCAGCGCGCGCGCGTGGCTATCCCAGGCAAAGAGATCATCCGGGTCGAGTTCAATCAGTTGGCCGGTGAGCGGGAGTAACTCGCTGTACTCGCCGAGGAAGCGATACGCGCGTATGAGAAATGCCAGCAAATATGTATCACGTGGAGCAGACTCCAATAACTGCTGAATCAGCGGGATCAGTTCGCGAATTCGCTTGAGGTCGTAAAGGATTTCTCCCTTTGCTCGCAGCGCGAAGAGATAGTCAGGATCAAGAGCCAGGCTGTAGTTGACGGCGTCGAGCGCGGCCACCGGATTTTTGAGAGCCAGTAGAGCGATGGCTTTATTAGCCCAGGCGCGCGCATCATTGGGGGCAAGCTCGATGGCTCTCTCGACGCTGCGCAGTGAGTCCTGGTAGCGTTCCTGGAGCAGTTGCAATCCGCCGCGATTCAGCCATGCCAGGGGCAGCGTCGTATCAAGCAGAAGCGCCTGATCGTTCGCGATGGTCGCCTCGGAGATGCGTTCCAGCTTTTGCAAGGCGCGCGCCTGACAGGCGAGAGCCAGCGCCGAGCCGGGATCAAGCTCAGAAGCCTCTCGCGCCATTGTTAACATTTGCTCGTACTGTTCATCCTTGTCGCAAGAGATCGCCTGATCAAGCATCCGCTTGACCTCATCATGTCGCTGATCGCTTTCTTTGTTCGTGATGGCCTCTTCGTTATCCACGTAGAAATCTCCTACCTCAATTCATTGCGCCTATTATCTCATGATTTGCCCGGAGGGGCAAGCTATTACAAACTTTTTACAATTTCCTGCCACATTTCTGATGATCCTGGTATATAGTACCCATAGAGTAATCGTAAACGTAGATACTGTGCAAGCTAAAACACACCGTACATCAAAGAAACGAAATAATAGGAGGAATATGTTGCATCCATATGATCATTCCACTGAACCATTTCAAAGCGAGAACGCGCAGCCGCCCCAGCCAGGGTACATGAACTTTCCCTTCCAGGCTGAGGACGAGCCGTTACAGCAACCTGGCACTATGGCTTCCCAGGTCGAGGACGCGCAATCGCCGCAGCCAGGGAGTATGGCTTATCCGTTCCAGGTCGAGGACGCGCAATCGCCGCAGCCAGGGAGTATAGCTTATCCGTTCCAGGTCGCGGACGCGCAATCGCCGCAGCCAGGGAGTATAGCTTATCCGTTCCAGGTCGAGGACGCGCAGTCGCCGCAGCCAGGGAGTATGGCTTATCCTCCGGCAGCGCCGCCTCCTGATCCAGGAGACAAAGTCACGCGGGGCAGACCGTCGCGCGGCTGGCGTACAGCATCAATAGCGGCCCTGACGCTGATGCTGGCAGTTGTCTTTGGTGTGGGCCTGTTTTCAGGTTGGGTTTACGGGAGAAATTCTGTCGCGACATCGACTACTCCAGCGTTGCAGCAAGGCTCAAATCCGACCGTAAGCGTGCCGCAGTTGACCAGCAACAACATCCAGGCGGTGCAGGAAGCGGTCGTCCAGAAAGTCAGCCCTTCGGTGGTGCAGGTGAACGTGCAGACGTCGCAAGGCGCAGGGATCGGCTCCGGCGTGATTATTGACAAGCGTGGCTATATCGTGACCAATGATCATGTCGTGGCCGGAGCGCAGCAAATACAGGTTGTTTTGTATGACGGTACAAAGCTGAATGCACAGCTCGTTGGTACCGACGCGACAGATGATCTGGCCGTGATCAAGATCAATCCGCCCTCGAACCTGGCTGTAGCAACGCTGGGCAACTCTTCTCAACTCAAGGTCGGTCAGAATGTGCTGGCTATCGGCAATCCGCTCGGCATCACGCAGACGGTGACAAACGGCATCGTCAGCGCGCTCAACCGCACGGTGTCGGAGGGCCAGGGCAGCAACGCGATCATTCCTGACGCGATCCAGACCGATGCCGCCATCAATCCGGGCAACAGCGGCGGCGCGCTGGTGGACTTGCAAGGCAATGTCATCGGCATCCCAACGCTGAACGCTATTGACCCTGAATTTAATACGCCCGCGAGCGGCGTCGGCTTTGCCATCCCGTCGAACCGCGTGAACTTCATCGCGACTCAGCTCATCCAGTACGGGAAAGTGATCCACACCGGGCGCGCTGGCCTGGGCGTCTCCGTCGAGTCGGTGAATTCCTACCTGGCGGCGCTCAATAACCTGCCTGTCCAACAGGGCGCGTTGATTGCTGGTTTGCAGTCGGGCGGCCCGGCGCAGCATGCCGGTTTGCAGGTCGGCGACGTGATTGTCCAGATCAACAATACGCAGGTGGTAGATACCTCTTCGCTGGGCGACGCGCTGGCGCAGTACAATATCGGCGAAACCGTTGCAGTACATGTCTATCGCGGCAACCAGCAATTGACGATCAATGTCAAGCTCGGCGAGTTGTCCGCGCAGCCATAGGAAGTCGTTGCAGAGAAGCGAAAGGAATGCCTGTGTTGCCTGGGGCGCACAGGCATTCTTTTCGTCTTTCTTGCTCAGGAGCCAGGAACGGTTTGCAGTTTTTCTTCCTCAACCTTTTGCGGGGGCGTAACAGCGCGGCGGCGGCTGACTAAGATTACTCCCATGAAGAAGACAACCCAGCCGACGGTCATGATCAGCCAGAAAATGTTCTCGACGCCCAGACGGGCGCCGCTGCCCGCCGCCGCGTTGATCAGGTCTCCGGCCAGGATCAGGACGTTGCCCCACAGCAGGTTGCCTGGTCCCTGGCGCGCGATCAGTTTCCAGCCGGAGTATATCGCGACTCCGACCACGGCCAGCACGCCGAGCGAGTTCAGAATGATCAGTACAAAGAGCCACGCGCCGTTCTGGGGCTGTAGAATGCCTGCTCCCGGCGTACCCGCGACCTGGCTCAACTGGCGCATATCGATACCGGCAATGCCAACCAGTACGATGGCGACGGCGCTCAGCCAGCAGAGCGTAATAAAACTGTAGCGTGTGACCGCCGGTTTTGAGACGAGAGCCATGCTGCCCAGTCCCAACCAGGATGGCATGAGGGACGCTCCGAAGATGTAGTAGACGCGGAAAAGGATGATGCCTGCCGTGCTGGTAGGTTGCACGACGATCATCAACACGTAGCCCAGCGTGGCGGCGAAGGCCATAAGTAGCGCGATGCTCCAATACAACTGGTAGAGCTTATGGCGCTGGAAATACTGGCGCAAGATGACGGCGGCAAACGCGCCCGTGACCACGACATTGATTGCCGGGAACAGCAGCGAAAGCGGATTGTTCATAGCTTATCTCACCTGAAAAATAGTTCCTGTAACCTGCAAAAAACTCTCTGGTTTTCCGAAGAACATATGAAAACCTCAGTGGATTCGTCTTTCCTATCATAGGACGTTCTGCACAGGACGTCAACCATCTTTCGTGAAACCGATGTATCGGCGACATTTATGACGCCAGTTAGCGGCAACCCCTGGAGATGATCCTGGCGTCATAATGAAGATTGACATCCACGATCGGGACTGTCATTCTGAGTGGAGCGAAGAATCTCTGCGGGGCGAGTGAGATTCTTCGCTCCACTCAGAATGACAAGCCCAGACCGATCTGGTTCGTGAATCTTCATAATGCCGCCGCTACATCCACATCGAGATCGCTGAACAGTTTTGTTCACATCATCATTGCGCCGTTATGCGGATCGCTTTCGGCGCGTGAAGATCAGGCCCAGGATGCCCAGAACGAGCAGGGTAAAGCCGACTTCTTGCAGACCCGGCGGCGTACTCAGGTCGGGCAGAGGCAGTGATGGCGGTGGCAGCGATTTTGGGCTTGTGCCGGAGGCCGAATGTTCATTCGCGCTGGTCGTTGGCGTGGGCGTCGGTATTGGGGAGGCTGCTGGCGTGGGATGCCCCGGCGTCGCGCTGGTTGCGTGGGGCTGCTCGACTACGCCGGTTTTTTGCTGCGCGGCAAATGTTCCTGTATGTCCCGGCGCACTGGTGGGCGCGGCGGTATTGCTCGTAGACGAGGGTGCGCTTCCCGACGTGGAGTGCGGTAGCATCGTGATCACGCTGGATGCCAGGAAGAAGAGGCCAATTACAGCCACCAGCGTACTCAGGATGCGCAGCGGGCGTTTGAGTGGCGTCGGCCTGCGCTGCTGAGCTATGGTTGTCGGCGTGAGTCCCGGCGTTTCAGCGCCCGGCTTTGAGCGTTCTCGCAGATAGGTCAGGTTGCCCGGCAGCGTGAATGAGCGTGGCAGCGTCGGCTCTGGCAGAGCGCGCAACAGGGCTACCGTCTGTCTGAGGTCGGCCAGCGCCGAGCGACATTGGCGACAGCCGCGCAGGTGAGTCGCGCACGCGGCGCGCTCCTCGACAGAAAGTTGCTCGTCGAGCAGCGCCGAAAGCTGTTCAGTTGTCAGGTGTTTATCGCTCTGCTGTGTCACGCGGATACTCCAGGTTGATCATTCTCTATTAGTAGGTAGACGATATTGACGCGGTAAAAGTTCCTTGTGCTGGGAGAGATAATCACGCAGCCGCTTTCTGCCGCGGGCGATGCGCGAGCGTACCGTACCGAGTGTTGTCTGGGTCGCGGCGGCCACTTCGTCGTAAGACAATCCCTGAATATCGCACAGGATTACCGCGACGCGCTGGTCGAGGGGCAGTTCTTGCAGCCCTTGCTGGATCAACGCCTGCAATTCCTGATTGAGCGCGTGTGCTTCGGGATTGTGTTCCTCGCCCGCCTCAATCAGCGCGCTCAGGTCGCTGGCCGAATGCAGTTCGTCTTCGTCGCCGAGCTGGTCGAGCGATTCAAGTGGGTGGCGCTGCGCGCGCCGCCAGTGGTCGCAAGCCAGGTTAGAGGCGATGCGCAGCAGCCAGGCCCGGAACGAGGAGCCAACACGAAACGACTCAATATGGCGGTACGCGGCAATGAAGGCGTCCTGCGTAATGTCAGCCGCCGTTTCGGCCTCGCCCACCATGCGATAGACCACGCTGTAGGTGGCTGCTTGATAGAGCAGGATCAAATCGTTAAAAGCATTCACGTCACCCTGCTGGCTGCGGGTGATCAGTTGATCTTCGTTGTCGCGCACAATCTCTCCCATAGTGCTGCCTCGTTGTCTTGCCGCTTGCGCCAGTGTAGCATAGATCGGCTATATAGGACAATACGTTGGCAGCTTGAAGAGTTTCTCATGAAAACGCGACTTTTCAATCGTCCTGGCGCGGGAGGACTTACGTTGACATTGCGGAGAAGATGCGACTATAATTACTTTACACAACACCTCTTGTTTGTGATGTTGAAAGTATCTCGCTTCAACGGAGAAGCAGCGGCATCTCTCAGCCATGAGTCGCCGTCGGTTTCGATGAAGAAGCCCGTTTCTCTCCGGAGGAAAATAGAATGACGACAACAGAAGGTCTGCAAGACGTCGTCGCAACCCATTCTCAGATTTGCGATATCGATGGCACACTTGGCAAACTGACCTATTATGGCGTTGATATTCATGATTTAGCGCGTTTCTCTTCGTTTGAAGAGACGGCATACCTGCTCTGGCATGGCACACTGCCGACGCACGCTCAACTTGACGAGTTGAAGGCGCAACTCCAATCGCATCGGACCATCCCAGAGCGCGTAATCGAGATTATGCGGATGCTCCCGACCTCAACTCCCCCGATGGATGTGCTGCGCACGACTGTTTCTCTCCTCTCCACTTTTGACTCCAACATTGCCGACCGCTCCCCTGAAGCGAATCAGCAGCGCGCTGTGCGCCTGACCGCTATGCTCACCACCATTGTTGCCGCGTGGGAGCAACTGCGCAATGGCCGCGAGCCGGTCGCGCCCTTAGCGGACGGCGATCATGCCACGAATTTCTTGTATATGCTCCAGGGCGAAATGCCGGATACCTATTCCGCCCATGTGATGGATGTCGCGCTGATCTTACACGCTGATCACGAACTCAATGCCTCGACCTTTGCCGCGCGCGTGACTGCCGGGACGCTGGCTCACATGTATGCCGCCATCACTTCGGCTATCGGCACGCTTTCCGGGCCACTGCACGGCGGCGCGAACGAGCAGGTCATGCGGATGCTCCAGCGCATCGGTTCCATCGAGAATGCCGGGCCGTACATTCGCGGCGCGTTGGAACGCCATGATCGTATCATGGGCTTCGGTCATCGCGTGTATCACACGGAAGACCCGCGCGCCTCCCACTTGCGCGCGATGTCGGAAGAATTGGGCAAACGCGCTGGTGATACAAGGTGGTACGAGATGTCACGTATCGTCGAGGAGAATGTCATGGAGCAGAAGGGGCTGTATTGCAACGTCGATTTCTATTCGGCCTCGGTCTACTACACGCTGGGCATCCCTGTTGATCTCGACACCCTGGTCTTCGCATCGAGCCGCATCGCCGGCTGGTCAGCTCATGTGTTGGAGCAATACGCCAATAACCGCCTGATCCGCCCGCGCGCCGAATACGTCGGCCCCAAAGTGACGGACTACGTGCCGATCGAACAACGGGGATAAAAGATTTACATGTGCTATGCCTCAGCATTCGCTAGAATGCGCTGGCACTGGGAAAATAGCGCCTTAGCTGTTTTTCCAGTGCCTTCTTCGTCGCAATGGTCACAATCAGCAAGATTATGCCATCAAAAATTAGACCTTCCCTGCCCGCTAGCTTAGGAGGGGTTTTTCCAGGTGATAGTATAGTCGTCGCCGTTGGAAATCGGTCCAGTTGTAGCCAGGTAGTGACCATTGTTGTACATGTTATTATAGTCATGCGTCAAATCGTTGATAGGAGTGCTGTTGATATCGCAACCGGTGAAGCCAATATAGTTGAAATCCGTGAAGTTCGGATATTGATTTTTGTTATTCGGATTCTCCACGATACACTCACCGGTAGCTCCGTCGGAAGTAGGCCAGTACTCGATATGGCTAAAATCCAGGTTGGCTACATCAATCATGTAGTAGTCATATCCGTCGCTATCGAGATTGGAGGTCACTTCCGTGGTGACTGGATCCCTGCAAAGGGCCGAGGTTAGAGTCCAGGTCAGCGTATGATCCGGTATCCCAAACGCCTCAACCCAACCGGTATAAGTAATTTTCTGGCTAGAATTACCGATAATCTCATCAGTACCTGTCTGGATGAGATAGCCCGAATCATTGCCAGCGCCTCCGATCCCCACCCACTCGCTCGCGCTCGCGTTGAGGTATTTGGTACTCAGGCACGGCAAATTCCAGTTGTCATCGGCAAGAACATATGAGCCGAGCGGCTGTATGGCATAGTTTCCGGCCCAAATTGGACTGTTGTACTCGGTAGTGTTGGGAGAGCCAGCAGGCGAATGAAATTCACCTGAGTGATGCTGTTTGGGGCCAGTTACGAGTGGCGGTTGACAAATATGGCGATGCGTTTTAATGCGATTGGCTCTTTGCAACCATCTCGCTATAGCTTGCGCGTCTGCATTGAGTGGACGAACAGGCAACCCATAGGCCTGGAGTTGCGCGTCGCTCAGTTTGGTGACATCAAGACTCGCTGATGCTTGCAAACATGGGGCCGACTTTGTCGATGCTGACGCCGGAATCGCTTCATGCTGCTGTGCAAATGCCACAAGGGGAAAGAATACGGCTAGAGCGAAAGCTACCAGGACAGATCTGAGGCACTTCATCAGAAAGTGGGAGGAGAGACGATGGGTAAGTTTCATGCTTCTTCCTTTGCTTCACGAAACGGGGTACACTATGGCCCATTCCTGGCACAGCTATTGACGAGCAATCAGGCCGAACGCAGCTTGCTTGCGGGCAGCAAAAGATTTCCGGCACGTTTCGCCTCATCTGGCTTGATAAGTTTTATCGCTGGCAGATAGGCATGTCAAGCATGAAACACTAGAGCATCTTTTGTTGGTACAAATAGCTGGCCTGGAAACAGATGTATGTTACCCCCTAATTAACAATCATGAATATAATTTAATCTTTACTGATCATTTGTGTCAAGCCCATGTATTCATGTATTAAGGACCACTATCGTTCCGTGAGGAACTTTTTACTCAGTGAGAACGTCTTTCCTTTATGATGGATTGAAAAATCGCAAGGAAAGGATCAGACCAATGCCATTCTTATCGTTTTTATTCCAACCGGTTGTCTTTCAAGAATTGTCTAATTGGATTATTCTCACCGGCTGGGCCGCTGTTTTGCTTCTCCTGACAGTACTCGCCTTTTTCTTTCTGGGAGCCGCCCGCGCGAGGAGCGCGTGGTGGCAATATCTTGCGCTGCTGCTCATAGCAGGTCTCGGCGTGTGGTCTATAATAGTTGTTTACAACAGTTATCAGCAGATGTTGCATTTTTACGCACATCTACCATTGCATAGCTTCAATTTGGTGTCTCTCCACTTGAAAACTCCATATCTCGCGACCCTTCGGGCCTGTCAGTTTCAGTTTGCTCTGCTTGCAAGCGTACTTGTAATGCTGCTCGGTGTTGCTGGTTGGCAGTTGCTGCGCACTCTCACTAAAAAGGGCGCTCAGGAACGACTGGCGGACAATCATCATGGATATCTCTGGATGAGTGGCGCTTTCTTGTTGATTGGCCTCTGCTGCCTGGCTTTTAGCGTGCTTCTGATTACACAATTCAACACTACGTTCTACGCACCGCAAGATTTCCAGTTTGAAGGACTGACGACGTTAGAGCTGATCGGTCTCTTTACGGTCTCGCTGGGCGGTCCGCTCATTCTGCTGCTGCTCGGCATCACCAATATTGTGCGGCATATGCATCCAGGCTATCGCCACAATCTGGTTGAAAGTCGATAAAACGCTACAATTGGGTTTGACGCACATCGGGTTTGACGGGCGACCACAAGGGTACGCCCCTACGATATACGAAGCAGCTTCACAGGCCGATCCGCATATAGTAGGGG
>Ga0307372_10007042_pt1 | contig 16249 bp, 11 predicted proteins | sample OX1MG_FD_202533 | JGI IMG/M metagenome (GOLD analysis project Ga0307372, IMG submission 202533) | Soil microbial communities from Risofladan, Vaasa, Finland - OX-1 | ecosystem: Environmental > Terrestrial > Soil > Coastal area > Acid sulfate soil | place: Finland: Risofladan, Vaasa | collected... | reverse complement strand
GGGAACTAGCGGAACTCGTTGAACAAGCGCAGCGACTGGACCATCTGATTGAGCAAGCGAATGAGCAAGTGCGGACATCGGCCCTTCAAACTGCCTCGGCAGACCGATTACTCACTAGGATAGATAACTTGGAGAGGCAGGTAAGTACCTTTCATGCCGACAGTGCCGATGATGGCAACATAATGGGTCTCGATACGAAGGAACTCGTCACATTGACGGTGATTCGCCAGCCAATCCTAGATACGAAGACGAGTGCGAGCGAGCGTAGCCAGAACGCAAGAGACTCGCTCGCCACCGATGTGGCCGGTTCGCTCGTCACCGAGCGTCGCTCGGCATCAACCAGAACGGAAGCGACTCGCTCTAAGCTGGACGAACCAAACCGCCGTTACCAGGAATACCTTCATCAGCTAGCCAACTGGCAGAAGCGGCGTGGCGAAATAGAAGGCTCACCGGCCAGCCCGACATCCGTCAAGGGCCTGGAAGCGAAAATGGCCGCTCTGGGTAACCTGCCAATCGAGATCTCCCAGCGCAAAAGCAACCGCTCGGCGCTCGTTCGGGAAGTCTTCCACGCAAAGCAAGAGCTTCTGGATGATTATCGCAGGCTTTATTCCCCAGTTCAGAAGTTCATCGATCAGCACGCCGTCTCACAGCAGCAAGGTGCCTTGCAGTTTTCCGCATCCATCGCGGTTGACGGGTTGGTGGATGGCCTGCTTGACATGATCCACCAGGGACGAAAGGGCTCTTTTCAGGGCGAACAGGAGGGACGCGAACGGCTCCGTGAACTCTTAGCACACAGCGATTTCTCCACCGAGGGCGGTGTCGAAACGTTTCTCGCGACCATCCAAGACCACGTTGAACACGACAAAAGGGGAACAGGCAGCGCGCCGCTTCGACTACGCGAGCAATTGCGTCAAGGTAAAACTCCCGAAGACGTCTACAACTATGTCTATGGGCTAAGCTATCTGAAACCCCGATTTGAACTCGGCTGGCAAAACAAACCCCTTGATCAGCTTTCACCAGGCGAACGCGGAAACCTTCTACTCGTTTTCTATCTGCTGATCGATAGGCGCGACGTTCCACTCATCATCGACCAACCAGAAGAGAACCTCGACAACCAAACCATCGCGACGATGCTGGTTCCGGCGGTCAAGTACGCGAAGGAGCATAGACAGATCATAATGGTGACGCACAACCCCAATCTCGCAGTGGTGTGTGATGCCGACCAGATTATTCATACCCGGTTGGATAAGACCGACGGCAACCGAGTCGTTTACACGACCGGAGGGATCGAGGACCCGACGATCGTTCAGCTAGTCGTCGACGTATTGGAGGGCACGAAACCGGCATTCGACCTTCGGGACGCTAAATACGAGATACTGGAGCGCCTATGACGAAACAGCGCGGGGAAATGTTGGCAATCGACAAATTCACGTTGAAAAATGCCACGCTTGAAAACCCTTCATGAAGAGAAATCAGCGACTGGAACTGACCTGGATCGGCAAGGAGAACCGGCCGAAGCTGGAGCCTCGAATTCTGCTGGAGGATTCGGAGAAGTCCTACCATGCGCCTCATCGCGTGACTGGAAACGACCTCTTCGACAACCGCCTCATCTTCGGAGACAATCTGCTCGCCCTCAAGGCGCTCGAACAGGAGTTCACCGGCAAGGTCAAATGCGTCTACATCGACCCGCCGTACAACACCGGCAGCGCGTTCGAGCACTACGATGATGGCGTCGAGCACTCACTGTGGCTCTCGTTAATCCGGGACCGTCTCGACTTGTTGCGGCGCCTGCTTCGTGACGATGGCTCCATTTGGATCACAATCGACGACACCGAGTGTCATTACCTCAAGGTACTTTGTGATGAGATTTTGGGGCGCCAGAACTTTGTGGCCTCGATTGCTTGGGAAAAGGATCAAGGAAGACGAGGAGACACCGATATCTCTTCGGCGCACGACCACATTTTGCTATACGCACGCAACCACGAGACCTGGCGAAAAACACGGAATCTTCTCCCGAGAACGGCAGAACAGGAGTCGCGCTACCGAAACCCTGACAATGACCCGCGGGGGCCTTGGCTTCAGGGCGACAATGGAACAGCGAAGAGTGGGTCTGAGAGTCTTCGTTTTCCGATAACTCTGCCGTCTGGAAGGATAGTTGTACCTCCAAAAGGAAACTATTGGAGATTCTCTAAGGAGAACTTTGAGACGGCTCGGGCGGAGCGGCGCGTTCATTTCGGGATCAAAGGCGACAGCATGCCCGTCATAAAGCGCTACATTACCGACGTGCAACAGGGCGTGGTTCCTCGAACCTGGTGGCCTGCCCAAGAGACTGGCTCGAATCAAGATGCCAAGCGGGATCATTTGCGGAAGCTACTTCCTGAGATTGAACCCTTCGCTACACCGAAGCCGGAGCAGCTGTTACACCGCATCTTTCTCATATCCACTAACCCCGGAGATTTGGTTCTCGATTCTTTTGCCGGCTCCGGTACAACCGGCGCGGTTGCGCACAAAATGGGCCGGCGTTGGATCATGGTCGAACTGGGCGAGCATTGCCACACGCACATTATCCCGCGGCTCAAGAAGGTCATCGACAGTTCGGACCCCGGAGGAATCACCGAGGCCGTCGGCTGGAAGGGCGGCGGTGGCTTCCGATACTTCCATCTCGCCCCGTCACTGCTCGAGAAAGACAAGTGGGGCAACTGGGTCATCAATAAGCAGTACAAGCCAGAAATGCTGGCCGAGGCGGTTTGCAAGCTTGAGGGCTTCGTTTACGCACCGAGCGACTCCGTGTATTGGCAACACGGCCATTCCACGGAGCGCGACTTCATTTTCGTCACGACTCAAAATCTGAACCATGCGCAGTTGCAGCAGCTCAGCGAGGAAGTCGGGGCGAATCGCACGCTGCTCGTCATGTGCTCGGCATTTCGCGGGAAGGCGGAGTCGCTCCCCAACCTAACCATCAAGAAGATTCCGAAAGCCGTTCTGGTTCGTTGTGAATGGGAGCACGACGATTACAGCCTGCAAGTCGAAAATCTGCCCAAAGCGCCGCCCAAAAAAGGACAGCAGGACTTGTTCATCGATCTTGACGGAGACCAGCGTTGAACCGGCTCGTCAACTCCATCGCCGGCCGGATGAGCCTTCGGCCGCCGCAGTATCGCTCGCTCGAGATACTCGATCGCGTAACCGAAATAGTGCCGCCGCGCAAAGAGCACGACGTGCAGGCCGCGCTTGCCACCATCCATTCCGAATTTCCGACCGTGACCGATTTCGAGCGCGACTTTCCCTCGCTGTGTTTCGCGCTCGCCACCGGCGTCGGCAAGACCCGCCTGATGGGCGCATTCATCAGCTATCTTCACCTTGCTCACGGGATCAACAACTTCTTCGTCATGGCTCCCAACCTGACGATCTATAACAAGCTGATCACGGACTTCAGGCCGAACACGCCCAAATACGTATTCACCGGCATCGGTGAGTTCGCAACCGCTCCGCCGGCCATCATCACCGGGGACAACTATGAATCGAGCGCGATAACGCTGTTCGATCAGTTCATCCGATGCAAGATCAACATCTTCAACATCTCGAAGATCAATTCGGAAGTCCGCGGCGGCAAGGCGCCGCGCATCAAGCGGCTGTCCGAGTATATCGGCGAGAGCTACTTCGATTACCTTGCGGGGCTGAAAGACCTCGTCCTTATCATGGACGAATCCCATCGCTACCGGGCATCGGCCGGCGTTCGCGGGATTAACGAATTGAAACCAATCCTGGGATTGGAGCTGACGGCAACGCCGCTCGCTGAAACCGCGAAAGGATCCGTTCAGTTCAAGAACGTGATCTACGACTATCCGCTCTCCAAGGCGATGCAGGACGGCTTCGTCAAGGAACCAGCGGTAGTCACGCAGAAGAATTTCGACCCGGCGCAATTCACGCCAGCGCAGATCCAGGAAATCAAGCTTCAAGATGGCGTGCGATTGCACGAGAGCACCAAGGTCGAGTTGGAGACTTATGCCCGCCAGACGGGACAGCGCATCGTAAAGCCCTTCATGCTCATCATCGCGCGGGACACGGCGCACGCGAGTGAGCTTATGGGGCTCATTCAGTCAGAGAAATTCTTCGATGGCCGGTACAAGGACAAGGTGATCCAGGTGGACTCCAGCCGCACGGGGGCGGAAGAAGAGGAGATGGTGCAGCGGCTGCTGGCCGTCGAAAGCCCCGAGGAGCCGACCGAAATCGTCATCCACGTCAACATGCTCAAGGAAGGCTGGGACGTAACGAATCTCTACACGATCGTTCCGCTGCGCGCGGCGAACGCCCGAATCCTGATCGAGCAATCAGTCGGCCGCGGTCTTCGCCTGCCTTACGGGAAGCGCACTGGGGTAGCGGCAGTTGACCGCCTCAACATCATTGCGCATGACAGGTTCCAGGAAATTATCGACGAGGCGAACAGGCCTGATTCCGTAATCCGAGTGCGGCAGGTGATTCTCGATCCGAACCGGGATTTGCAGAAGACGGAGACCGTGATCTCGCAGTCAAGAGTGGACAGCGATATCGCGGCAATTGCCAATCCCGTCGAGCGGGCGGTCGCTGAAGTTACGCGAGATACTATCAACCGCTTCGAGTGGCTGCCAAGTTCAGGCGATATTCTCAAACCGGACATTCAGCAACAGATCGTGAAGCAGGTTGAAACTGCGCTAACCCCGAGCCAGCTTCAGCTCGCGGGAATCACCGAAAAGCCGGACATCGCGGCCATCGTGAGGCAGACCTCAAGCCTTGTGGTTCAGCAAACCATCGACATCCCGCGAATCCAGGTGGTTCCGACGGGCGACGTTACTACCGGGTACGATCCCTTCAAGCTCGATACATCGGTGATCAATTATCAGCCGGTGTCGCATGACTTGTACATCCAATACCTTCGAGACCATCGCCAGGAGTCACTCAGCTTCGGCGACAATCCGCAATCAGAGCTGCGCCTCGAAGATCACGTGGTCAGGGGTCTGATGGACTTCGACGACGTGTCGTACGACGACCACGCGGACCTGCTTTACGACCTCGCCGCGCAACTTGTGGCGCACCTTCGGAGCTACTTGTCCGAAGACGACGCCCGCAACGTGCTGATCTACCATCAGCGGCAGATCGCGGGCTTCGTTCACGCGCAGATGCAGGAGCATCAATGGGAGAAAGCAGGCGGCTACACAGCGATCGTCAGCAAGGGGTTCACGCAGCTCAAGGGCAGCGCATTTACCAAGAACACCGACGAGCCGATCTACGATTTCCAACAAACCGTCGAAGACAAGTCGCGCATCGCGCAGATGGTATTCGGAGGCTTTCAGCGCTGTCTCAATACCGTTCAAAAGTTCCAATCGGATACGGAACGGAAGTTGGCGATCATTCTCGATCGGGAATCGCAGAAGTGGTTCAAGCCCGCGTCCGGTCAAATTCGGATTTTCTACAAAGACGGCACTGACCAATCGGAATACGTCCCGGATTTCGTCGCCGAGACCGGCGACCGCAAATACCTGCTTGAAGCCAAGGCCTCGAACGCGATGAACGACGCCGACGTTCAGGCGAAAAAGCAAGCTGCGGCAACGTGGTGCCGGAACGCGACGCAACACGCCACCGAAAACGACGGCAAACCCTGGACCTACCTCCTGATTCCTCACGACGCCATCACCGAAAACATGACACTGAGAGGACTGGCGGGCACCTTCACGGTTTCGATTTGAGTGCCATATGATATGGGACGCCGGAGTTAAGAAATGACCTGCACCTAATCTTTCGCACGGAGATAATTTGAACCCGCGCATATTGTGGTAGCTGCTTCTCGATCTCGCGTCTGGGTTGGGGTTTCGATCAATCCGGGAACTTTACCGCAATCCTCAGGGTTTCACTGGCTCCTGGGGGTGTTGATGCAATATCGCCCGCGATATAATATGTTTCGAGTGTGCGAGTCGTGTTGGACACGGACGTGATGGTCGCGGGCCTGCGGAGCAACGCCGGGGCTTCTCGGCGGATTGTGCGAGCGGCTTTGAGCAAGCGTTTCGAGTTGCTGCTCTCGGTTCCGCTGATGGTTGAGTACGAGGCGGTCATGAAACGGCGCGAGCACTTGGCCGCCGCGGGTGCGTCGTCCTCTGACATCGACAGAATCCTGGATGCGCTCGCATCCGTGGGCACGCCGGTCACGCCGGCATTTTCGTGGCGCCCGGTGTTGTCGGACCCGGCTGACGAAATGGTCCTGGAGACGGCGGTCAACGGAATCGCCGACATGATCGTTACATTCAACTTGCGTCACTTGGGAAAGGCTGCAAGCAGGTTTGGGATACGCGCGTCGCGCCCGCCCGAGGCAGTTCGACTCTTGGAGGTGTGAACCAATGAGAAAGAGTAATTTTGCGCTGCGGCTACAGCCGTCGCTCTTCGAGGAATTGCGGGGAATCGCGGCGGCTGAGGATGTTACCCTCAATCAGTTCATCAATGTGGCGGTTGCCGAGAAGCTCGCGGCGCTACGGACCGAAGCCTACTTTCGCGATCGTGCAGTGAAGGCCGATATCCCGGGTGCGCTGAAGATTCTGGATCGGCTCGGAGTCGGTAAATCTCCGCGCCGCGACGACAAGTTCCTCGAGCGAAAGGTGCGCAAGAAGCCCGCCGCTACGCGAGTGCAGAAGACCGCGCAGCGCTGATCTCTCGCGACAGGCCGGTCCCGCAGCGCGAACCTTGACGCGCGCGGCGAGGAAGGACGACATGCTAGAAACAGCAGGCTGGCTTGCTGAGTATGCTGCGGCATCATCCAACCAACTGGTGCGAAGACATCAACCGGGTGCAGGCGAACGTGAAATACGATTTTGTTTACGTGGATCAGGAAAGTTTTGAGCAATACAAGCCGACCTCATTCCGGCAATTGGTTGATGGCTTCAGAGAATACAAAGAGAAAATATAACCAGTCGCTGTACCTGACCGCTATTACCCTGCGCTTCATAGCGGCAGGTGAGCTTTCAGGAGCCAATAGATGAAGTTCCTCCACACTGCAGACTGGCAGATCGGCATGCGCGCCGCGCATGTGGGCGCGGCGGGGACGCGGGTGCGCGAGGAGAGGCTGAGTGCGGCACGGCGAGTCATCGATGCGGCGCACAGTGCGGGCGCGGAGTTTGTGGTCGTCTGCGGGGACACGTTCGAGGACAACGGTGTCGACCGCGTGCTCGTGCAGAAGGTGGCGGACATTTTGGGCGGATTCGGCGGGCCGGTTTACGTAATCCCCGGAAATCATGATCCGCTCATGCCCGGGTCGGTATGGGAGCATCCGGCGTGGCGGTCGAGCGACAACGTATGCGTGCTGCGGGAAGAAACACCGATCGAGGTGTCGGGCGGAACGCTTTTCCCGTGTCCGGCCCGAGAGCAGCACTCGGGCAAGGATCCGACGGCGTGGATTCCCGCAGGTGACTCGCGCGGGATTCGCGTGGGGCTGGCGCACGGGACGGTCGAAGGGGTGTACCAGGAGGAGCCTGATTATCCGATCCCACGCAATGCAGCGGTGCGGGCGGGTCTGGACTACCTCGCCATCGGTCATTGGCACTCGACGGCAACCTATCCGGCAAGCGACGGGACAGTCCGCATGGCCTACTCCGGCACGCACGAGACGACGAAGTTCGGCGAACGGGATAGCGGGAACGCATTGATCGTGGAAATCGCCGGACCTGGCGCAGCGCCGGTCATCAGCCCAATTCGAACCGGTGGACTTACATGGTCGGTGATCGACGAGGAGGTGCGCGAGCCGGGCGACCTCGCACGTCTGCGTCAACGCATCGAAGCGCTGGAAAATCCGAGCGCCACGCTGCTGGACTTGCGCGTCGCGGGATTGCTGTCCGCGCAAGATCGCGACGAACTTGCGCGTATCGAGGAGATTCTCGCGTCGCGATTCCTTTTCGGGCGCATTGACCCGACGCGTCTGCGGCCGTCGCCGAGCGATGACAGTTGGATCGCCAGCCTGCCGGCCGGGGCGCTGCGCGAGGCCGCGACGAACCTACGGGAGCTGGCGGATCCGGCGTACGCCGGCACACGTCCGGAAGGCGCGTCGCCTGAAGTCGCGTGCCGGGCGTTGTTGGATTTGTATGCGTTGGTGTCGGAGGGTGCCGCGTGATTCTTCGCTCGATTGCCGTCCAGGGATGGAGGTGTTTCGCAAACCCCGTCTCCGTCGGTCCGTTCGCGGACGGTTTGAACGTCTTGCACGCACCTAACGCGTCGGGGAAGTCCACGCTCTTTGAAGCCCTGCTACGCGGCCTGCTCGATGGGTATCGAGTCAGTGGTCGTGATGTCGACAATCTACGACCATGGGGACGCGAGCTGGCTCCCACCGTTACGGTCGAGTTCTCGCACGGCGGTGCAGAATACCGAATGATGAAACGCTTCCTCGACCATCCGGCGGTTGAGTTGGAGCGTCGTGAGAATGGAAACTTCGTTCGCATGGCGGAGAACGAGGCCGCGGACGAAAAGATCCGAGCGATTCTCACGCGCAATCCGCCGGGACGCGGGTTGTCACGGCCTGAAAATTGGGGACTTGCTCAGGTCTTGTGGGCACCACAGGGCGACTTGGTGCTCGACAAGTTGTCGGGCGATCTCGTAGCCGACATTCGAACCGCCCTTGGTGTGCAGGTGTCGGGTCCGGGCAGCGGGCCGCTGGAGGAGCGAATCGAGACGGCATACCTTCGCTTTTTCACGACTGGCGGCCAGTACCGGCGAGGCAAGGACGCGCCAGCAGTTGTGCGGTTGCGTGAGAGCTTGCAGGCCGCACTCGAAGCGCAGCGCGCTGCGGGTGAGCAGCAGCGGGCATTCGAGGAGGCGGCACGTCGGGTCGAGGATCTGCGCGCGCGCCGCGCGCAAGCCCGCCGCGACGCCGACGCGCTGACAAAGTTGCTCCGCGAGGCGCGGGCGCGAGCTGAAGCGTACAAGGACCTCACCTCAAATAAGGCGCAGCGCGCGGAGCGGGTGAAGGCGGCCGAGGCTCAGCACAGTGAGCTGAAGCAGCGAATCGACGCTATCAAGACCGCGGCGAAAGATCTGATCGACGTGCGGCTCGTCCTCACCCAGCTTCGCTCCGAGTTGCCGTCTTGGGTTCGCGAGGTCGAACAGCACGAGATTGAGGCCGCGCGAACGCTGACCGCGCTCGAAAATGTCCGCAAGACGCGCGACGCTAATGAAGCTACCAGGCAAAGCGCCGAACTTGCGGGACGGTATCTCGACGAGCTGCGCCGGGCATCGGCCCTTGATGATCGATTGCGCAGAATTGCCGCAGCATCGGAAACCCTAGCACAGCACAAGCTGGAGCGCAGCCGCTTGGTCGCGCCGGATGCAAAAACGCTGCGCGCGATCCGCAAGGCAATGAAAGACCACGACGACGCACGGATGCACCTCGAAGCCGCGCTGATCACGCTGGAGATCGTCCCCGAGAAAGCCGGTGCGCTGGTCGTCGTGTCAGGTGAAGAACCCGGAGAGCGGGCACTCTCAGCGGGAGTGCCCGCGCAAGTGAAGGGATCACCCGAAGTCGTTGTTGATTTGCCAGGTATCGCCCGCCTCCGCGCCCGCGGACCCGCCGGATCAATCGCTGAGATCCGCATCGAACGCGAGAAGGCGGCGGACAAGCTGAAAGCTTTGACGGAAGCATTTGGGAGCGCAGACCTCGAAGTGCTGGACGCATTGCAGGACAAGGCGACGGAACTGGACAAACGACTCGCGGCCGCGCAAACACAGATCGACACCCTGCTGGCTGACAAAACGGTCGAGCAGATCGAAACGGAACGCGCCACGCTCGCGGCGGCGATCTCGCGGATCGTCGCGGATTATCCGGATTGGCGCGACTCACCTCCCGACGCGCCAGCGCTGAGAGCCGCGGCCGAGGCGAGTAAGCGCGCCTTCCTCGCCGCTCTCGACACGGCCGAGGCCGCTCGCGACGCCGCACAAGTCGCACTCAACGCTGCCAGCCAGCGACGGGGCGCGGTTGAAGTGCGCATTGAAGAGACCGACCGACGCGAGCGAGCGCTGGCCGCCACGCTGGCCGAGCTGACTAATGACGGCAAGTCTGAGGGAGCACGCGAGAGTGAGATGAGAAGAGTCGCCCTTGCCTGGGATGCTGCGCGGGCAGGTCTCGAAGAGATCGAGGCCAAGCTCGCCGAGTTTGGCGAAGACCCCGGCGCTACGGCGACCACGTTGGAGAACCAACTACAGGCCGCCGACGATACCGCAACCAAAGCTCTCGAACAGGAAAAGAGCGAAGAGGGCCGCCTCATGCACGTTTCAGCGCAGGGCCCGTACTCGGCCCTCGCTCGGGCCGAGGAGGAAGTTGTCCGTCTGAACCGCGAGATTGCCAGCGAAGAATTGCAGATGGCCGCCATCCGCCTGCTGCGGACAACGGTGGAGCAGGCTCGAAACGCAGCGCTAGCCGCAGTAGCGGCTCCGGTCGAAGCCGCTGCAACGCGCACGCTGCAGCGCATTGCTGGCAATCGGCTGGGCCGTGTCCAGCTCGGGGAAGCATTCGAACCGACGCAGATGACGCCGGGGATCGCCGCTGCACCCGTGTCGATCGAAAGCATGTCAGGCGGCGAGCGCGAGCAGATCTATCTCGCGACACGCCTCGCTTTGGCCGATGTGCTTGCCCAAGGCGAGCGCCAACTCGTAGTGCTGGATGACGTATTGGTTGCGACAGACTCCGGACGCTTCGCCCGCGTGATGCGCATTCTGGAAGAGGCCGCGCAGCGATTGCAGGTGCTCATCCTTACGTGTCACCCAGAACGTTACTTGGGTCTGGAAGACGCCCGCTTCTTCGATCTGGAGGTAATTCTTCGTGACAGTGCGGCGGCATGACCCTGAGGAGGCACAACGCCTTCAGCGCGATGGACGCTCGCGCCAGCCAGGCGGATTGCTTGAAAGGATTGGTCGCGACGCATTTGAAGATTTCGACCAGCGGTCTGACAACGTTCAGGCCACTCGTAATTTTCAACGCTAGTACAAGGAGATCCCAGCTTATTCATGCGGATGCGGAAGCTGCTCGTGATTGCCTCCGCAGAGTTTCTACGGCTGCACGTACGGCAGCGGGATCCGAGGCCAGATCCCCCCATTCTTTCCAAAAGTCGCGTGTCGCACTCAGAGGCTCAATCCGTGGCAACGTGAGCTTGATGCGTGCCGGCAGCAAAATGGCATCGCCAAGGAGTACGGCCTCGCCGGTATCCAGAAGCGGAAGACCGTCGAGGACACCCGCAAGAGAATCGGGCATCAAGTGCCGCACGACGTTCTGGTCCTGGTCGTTGGTAAGACGAAGAATGAGAAAGTTGTTGCACTGGCTCAGTATGGTCCGGCTTACATCTGATGGACGCTGGCTGACAACTAGCAGCGAGACGCCGTACTTCCGGCCTTCTTTCGCGATCCGCTCGAAGCAGTAGAGAGCTTGTCGCTCGACGACATCGGCATCATCTTTGACGGGCAGGTACAGATGGGCCTCGTCGCATACAAATACGAAAGGCGTTCGTTTCTCCTTCTGCATCCAGAACTGCACGTCGTAGAGGAGCCGCGCGAAGACACCCGTCACAACCGGTAACACGTCAGACGGGACCTCGGAGAAATCTACGATCTTGATCCCGGGCTTGCCCTCGCCTGGGGCTAGCAGGCTGCTAATCTGTTTCGCGAGCCAGTCGTATTTAAGGGTGCTCGTCGGGGGCTTAAACATGAATCCGTAGCGGCGATCCTCGGCCTTCGCTTCCAAGCGCGAGACAAAGCGGGTCAGGCGACCTTCCCATTCACCCTTGACCGGGCCATTCTTACCAACGCCTTTTTCGGTGTCATCCCTTTTCAGTTTGTCGATCAGCGCTGACAGCTCATACGGAACCGGGGAATCCACGGTGAACGTCGCCTTCACGTCCGCCCTTTTCTCCGCTATCAGCGTGGCTTCCTTGAGTTCACGAACATGAAGAGTGAAACGAGAAGCTTGATTCGGAGCATTCTGGTCACTGCGGTCGAGGATCATTGACAGCATCTCTTCGCGATTCAGTAGCCAGTAAGGTAGAAACAGGGTGTTATCGGATGGACTGTCCAAATCACCAGGTCCGGCGATCTTGAATGCACTTGCGATTGGCGACTTGTCGGTTGCGAGGGATGAATACTCGCCGTGCATATCGAAGACGACGATGTTAACATGCTTTCGGGCGTAGGCCCGTTCGAGGATCAAAGACACGCACCAACTCTTTCCAGAACCGGTACTGCCGAGAATGGCCGCATGACGTTGAAAGAACTTATCGCCATTCGCGATCGCGGCAGCACTCTGGTCAATCGCGAACGTCCCGAGCTCAAGCCGTTGGGCCGCATCAAGATCCTTTCCCAGCAGGGCCATGAACCGTTGAAGGTTGCTGCCCTCGATAAGGAAGCAGTCGCGATCAATCTGAGGAAATGTATCGGCGCCACGCTTGAAGCGGTTGTGTATGCTCCCCTCGATCGTGCGGTATGTCCCCACCAAAACAACACGGAGCGCATCATCCGGCACGACCTCCATTGTGAGGGTCGTGGGTGACAGCGGATCGGGCTGCGCTGTCTGTTCGCGAAGCTGACGCGTTACACGTTCCGTCATGCCAATCAGGAACTCCTGAGCGGTTGTCCCTTGGATCGCCACTAAGCTGCCGACCGCGGCGCGTGGTAGAAGGATCGCGTTCTCGACGGCGATAAGTACGCGGCTGGTATCCACCGCGGCGACCTTTCCGAGTTTGCTGGGTGCGTCAAACGTCAGGACAGTAGCTTCACTCATGACAACAGCTCCTTTGCTAGGACCCCGAGATCCCAAAGGTCATCACCGCTTTGTTCAAACTTGGTTGCCTGGCTGAATACCGCAGTACCTGGCCCAGCGGCAGGCTTCGCCAGGCATACGCATTTCGGCGATTCCGCGGCAAGATTCTGGACTCTTAAACCCGCTGTGCGCGTCAGGATGAGAGTGGGCGTACCCTCGCGAATCCGCTTCTCCAGGTGCGTCTGTAGGTGATCGTCGTTGAACCCGTATCCAACTACGAGTAGTCTCGCCGCTCGATCAATGTGGTTGTTCGCAAGCTCACGGTGCTTGTCGAAAGGCGAGCTATAGCCTGCCTTGTACTTGTTCAAGCCGGGCGTGATGATCAGGCGCTCAGCCTCAATTTCCACGCTGCATCGTAACGCATTTGTGCCATTCCGGAACCAGTCAAAACTTCCGTGGGGCTTCAGTACGATGGCCCGTGGAAAGTGGTCGATCAAGGTCGTCTTACCTCGGGTAGTGATTCCGCGGGCCGAACCCATGCAGCTACGCTCCGCATCGAATGTTCCCGCGTAGTGGCCTACCGCTGTCGTATCTACATGAAAGGCCGCCATCTCACATGCGAGTTCAATCAACCGGTCGTAATTCGGCGTCAAGATCGGAAGCCCGTTGGCTGGTTTGAGCACCTTCCATAGAAACGTCGTCAAGCGGAGTTCTTGTTCACCCTTGATTACCCTGCCCATGATTTCCCGCTCCTTGGGCATGAGTAATTCACATGTCTTCTCCGCGATCCAAATTTCGAGTGATTCAGGCGGCGGGTGCTTAAGGAGTGCGGTCTCCAATCCCTCTCCGGCATCGAGACTCGTGACCACGCCCCTCCAGAACCGCGCATTCTCTCCACTCAACTTGGCGGATTCGGCGTTCAGGTATTCTGCAAGGTCTGACATCCTTGGCATCCCTTCTGCAGCAGAAAGCCCGGAGCCAACGACAAGCACTAGACCGTCGGTGAAGTGCTGCTGGATCAATTTGACGAGGTCATCAATGTTCATAAGCCAAGCGTGAGTCTCCTACCGACTCGGCACTCTCGTCCGCGTTCAATATCTCACAGCGCCCAACGCTGCTCTTCCATCTCCTTGTCTGGTTCCCTCGACCTGCACCCTGTCTTTGGTCCGCGGATAATACGTGAATCCGACAGCGACTGATATCGATATGTATCGCGGTCACGTGCGCGACTATCTGACAGCGGCTGGCGCTGGGTTGGGTTGATCGTTTTCGTGACTTCGGGCCGCATTGAGCGACTGCAATTCGCAGATTACTGCGTGTCTGCCAAACCTCGGGCGCCAAAGCGGTGAGAGCTTCAAACGCCGTTCAGCGCTGTCCAGTTGTCGGCGAGGAATCGCTGGATGCCGACACCTGGTCGATATGCTGGATAGCGAATCCGAAAGGCACCCGCAGCCCCTGCGAAAGAGTCGTCGGGTAGCACGCGCAGGTGTTTCGCAAGAAAAACGAGCGCCAACGACGGGGCTCTTGACTCGCCCTGGTTGCAATGAATCGCCAGCGATCGCCCGGCACCGCAGTGCTCTGCCGCGAAGAGCAAGAACTCCGTGAATAGAGGGAGCTTGAACAGTGGTTGAGGGGGGTCGATCATATTGAGAAAGAGGTCAAAAGAGCGTCGCATCACCAGATAATGCTGGTGCGTGTTGGGTAGGCCCCCGTGTAGCCAACCGCTCGCGGGTGACAGGGTGTCTTGCAAGCATGAACGACCGCCATATCGGCGGCGCCGTTCCGGCACAATGCCTCGCTTCCGATATAGACGCGCTCGTGAACCTCAAACATATTTTCCTACACTTCTCTGATCGGGTATCTACCCCGCCTGAACTGTTCGCCGTCGTCTACTCTAACGCCTGTCTGCGTAAAACGTTACAACGATTGCGCCCTTCCATGCTAGCTGCCCCACCCGGTCGACAAGAAAATCAACTTCCTTCGACCTCTGCGCCCTGTCGGCCACCGGAAGCTCTCCCACGCAACACTTCTCCAAACTGCAAACTGCCCCCCCCGTCACTGCGTTCTCGTTCAGTTCGCGGCGCTGCGCTGTGAGTCGCTCGCTCGGGCTCCGCAAGCTGCGCCGCTCGCGCCCATCCATTAGCCCCGCCTGACCCAGCCCGCGTCTCCGCTTCGCCGCCGCTCTAAATGGTGGCGCGCGCTGCGCTAGCACGCCGTGCCAGCCCGTTCGGGCCGCTTCGCTGTGGCACGTCCTGCCGCCCGCTCCGCTCGCGCAGCTGAGGAATCTGCGCACGGCCCTCCTGTTCGGGTTGAGAGGGCCGCGCGGAAAAAAATTGCGCGGTGATGAAAGCACAGCGCAGCACGCCCTGCCGCATAAGCGGAAGCGGGCGAAACAAAACAAGGAGATGGAGGTAACGACAATGGCAATCAACAAGGTGATCGTGATCGGCAATCTGGGAGCTAACCCCGTGGTTCGGGCGCTGCCGTCCGGGCGGAACGTGGCGAATTTCTCGCTGGCGACTACGGAGCGGTTTACGGACCGCAATGGCGACAAGCAGGCGCGCACCGAGTGGCATCGGATCGTCGCATTCGGACCGCTGGCCGATACGTGCGAGCGGTTCTTGAGCAAAGGCCAACAAGTTTACATCGAAGGGCGGCTCACTACCCGTCAGTACGAAGCCAAGGACGGATCGGGCAAGCGCTACCGGACCGAAATCATCGCGCGGCAACTCCGCCTTCTCGGCAATCGCGCCAACGGCAATCCGCCCAAGGCGGAAGCTTCCGCCGACATCCCGTTCTAGCCAACCCACCCAGGGAGAGCCGCGCAAGCGGTTCTCCCGCAACCATTCGAACCACAATTGGAGATTACGGACATGAACGTTTACGAAATCGTGACCGAGAAGATCGTGAACCTGCTCGAACAAGGAATAGTGCCGTGGCGCAGGCCGTGGACCTCGACCGGATTGCCGCGCAATCTGGTATCGAAGAAGCCATACCGAGGCATCAATTATTTTCTGCTTTCCGCATCGAAATACGTGTCGCCTTTCTGGTTGACCTACCGCCAGGCAACGGAATTGGGCGGACACGTCCGTAAAGGCCAGGAATCAACCGCCGTGATCTTCTGGAAGGTCGAAGACCTGAAGCAGAGCAGCGAAGGCCTCAATACCGAGGAAACCGACGAGAAGAATCGCCGCCGCCGATTCGTTCTGCGATATTATCGCGTGTTCAATCTCGAACAATGCGAACTGCCGCAATCGGTTCTCGACAAGCTTCCGAAGATCGACACGCATCAGCACGATCCGATTGAAGCCGTCGAAAGGATCATCGCCGGAATCCCTAACCCGCCGGAGATAGTACGCGGAGGCTCCAAAGCGTTTTACTCGCCACTCACCGATCGCATTGCGCTACCGCCGCGCGAGCTATTCATCAGCGCCGAAGAAGAAGCCGCCACTGAAACGCACGAGATATGTACTGTCGCAAGTGTCCTCATGGAGCCGCACG
>Ga0307372_10007041_pt1 | contig 16249 bp, 16 predicted proteins | sample OX1MG_FD_202533 | JGI IMG/M metagenome (GOLD analysis project Ga0307372, IMG submission 202533) | Soil microbial communities from Risofladan, Vaasa, Finland - OX-1 | ecosystem: Environmental > Terrestrial > Soil > Coastal area > Acid sulfate soil | place: Finland: Risofladan, Vaasa | collected... | reverse complement strand
CAGACACCGATCAGATGCCCTTCGACGACAATCGGACACGCCGCGGCGCTCAAAAGGCGGTGTCCAGACCGCTTGGAGAGAACGGCGATATCCCGGTCATCGACGGTTGCCACCGGTGACTCTGTCATCACCACCCTCTCGATCAGACCGTCGTTGTCTGAAATTCTCACGCACAGTGACGCCGAGTATGTCTCCTCTATTCCGCGGGTCGCCACTGCGTGCAACTCCGTCTCTGATGGATCGAGTAACAATATTGCGCCGATCTCTGCATGCAAGACCGCAAAGAGCTGCTCCAGAAGACGGTCGAGCAAGGTCGGCAGCTCAAGAGACGACAATGAGGCCTCCGTCAACGCCGTGATGGAACCGAGGGCCTCTTCCAACTGGTCAAGAAGTGTGCTCGTCTTGTGTCGCCCCATCATCTCGAGTCTCGACATCGCGACCACAGCGACCGCGACAGCAAAGACAAAGAACCAGCCTGCTGTGGCAGGAAGCCGGCCCGGAATGCTCGTTCGAGCAGCGGTGAGGACGACAATCTCAGCCCCGAGAAGCCACGAGGCGCCAGCAGCTGCGTAGAAGAGCCATCGCTTGACCCGAGCGGGGCTCTCGCGACCCTTCAACGCAATGACCTCAGGTGATCCGCGATCGAAGGTCCTGCAAAAACAGCGAAGACTGTGCCGACGGCAAGAAAAAGCCCGTATGGAATCGGGGTGTCTCTCTTCGCGCGGTTCGTTGCAATGAGAAAGATCCCGACTGCGAGCCCGATCAGGTTGGAGGCAAAGAATCCGACGAATGCCACTGTCACACCCAACCAGCCAAGACATATCCCGAGTAGTCCGACAAGTCGTACGTCCCCGAAGCCAAGTGCATCAGGTCTCACCAGATTGATCACAAAGAACATCAGGAACCAAGTCACGCCCGTCGCGAGAGCGACTAGGAGTTGGCTCCAGGCTCCGCGGATGGTCGCGTAGCTGACAAGTGCCGTGAAGTCCGCTGCAAGCACTGGATAGAAGACACGTAGGGGAAGACGATGGCATTGCAAATCTATGATCGCGAGAGGAATAATCCCCATGAAGAGAATGATGAAAATCACGAAATTCCCGCCGAGGCCGAAGTGAACCTCGGTAACTGCGAAAAGCATCGACGTGCCGAGTTCTACCAGCGGATACTGGACGGATATTGGACTGTTGCACGACCGACATCTTCCGCGAAGAGCAAACCATGAAAGCAGTGGAACATTGTCCCGCGTCTTGATGGGCGTATTGCACTGCGGGCATCTTGAACGGGGCGAGACCACCGATTCGAATTTGGGCACCCTGTCGATGACAACATTGAGGAACGATCCAACACACAGTCCCATCAACGCGACGAGGAGTGCACGAACAAGTGTCACCGCTCCATCATTGCCGATTCTGAGGACCAAATCGACACTCCAAGGTTGCAGGTGTGAACGCTGGTCCAAAACAGCCACGCCCGCTGGCCCAAAACAGCCACACGTGATTGTCTTGTAAGTCTGCCTCAAGGACGTGGCTGACGCCACTTTCTCTCAGGACTTTCTGGTTCGAGCACGCTTCGCAGCGTCCCGAAGTCTGTAACTTTCTCCTTTCGTCTCGATAATCTTGCAACATTGGCTCAACCTCGGGGGCTGTTCTCGAGCGTTTCGTCCGCGGACTGATCATTAATGCGGAGAGAGATAAGCGAACGCAGTTCGCGGTTCGAGTCATCACAGACTTATTTGTCTCAGGTTTGCTCCAGAGCATAGAACTCATGTCATTGGCAGCAGCTTCATGGTCGGGGGCCAGAATGTGGCCATACACATCGGCAGTCATCCTGATCGAGCGCCTGAGCGAGCACGGACCGAATGCGACGCACCGTCGAAACCGAGAGCCCGCTGTCGCGCTTATCAGAGATCATATGATCAACGTCTGCAACCGTGAGGTTTGCCAGCCGTTTGCCCCCCAGCGTCGACACTATGTGGTTTTGCGCGATTGCCCGGTAATTGTCCGAGGCACTAATTGCGACTTGATGCCGCAATACATCTAAGTACCACAGAGTAATCAGCTGAGAGACGGTGAGAGCGGTGTCAGGTGCGGGGAGTCCATCATCGAGATGACGTTGCAGTTTGCGCAACTTCTGCACGACCGCAGCGCGGGTCTTTGCGCTTAGACCTTCCGGACCGTTCGACCTTCGATGTCATATCCGAGCGTGATGCTCGCAAGCCACCGACCATCCAAAGTGCGCTGATAGATCGAACTCTCACCATTGCCACGGCGTCCAGCGATTTGACACCCTCACGATTCCGTTGCTTACGGCGTCGCTTACAACGATTCTTTTGCGATGTGTCTCAAGAAAGCTCTTAGCGATAATGACACTCTGAACTGGACTTTTCTAGTGGGCCGTACAGGACTTGAACCTGTGACCCCTTGCGTGTCATGCAAGTGCGCTACCAGACTGCGCCAACGGCCCCTCACGGATCAAAGGTTAGCACCCGACCCCAAAGGTCAGATCTCTTCACAACCAAGAGCAAACCAAGGCAATGACCTAGAATCTTGCCCGTGTCAGAGACGCCACCCGATCATTCGAGCGAGGCGGTTATTGGGTCAGGCGAGGTGATTGCACGGCTCGTGACCTACCTCGTCGTTCTCGGATCCACGCTGTTTGTCTTTGCACAGCTCAGTCCGGCCATGCTCTTCAGCAGTTCAACTGACGTTGGTGGCGACAATGCTGCTCATGTTGCTGCCTCCTACTTCTTCGTGCATCACCTTTTCCCACACCTACAGCTCTCTGGCTGGGATCCTGAGTGGTTCGGTGGATTCCCGCTCTATGTGTTCTATTTCCCACTTCCAGCGGTGATTACTGCAATATTGAGCGGAATCCTCTCTTTTGGTGCCGCATTCAAGGTCGTCACCGTCCTTGGCTCTGTATTCCTTCCTCTTGCCGCCTACCTCTTCGGGCGTCTCGCGGGATTTCGCCGCCCCGCTCCTGCCCTGATGTCCGTTTTTTCGCTCATCTTCTTGTTCAATACCTCGTACACGATCGATGGAGGCAACATTCCATCGACACTTGCCGGTGAGTATTCGTTCAGTCTCGCGCTCGTATTTGCGCTGTTATTCCTCGGTGCGTTGATCTTTTCCCTTCGGACCGGCAGGCGAAGGTGGCTCCCTCCGATTCTCTTTGCACTCACGCTTTTGTGCCACGTTGTTCCCGCGCTCTTCGTTGCAGGCGGAGCTGCGATCTTGATACTCGTCTGGCGGGATCGAACGAGAGCTTTTCGCATCATCATGCCTCTCGGAGCTGTCGGTGCGCTCCTGAGCGCTTTCTGGCTGATGCGGTTTGGCCTTGATCTTCCCTATTCCTCATCGATGGGGTACACGAGAATTCCCGGTTTCTTCCACGTACTTTTCCCTCCATCTTCAGAGGTGGTGGTACAGGTCCTCGCGATCGTTGGATTTGTCTATGCACTGCTGCGAGGTCAAAGAGTCGTACTTACACTCTCGCTGATGGCAACTGGCTCGGCACTGGCGTTCTACCTCCTACCCTCCGGGCTTGTATTCAACGGTCGTTGGCTCCCCTTCTGGTTCTTCACCACTGCGCTCATTGCGGCATACGCGATCAGCGAACTCGGTTCGAATATTCTCAGGCTGTTTGGATTCCGATGGCTTAACGCCTCATTGACTCCTGCGATCGCATCGCTCGGCATCATCGCGACCATCGCCGGTTATCTCGGGGTGCTCCCCTTTTACACGACTCCAGCCGGTGCGAAGAGCTTTATCCCCTCCTGGGTCTCGTGGAACTATTCCGGGTATCAGGCAAAATCGGGATGGACGAACTACCAGTCGATGGTTGCAATGGTCACGCACTCGACTGCGCCCTATGGATGTGGGCGACTCGACTATGAGTACTCCCCGAACTTCAGCACGCCATTTGGATCAACGCTTGCTCCCATGTCTCTTCCGATGTGGACGAATGGATGTATCCAGGTTGCCGAGGGTGTGTACTTTGAATCTTCGACGAGCACTCCGTTCCACTTCCTCGACCAGGCGCAACTCTCTATCGAACCATCAAATCCGGTCGTTGGCCTGAACTACCAGACACTCAATGTCGCAGACGGCGTACGCCACCTCGCGCTCACGGGGGTCGAATACTTCCTTGCGAATTCGGCTCAGGTCGAAGCCCAGGCAGCGGCGGACGCACAGCTGACCGAGATTGGATCGACACCGGCCGATCCGGCCGCGGTCGAGACCTCACCAAATTTCCATGATCCAAATCCAAAATGGATTCTCTATCGCATCAGCTCTGCTCCGCTCGTGCGTTCGCTCACCCATGCTCCGGTCGTTGAGACCGGCGGATCGCGAACACAGTGGCTCAGCACCGTACTGAATTGGTATCAGAGCGAGGTTAACTGGCCGGTCGTGCTGACAACATCAGGACCGAAGACCTGGCAACGCGTGCCAATTGGCACGCTCGTCAAACCGAATATAAGGAACGAGATCAAAGGCACGAAGATCTCTGGAGTCCACACCACGAACGACTCGATCAGCTTTCACGTCTCCGAGATCGGCCGACCCGTACTCGTCAACATTCCCTACTTTCCAAACTGGAGCGTCTCGGGCGCAGATGGTCCCTACCTCGCCTCTCCAAACATGATGGTGGTCGTGCCAAATTCGCACCAAGTTACGCTCACCTATGGAACAACGCTCAGTGATTGGGCAGGGCGGATCGTCGCCCTGATCGGTCTCGCGGCACTGTTCTTCCTGCGTCGCGACCTGACCCTAGGGACTCACCCCATTGAGGAGGCTCCTCATTGGGTGACCCGGTTACGCACGCGCACCCATCGCGACGACGAACTTGAGGGCCTCGGTGACGGTACTCTCTCAGAGCCCGAAGAGCTCCATGTCGATGACGTGCCCGCTCCAAGCGGGGAATGAACCGTGGCGAAGCTCTACCCCATTGGCGTTGTTCCGGGAGCGATATGACTTCGATCAGCCCTGAACGGTCCGATTCCGAGAGTCTCCCGGAGATATCGGTCGTGCTCCCCGCGCATAATGAGGAACTTCTGCTTGAAAGTACCGTTGCATCGATCAGTGCCGAACTCAAGAGACGTGGCCTTGGCTACGAGATCATCGTCATTGAGAATGGTTCCACCGATGCCACGCCCACCATTGCACAGAGACTCGCCGGAGAAAATCCGCGCTTACGGGTAATTGGTCATCCCGTTGGCGACTATGGCGAAGCGCTCTATCAGGGGATACGCGCATCTCGAGCTTCGATCATCGTTACCTTTGATATCGATCTCTTCGACTTTGGTTTCTTTGACCTTGCGATGCAGAGCCTGAACAGCGAAAACGCAGACATTGTCATTGCGAGTAAACGTGCCAAGGGTGCACAAGACCAGCGACCTCCAATTCGAAGAGTCCTCACCTTTGGATTCATGATGGTGCTCAGGGCCCTCGTGGATCTCCGAGTCACCGATGCGCACGGCATGAAGCTGCTCCGAGGTGCCGTGGTCGTGCCGATCACTGACCGCTGTGTGATGCGGGGCAGCCTGTTCGATGTGGAGCTCGTCGTGCGGGCATCAAAGGTGAATGCGCGTATCATGGAGATCCCGGTCTCGGTGCGCGAGCTACGGCCTCCGCGCACAGGAGTTGTCCATCGGATACTCGAATCGCTTCAGGGGGCAGTTCGACTCCGCGCGATCTTGAACGCAGACGAGAAACGTAACAATCGCTGAGTGCAGGGCGTTAACGCCCGGCGAGCTGAACGACCAGATACATCAGGTCCGAGTTTGCAAGACGAAGCTGGCCAGTTGCAGTTGACAGGGCAACCTTCGCATCTGAAAAAGCTGCTGCGTCTGTATCTGAAGACCCCGGGAGCGCGAGCAGAGCATTCTGGGTTGACTGCAGCTCCGAGGTAATCGCCTGCGCAAGTGACTTTACGGTCTGGTCCAGCGTCTGTTCAGATTGCAAGGACGATGCGGTCGGTCGCGAGATTGCAATCGCGGCCGCTGCTGAGCTTTCCTTGGCAGAAAGTTGCGCCGCGAGCCCGATCCAGAAATCTACGCGAGACAAGAGGCGGACCTGGGGCACCGTGACATTTAGGACCTGAAGACTCATCACCTGCTCGGCCTGGCGCCACACTGTCGCGACAGTCGTATCACCCGACGCGGCAGTAGCGATGGCATCGAGCGTCGCCATCGCGACGTCAATAAGCTCAGTCAACTGCGACCGATCGCCGGCTTGAATCATGCGTTCGGTCGTCAACGAGTTCGAGAGCGACAAAAGCGCGGTCTGGCGAATGATGATTGCCCGAGAGAGCCATCCCTGTGCCCGAGAGAGCGTGACTCTTGATGGAAGTATCACCAAGGGATTATCTGGAGAGACTGGGGGAAGCTGGATCAACGTCACGGCTCCCTTGGACCTGTCTAGCACCAACTGAAACGAAGAGACCCCATGACTAGTCGGCGTTGGCGAAGTCGAGGCAAAGGCAAAGGGAGCAGCGCCAACTGTCAGACCAAGCGTGGCTACAAGCACGCTCGCGCCGAATCTGCGCGCCGTCTGCTTGGAGCTCTGTTGGTGGAAATCGATCACTTGCTCTCCTCGGCAACCATGTTCTTGCCAAATCCCCTCTGACCAGCACCTCCACTATCGCACGTAGCGACAATGGGAGTCGCCCGCATTTGTTAGCAAAGCGTAAGAGGAATGTTGTGATCGCGTTGCGACGGCGCGGACACCTGCGGGCCGAGTTCCACTACCGTTACTGGCCATGTCTGATTCCACGGCCAAATCCAAGCGCGGGCCGAGACACGGCCGGAGGCGCTCGTCTCGCCCTATTCGCGCCCGTTCCGCACTGACTCCAGCACTCGCGAAGACCTATCGGAGACGGCATCTTCTGGTTCTGTTTGGTTCGATACTCGGACTCTTTGTACTTGGCGTCGGTGGCGTATTTGGCTACGCCTACTGGCGTTATGGCCAGTTCCCAAAGGTCAATATTCCTGGACTTGATTCACGACCTGCACACGGTGCGTTCGACATCTTGATTGTCGGCTCGGATTCGCGCGCCTTTGCGGGAAATTCCGGCGCGAATGCCCAGGCATACGGTTCGGGTTCGGCAATTGGTGGTCAACGCAGTGACGTCACGATCATTGCCCGTGTCGATCCCGCAACCCAAACGGTCCACCTGCTATCGATCCCACGTGACACCTACGTCAAGATTCCCGGTCATATCGAGTATGTCTCGGGATACAACCGGATCAACTCCGCGTTCAATAACGGTCCGCAACTCCTGGTACAGACGATCCAGCAGAACTTTCATATCCCGATCTCTGACTATATCGATCTCAACATCGAGGGTTTGACCAATATGGTGAACGCGATCGGTGGTGTTTATCTTGACTTTCGTTATCCGGTCTATGACACTGATTCACACCTCGGCATCTCAAAGGTCGGCTGTCACCTTGTCTTTGGTTCCCAGGCGGTCGCACTCGTCAGAAGCCGACATCTGTATTACAAAATGCATGGCACGTGGCACTACGACGGTTTCTCTGACTGGAGCAGGATCCAGCGTCAGGATGCTTTCTTTCGCGCCCTACTTCCGAGACTCAAGGGAATCGTCACGAGTCCGACAGGAATGAATTCATTTCTCGGTGCTGCCGAAAAAAACATCACGATCGATCGGTCTCTTTCGGTCGGTGAAATCATCTCGCTCGCAAAGATCTTCCGCCACATCTCTGGCTCGGCGCTTGTCGCGCAAACGCTCCCGACAGCAGGTGCGGTGATCAATGGTCAGGATGTGGTGATCCCCGCTCCCGCACAAGATTCAGCGGTAATTTCTGCGTTCCTTTCAATTGGATCGACAAATACGACTTCGTACTCGCTTCCAAGCGCGAGCAGCAATGGCGGTGTAGCGATGGCACTCTTGACCGCTGCAACGATCGCTGCGGCCAATACCGGTGTCACCGTGCCAACCATTCCAGGTGTGCCAGCGCCAAGTTCATCCCAGGTCGTCACGAACACCCAGTCCGAGCCTTGGAACCCCGTTCCCTGTCACGTGGGTGGCTAACAGACCCGATACAACAATCGATGACACGCCATCGACCTAGGATTTCGTGCGTGAGCGATGCATCGGACCAAGGTCTTGTGATCCAAGAGGACCAGAGCACGACAGCCGAGACGCGTTTTGTGGTCATCGACGTTGAGACCACTGGGCTTCGCCCGCAAGAGAGCAACATCATCGAAATCGCAATCGTCGAGCTCGATGCCTTCGGCAACAGAGTCTCTGAGTGGTCCTCGCTGATCAATCCGCCCGGCGAAGACGAACTCGGAGCAACGCATATCCACGGCATCACCCGCGCAATGGTCACAGGTGCTCCAGTGTTCTCCGAGCTTGCGTTCGAGATCCTTGACCGGCTGGTCGATCACATCATTGTGGGACATGTCATTGAATTTGACTTGGGTCATCTTGAAAGTGAGTTCGCAAGGGCAAAGATCCCGGTTCCCAACCTTGGCTCAGTTGCACTTTGTACCCGAAACCTCGCGCGGCGAGTTCTTGGCATCACCCCAGTCACTCTTGAGAACTGCTGTGCGCAGCTCGGTATCACGATCCATGGCGCGCACAGCGCTCTTGGCGATACCGTCGCAACCGGTGAACTTTTCCGCGAGATGCTCGTCGGCGTTGATGAGATCGAACTCGAAAGGCTTCGCGAGAACCTCACGCTGCTCGGTTGGTCACGCCCGATGTTTGCCACACAGACCTCTCTTGCGAGGCCGAGACCTCTCCGCTAAGCACGCGAGGAAACTGCACCAAGTTCCTGTGACAGAGCAATCAGGTGCTCGAGTGCCGCCAATGCCAATCCGGAGTCGATGCTCTGTTCTGAAAGAGTGAGTCCCTCTGCAATGTCTGTTGCGATATTTGCAACGACAAGAGCCGCTGCCGCGTTCAATAGGACAATGTCGCGCTGAGCGCCCCTCTCGCCAGCCAGCACGGCGCGCAAGCGCTCCGCATTGTGGGCTGCTGTGCCGCCCCGGAGGTCCGCGAGCGTGGCGGGTTCAAGATCAAAGCCACGCGGATCAAGCTGGTAGCTGCGTCGGATCCGCGTGCCATTGCTCGACAAAGAAGATTCAAAGATCGTCGAAGAGGTGACGGTCGAGAGTTCGTCGAGGCCATCGTTGCCATAACACACGATCGCATGATGTGAACCGAATGCCTCAAGAACTCCAAGCATCTTTTCTGCCATCGACGGGTCACCGACACCGATCACCTGTCGGGTGACGCCAGCAGGATTTGCGAGCGGCCCAAGGATGTTGAAGATCGTTGGAACTCCAAGTTCGCTTCGTACCGGTGCAACGAAACGCATCGCGGGATGAAAGCGAGGAGCAAAGCAGAAACCGATTCCCACCGATTCAATGCATCGCTTGACCTCCTCTGGGCCAAGTTCAATCACCACTCCAAGAGCCTCGAGCACATCTGCCGAGCCAGATTGTGACGAGGCCGCACGTCCACCATGCTTTGCGACAACAGCGCCCGCGCCTACCGCGACGAATGCAGCAGAGGTCGAGACGTTAATTGTCGTAGAACGATCTCCCCCAGTTCCACAGGTATCGATCGCGTCGACATTCAGCTCGACACGCTCACCAGCTCTGCGCATCGCCTTCACAAAACCGGTGATCTCCTCAACGGTCTCACCTTTGGTCTTCAATGCCGCGACCAAAGCAGCTATCTGGGCTGGCTTGGACTCTCCAGAGAGAATCGCATCGAATGTTGCTTCAGCTAGGCCCGAGCTGAGATCCTCGCGCCGAAACAGCTGTGAGAGCACAACCGGCCATCCAGTGAAGGCCGAAGGACCTGTTGCGTCGCTCATCTTCGCAGGCTTTGGAAACCGGTTGGAATTCGAAGCTGACTAGGCAGACTTACGACGCTGGCGGCTGACTCGACGACGCTCGCGCTCGTTGAGACCTCCCCAGACGCCCTCGCGCTCACGGTTTGCGAGCGCGAACTCCAAGCAGGTCTCGCGCACCGGGCAGACGTTGCAGATAGCCTTGGCCTCCTCCGCCTCTTCCTCGGTCGTGGGGTAAAAGACCTCTGCGTCGATACCCTGACATGCTGCTCGCTGGCGCCAACTGGCGTTCATCAGACTTCTCTTTCCTCTTCGCTCACGATCCGTCAAGATCGTTCTTCGTGTAGTTCCAGCCCGAATTGTCTGGCTTTATGGACCCAGCTCATTCCGGTACCACGTCTTCGGACCCGAGTGAATGAGGGGAGCAGCAATTGTGCTATATATAGCGCCTCCTGTAAAGTCCAAAGGCAAAATTTCTCTGCCGTCTCAGGTCCAGTCGGCGATGAGCGAGTCCTTCGTCTCTTTCGAGAGCGGGCATTCATGCTGGTAAGAGTGGTGATCGGTGGCGAGAGTGACCTGCTCGGCGATAAAGCGCTGCTGCTCAGAAAGTTTCATCCGAAAGCGCACATAATGCACTGAGGCGGTGATCTCTTGACGGGTCAACTGGGTGGCATGGCTCTCGTCGACCTCACAGCGCACCTCGACTCTGTTGGCCACCTCTCCGATCCTGAGAACAAATGAGCGTTCGATACCGACGAGCCTGGGAAGCCACTCGTGTAGCTGTTCTTGAGCGGTCAGCTCGAGAAAAACCGTCAAAGATAGCTCGCCAACCTCTGGAATCAACGGGTTGTAGGCGCGTAATTCCTCTTCAAGGGCCGCGTCGCTCATCATCTTCTCAGCGCGCGCCATCTCCTGGATCTGGAAACGCATCGTTGTTCTATTCTCAAAGACGACGGTGATGACCGGTCCAACCGCGAGACGACGCAGCTTTTTGAGCGCGATGACCTCTCTCCGAAAGTCCTCACGCTCGCGCTCATAGGCGCGTAGATCGCTGATGTCACCCAGACTGAGTCTGTTCACCGGCTCACTCCTTTGCAATTCCATAGGCGCGTGCAACGAGGCTCAGTGGATTCTCGGGCTTTAACCCCGTCTCTTGCAAGATTGCCGTATTGGCAAGATGACAGTCCCCACACACCACATCAGCATCTGCCCCATTGATCGCGCGCACAAGCGGACGCGCGACCTTCCTTGCAAGCTCGTAATTCTCTGTGCGATACCCCCATGTACCGTCGATACCCGAACAACGATCGATCACGGTAACGGTGGCTCCGGTGAGTGCCATCAGGTCTCGACCCTTGAAACCGATGTTCTGTGCCTGAAGATGACACGCGAGATGATACGCAACGCTTTCGACCCGCTCTCCAGGAAACTCGAGGTCGAGTTTCCTGGTGCCAGAGCGATGACCCTCGATGAGATATTCAGCGGCGTCAAAGGTATGTGATGCGACAAGATCGGCATCGGCTCCTGGCGCGTAGATCGGATAGTCCTTCTTGATGATATAGGCACATGTCGGCTGCGCAACGATGATCTCCTTGCCCTCTTTCACCTCTTTGACGAGAGCGGCGATGTTCTTTCTGGCCGAGTCCTCGAAGTGCTTGATGTCTCCGCTGTGAAGCCACGGAGCCCCGCAGCACTTTGTCCCTTGAGGAAGAGAACACTCAATATTGTTGTGTTCAAACACACCCACCACATCCTTGCCAATCTGTGGCTCCATGTATTCAACAAAACAGGTTGGAAAGATGCTCGCCTTTGCGACCGGCGCTTCAATCTGTTTACCAGCACGCCGTTTGAACCAGGTGCTGAATCGCACGCGCGCATACGGAGGAAGCATACGTTCGGCGTGAATTCCCACCGTAGCCTGCATCGCTTTCCTCGCGAGCGATCCCGTTTTCGCGGTAACCGCATTGACAATCGGAGAGGCCGTCGTAGAAAGCATTCCGATCAGGTCCGTCCTGCCGAGAAACTGGTCCGTTGCCTGAGCGATGAGCGACTGTGGCTTTTGGTGTTTGACCGCGTGAGCTCGCATCATGAGACGGGGGAAATCGAGATTCCACTCGTGCGGAGGAACGTATGGGCACTTTACGTAACACAGCTTGCACTGATAACACTCATCGATGACCTTGTCCTGATCGTCGTTGGTGAGATCAGATACCACTTCGTCATGTTCAGCGATCAGATCGAACAATGTCGGGAACGAGGGACACAGGTTGAAACACAGCCGACAGCCGTGACAGGCGTCAAAGACACGATCGAGCTCCTCGCGAAGATCTGGCTCATCGAGGTACTTCGGGTGCTTGGGGTCATACGTCGTCGTCATGATCAGCCCATCCTTTGCTCGCACACTGGAGGCTCTCTTGAATTTTTAGAGACATGCGGGCGGAGCTTCCGCTCCGCCCGCACAAGTGTTCATGCATTCAACAAAGACAATGCCGTTGACTAGGCACTCAGCGAGGCTACGCCCTGCTGAAAGCGTCCTGCGTGACTCTTCTCTGCGCGTGCAAGTGTCTCCATCCACTCAGAGATCTCCTCGAAGCCCTCACCGCGTGCGACCTTTGCGAAACCCGGGTACATCTCGGTGTACTCATACGTCTCTCCGGCAACCGCAGACCTCAAATTATCGACCGTAGAGCCAACGGGCTCGCCGGTCACCGGGTCTCCAATCTCGCGAAGGAAATCGAAGTGGCCAAATGCGTGGCCGGTCTCTCCCTCGGCAACCGAGCGGAACAGTGCGGCAACGTCTGGGTAGCCCTCGACATCAGCCTTCTGTGCGAACCAGAGGTAACGGCGGTTTGCCTGGCTCTCGCCAGCGAACGCCTCCTTGAGATTCTCTTCTGTCTTCGAGCCTTTTAGTGCTGGCATTTCGCGTCCTTCCTATCCGCTTGAGGAGAATGTTGATCTTCCACTTTTACTTTAGAGTCATTCTAAACTAGCCGGACAAAATTTCACTGATTTCCTGTGGTGTTTTGCAACCCGACCTGAGAGGTGGATTCTGTTTTTTGCGCAGCCTCACCGTCAAATATCACCATTTCGAAATCCTCAGCGATAGACCTTTCGCCGATGGAGTGCACTCGGCCCACTGAGCCGATCGAGGAACAACAGTCCATCAAGATGGTCAATTTCATGCTGGATCGCGCGGGCCTCGAACCCGGAACTTTCAATCATGATTTTTGATCCCGAAAGATCCAGACCCTCCACCACAATCTCGAGAGAGCGTCCGACGTCTCCCGTCAGATCGGGAACACTCATACACCCCTCTCGCTCGACTGCGATCGTGCCGAGCGAGACCACAACGGGGTTAAAGAGCACGAATTCACCATGGCTGACCGTGGATCGCCTGTGCGACGAACAATCGATCACAAATGCACGCAGGTACACCCCTATCTGGGGAGCAGCTATGCCCACGCATGCCGGAGAGGCACGCATGGTATCGACCATGTCGCTCGCAAGGGCGAGTGCAGCGTCGTCAATCTGATCAATCTCAGCGCAACGACTGCCAAGTTTGAGATGAGCAATCGTGACGATCGGACGGACAGCCATGAAGAAGACGCGAGTGCGAACTAGAAGAGCTCGTTGCCACCTGCGTGAACCACGCAGGAGACGCCGAGCTGGCGGGCGACGATATCGAGTTCTCGAGACAGAATCTCCTCGGTACAGGCGGGAGAGGTCTCAATGCTCAACAACAACACATAACTCGCTCCGTCATGCTCTTCCATGCGATGAGTCGCGAGGTCGATGATATTTCCACCAAGTTCAGCGACGCGCGTCGCAATCAACGAAACAATGCCGGGGCGATCGGCGCCATGAACAGAGACCGCAATGGTGTCACCTGGCTCCTTGGTCGTCGGATGCTCGGGCAAAAGACGAAGGACGATCAATAGGTCAAGTTTCTCTTGTACCTCACGAAATGACTCTTCGAGCTGTTCGAGCGATAACAGGAGTGGCGCTTCGACGATCAACATGATGGCGAACTGCCCGTGAAGGATCGCCATCCGCGAATCTTCGAGATTGCACCCCGCCTTGGCAAGAACGCCGGTGACTCCTGCGACGATCCCGGGACGATCGGTGCCAATAGCGTGAAGTGAAAATCGTGGCATGCAGTCAGGCTACTTTGAGACGGTCCTGATTATTCATCATCGTCATCGCCACTGGTGCCAAGGGCGGCAAGCCTCGGCAGGAGTTCATCCACTTTTTCCTTTGCGCCTTGGATACGTCGGTCAAGTTCCTCGACAATCTCCACTGCACGTTGAAAGCGCGCGTCGAGAACATCCAGATCGACCTGTCCCTGGTCGAGCTCCTCGATGATCTGATCGAGCTCGCTGGCCGCCTCACTGTATCCAAGTTCGGAAACCTTCTTGTTCGACCTCTCCGTCACGATCTCTCCTCATCTTCGTTGGAACCAGATCCTTTTGTGTCTGATGTGCCTCTCGAACCCGCCAAGCGCAATACATCGACGGTCGCGCCAATTTCGCCGTCAGCGACTCGGGCAATCACCCTCTCACCAACTTTGACCTGACCGATTGACCGAAGCACCTTCCCCTCGACATCTCGCAAAATCGCCCACCCGCGTGCAAGCTGGCGATCAGGCGAAAATGCCCGAAGCAGATCGGATCGCTGTCGTACCGACTGGAGAAACTGTTCCTGGCTGATCGTAGCTGCGCGACGCAACAGCGCTGTTCGTCGCGTGAGTTCGATTCTTTGCGCGCGAACAAGATGAGTTGCAGCACTGGCAACTCGAGCGCGACGCTCTACCCTCGCGCTCTCGTGACGCGCAAGCAGGCCGCTGATAGTTCTCCCGATCAGTGACCGACGCGCCACCAGATGCTGTTCTGCACCGAGAAGAGATGTCCGTGCAAGTCCGCTGATACGAGAGACACGGTAGAGCACCATCTCCCAATAGGCGACGACGCGCGCGACGATCGCCTCTCCACACGCCGTTGGTGTGATAAATGAAGCGCCTGAGACCACGTCGGCAACGCTGTGATCTCCGGTGTGGCCAATTCCTACCCAGATGGGAACGGGGTAGTTTGCAATCGCACGCGCGACGATCTCGGTGTCAAACGCCGCAAGGTCATTTCGAGACCCACCTCCACGCACGATCACACACAGATCCGGTCGAAATGCGTGCAATCTCTCGAGCGCCTGCGCGATCTGGTTCGGCGCCTCCGAACCCTGGACGAGCGAGTGGACAGACTCGACCTCAAAGGCAAACCCTGATCGTTCGAGTTGACCGAGAAAATCCTTCTGCGCCTCCGATCCCTGACTCGTGACAAGCCCGATCCGCAGTGGTACGAGAGGAACGAAGAGCTGGCCGTTGAGCTCGAGCAATCCCTCGAGCTCAAGCGTTGCAAGAAGTTTCTGTCGTGCTGCTGCGATCGTTCCCAGGAGGGCCTCAACATCAATCTGGGAAAGCGTGAACCGGATACGCCCTGCTGCCTCCCACACCGACACCTTCCCGAGTACCCGGATGACCCGGCCAACTTCGAGCTCGACATCTGCTGCGTGTAAAGACGCCTCGACACTCCGCCATTGCGTCGCCCAGCATGCGACCTCAAGCTGCTGGGTTGGCCGGCCCTCGCCGCCTTGGTCTGCGAGTTCAATAAAACGGTGACCGTTGCTCACACGAAGCGAGCGGATCTCTCCCGTCACCCAGCACTCATTAGGAAACTGATCGGTCAGTGCCCGTTTGATCCGTGCATAGAACTGCGCAATCGACAATGACTCGCGTTCATCTGCAACTGACGACTCGATCACCTCGCCAGGGTCGAGTTCTTCAGGGCTTCGTGCCACTTGGGGCTTCCTCTTTGTTACACGAGGAGCAGGTCCGCCCTCCGTTGCGCGTTGACGGAGGCGATCAATGCGCTCTTTCAGGCGCTCAGCGACATCATCCTCGGAGACGAGATCTTGCGAGGCAGCTGGTTCATCGATCGCGCCAGCACTCTTCGCGTGGGCAATGTGCCGCGGCTTTGCCGGACTCGAGGACTTTATGGCAGCATCTTCGCGTGGCTGTCCTCCGAAATCAAAACGCTGTTCTTCCGGAGAACTCATCTCCACAGGCTACCTGTACCCCCGAAATTTCTTCGACTTTCCTCTTCGCCAGAACGTCGTGATTACACCACAGATAAGCCGTGCAAAGATGGCAAGGACGAGTCGGCCGGGTGGCCGCGGCACCGATGCACAATCATCGGTGCCGAGGAAAGTCGGGGCTCCAAAGGGCAGGGTGCTTGCTAACAGCTAGTCGGGGTGACCCGCAGGAAAGTGCCACAGAAAACAGACCGCCGATGGCCCTTCGGGGAACAGGTAAGGGTGAAACGGTGCGGTAAGAGCGCACCAGCGGATCCGGTGACGGATCCGGCTCGGTAA
>Ga0307372_10007040_pt1 | contig 16250 bp, 12 predicted proteins | sample OX1MG_FD_202533 | JGI IMG/M metagenome (GOLD analysis project Ga0307372, IMG submission 202533) | Soil microbial communities from Risofladan, Vaasa, Finland - OX-1 | ecosystem: Environmental > Terrestrial > Soil > Coastal area > Acid sulfate soil | place: Finland: Risofladan, Vaasa | collected... | reverse complement strand
TGCGGAATGTGCGGCTCCCAATACCAGCGGACGGCATACAGCTTCGCGCCCGCGAACGGCTTGCCTTCGGGATCGACGACTTTGCCGGTGACGGTGATCAGGTCGTCGTCCGCCGACACTGTTTTCTCCATCGGGCGCTGTTTGTTGTCGGCGGCGGGCTGACTGTCGGCCTTGGCTTTCGTATTCGCGACAGGCTCGACAGGCTCCTTGGGCGGCTCAGACTTCGCGGCCGCGGGCTTTTTGACCGCGCCTTCCACCGCGGCGCCATAAACCACATCGCCCAGGTCTTTTGTCTCGCCGGGCTCGACGGCGACGTCGTTGGCGAACCAGCCGCCACCGAGCTTCATGCCGGCGGCAGTGGCGTTGAAATCGTAACGGCAGCCGGCGGGTATATCGGTGTACTCAAAACGGCCCTGTCCGTCGGTCGTCGTGGTCGGCAACCGCTGGCTGAAATCTCCCGTCGGTTTCAGCAAGGCCTCGATGGCGGCGCCGCTAAGCGGCGTGCCCTGTCGATCGAGTAACCTGCCCACGATTCTGCCCGTCGGCTCCAGGGTAACGGAAAATGAACGCGACGGGTGGTCGGCCAATCGCACGCGAATTACCTTGCCCAGTTTGCGCTGCTTGTGGCGGATGATGACGGTGCGGGCCTCATCGGGACTGAGGGTGATCACGTCGAAGCTGCCATGTAAGTCGGGTGAGTCGGACCACGACTGCCCGCTGCCTTGCGTTTCAAAACCATCGACCGGTTTGCCGTCGCCGTCGAGGACGTTGACCGTTACCTTTTCTCCCGGATCGAGCGCAAAGTCGCAGACGACCTCTTCCGTGCCTGGCAACGGATTGATTTCCTTTATCGCACTCGGCCACTTCTTGCCCGGCGTAATGGGATTACGGTAGGTGTCAAAATTCCCACGCTCGTTCATTCCGGCGATTTGCTCGGCGCCGACTCCCTTCCGGTAATGGCCGAGCACGCACTGGGCGGCCACGATAGCGCGGCCCGGCAATCCGACGAGACGATAGCTGCCGTCAGGCCGGCTGACATAGCGGTCTTGAAAGCCGTCGGCGCTGCCTGTTTTGGCGAATTCGGGCGTCTTTTGGGCGTATTCATTCGACCGAAATGGCAGGTAATGTAGCCGGGCAATGAGCGGCTCGCCGGTGCGCAGATCGGTAATTCGGCCGGTAATCCAGATACCGCGGTGCAATTCAATGTCGACGTCGACCGGCTCCAGTCCGCGCAACTCGGGCACCTTGACGTCGCGCATGAGATACGGCTGATCGTCGTTCGGCACAGCCAGGATCTGGTTGCCCGCGCCTTTGGGCATGCCGACCAGACGGTAGCGTCCCTGCTCGTCGCTCACCGCTCGTAGTTGCCGCGTATTGATGAAATTGCTGCCGGCGAACATGTCGCTCTCGATGCTCACGCCGGCAAGCGGCCGGCGCGTTTCGGCGTCGCGAACGATTCCCGTGATCGGCTGCGTGGGCGGGACAACCAACTCAAACTCCGCGCCGTAGACCGGCTCGGATTCCTGCTCGGAACGGCTGAACTTCAACGGGAACATGTTCGACCGCCGCGTGACCGCCTCGATCTCTTGATAGGCGATTGTGGGACCGCTGAACGACAGGTGGACGCGGCGCTCGCGGCCGAGGCCGTTGACGCGGAACCGTCCGTCGTCGTCTGTCATCACGGCCGGCGGCCAAGCGTCGAACTGCGGCAGGCTGTCGTCGAGGTGCTTCACCGCCGTCCACGGGAATTCGCCGCGGCGGACTGCCGCCAACCAGCCTTCGAGATTGCCGCCCTTGCCCGTGTGAATGCTGCCCACCCGCAGGGTGACGCCGGCGACCGGTTTGCCTTCGAGATCGACGACCCGTCCGGCGATCGGGGCGTCGTCGGTCACGAGCCGCAACGTCGCTTCTTCGCCGCGAGGAAGATCTCGCCAGGTGACCCAGCCCGGCCCGAAACCGTCGGCCGTGGCGACGATCGACACTTCTTTCCATTGGTCCATTCGTCCCACGTCAACGTTGAACTGCGACTTGCGGTACGCAATCGTGAACCGGCCCTCCGCGCCGCTAGTCGTTTCGGCCAGCGGCGGGTGCGGAATGTGCGGCTCCCAATACCAGCGGACGGCATACAGCTTCGCGCCCGCGAACGGCTTGCCTTCGGGATCGACGACTTTGCCGGTGACGGTGATCAGGTCGTCGATATCGGACGACCCAGCCGCACCCGCAAGCGGGTAGCCGGGCTGGGCCACATCGTCGGCCGTGGCCCTGGCTTTCGTTTTCGCGACAGGTTCGCTCGCCTTTTGCTCCTTATTGCCGGCTCCCGCGGCAGGCTCTTTCGCCGCGGTAGTCGAGATCGGCTCGGCGTTGGCCGACGGGTGCTGTGCCAAGCCGACAAATCCGACGACCAGCGTACACGTCAGGCCGCCGACGATCACGATCGCAAGCACGAGATTTCCTGCCCGCGTGGAAAGGCTGCGCGACGAATCGACGATCCGCATCACGCGTCTGGCCAAGATCGACCGCAACGACACCATGGCGACGCCGGCCGCGCCCACGGGCGGCGACGAAAGCTCGGCGATTTCCAACAGACCGCGGGCATACGCCACGCGGTCGCCGCCGAACTGCACGACGTAATCGTCGCACACCTCCTCGGCGGCCGACTCCAGCCGGCGCGCGAGCATCCACACGAGCGGCTGATGGAAAAACAGGGCCTCGGTCAGCCGCGTCAGCAGGTTCCACCAGCCATCGCGGCGGCGCAGGTGCGCCAGCTCATGAACCAGCACGTCGCGCAGCGGCAGCGACGCCTCGGCTTCGGGCAACAACACGACGGGAAGCAGCAACCCCGCCAGGCAAGGGCTGGCCAAATACGGACTGCGACGTACCTCCGGCGCGGTGACTGCAAGCAAGGCCGCGAGCTGCCGGCAAGCCTGTTGCGCGGCAGGCTCGGCCGCCGCCCCCGCGCAGCGCAATTGACGCAGCCGACGCCAAGCCATAGCCAATCGCGCGAGAAGCAACGCCGACACCGCCAGCCATATCAGGCCGAATCCAATCGCCGCCAAGCCGAAGGGCCGAACGTGGAACGGCGATGGCTCATGGGCTTCGGCGGCCGATCGCGGCGCGCGCACGGTCACCGGCGCAGGTCGTTCTGCCGCTGGTTGTTTGGTGGGAAAAGCGAGCTTGCGCGCGCCGGCCCACCGAGAGGGACGCTCCGCATGGTGGGCCGGCGCTCGTTCCACTCGCTGGTCCCACCCTACATTTTCACCGTCGAAATCGTCGTGCGGTTCAACTTCCTGTGACCGAACGGCGGCGACGCCGAGCGGCGACGATTTGATCGGCTCATTTTCCCACGCCGCCGGCATGCGCAGCGACCAGCCGGAGACGCCGCCGCGGGCCAACAGGGCGGTCGCCAGCGGGCAGACAATCACCGCCGCCAATGTGGTGCGGTAAATGGCCGACTGCAATGCCGACCCGCGACAGCGCGCCAACCGCGCCACGGCCAGGCCCGCCGCGATCAGCAACGTCGATTGCAACAGCCAGTTGGCCGCGAACGAGACGACGGCCCGCGCGGCGTCGAGCAGGGCCATTTGCGTGTGAAGCCAATGCATGGCGGTTCCCTCACTTCTTGATGCGTCGATGGATGAGCTTGCGAATTTCCTCGATCTCTTCCCGTGAGACGTTCTCGTTCTTCAGCAGATGGGCCACCAGGCCCGACACGCTGCCGCCGAACACGCGCTGGAGCACGTCGCGCGTGGCGCTCTGCTTGAACTCCTGTTCTTGGACGAGCGGAAAGAACACGAACGTCCGCTCCTGGGCTTCGTGCGACACGGCGCCTTTTTCCTCCAAGCCGCGCAGCAAGGTCTGCACGGTGCTGTGGGCGATCGGTCCGCGCCGGTTGATGTCTTCGGTGATTTCACGGGCCGTCGCCCGCCCGCGCCGCCACAAGACCTGCATGATGACGAGTTGCACTCGGCCAAGTCGGGTTGCCGCCATGAATACCTTCTCCTTGAAACGCCCCATCGTTTATTATGCTAAATCTATCAACATAGACTGTTGGCGTCAACTGAATTCTTTTGGGCTGCCACCCCCAACAAATCTATCCACCGCGATAGCCGCCGTTGACGGGCAGGATTTGCCCGGTGATGAACGACGCCGCCGGCGAGACGAGAAACCGCGCGGCGCGGGCCACGTCTTCGGGCGTGCCCCAGCGTCCCAGCAAGCTCTCGCGCCGAGCACGCTCTTGCCAGTAGTTGCTGGCCCGGTCGCCCCAGGCGGTGCGAATCCAGCCGGGCGCCAGGCAATTGACACGCACTTCCGGAGCCAGCGACTTCGCCAGGCTGCGCGTGAAGGCCATCACCGCGCCTTTCGTGGCCGCAAACAACTCGCCGCTGTCGCCCGCCATGCCCTGCTCGGCCTGGTCCCAACCGAGGTTGACGATCGTCCCCGAACCAGCGGCCTTCATCTTGGCCCCGATCAGCCGGCTGAGCCGCATCGCGGCCGCCACGTCGACGCGCCAGAGCCGGTCCAGCTTTCTCTCGAAGGGCAGACGGGCGGCCTCGCCGGTGAGCACGTCGGCTCCGGCGTTGTTGATCCAGATGGCAACGCTGCCCTGCCAGTCCCAGGCCCGTTCGACCAGTGGCTCATGCGTCGTCTCGTCGGAGAGATCGCAGAGCGCGACCTCCGCTTGCCGGCCAACGCAGCGGATTTGCTCGACGACCTTCTGGGCGGCCTCCCGCGAACGACGGGCATGGACAATCACATTGGCCCCGGCGGCCGCCAACTCCAGCGCGATGGCCCGGCCGATTCCGCTGGAAGAGCCGGTCACGACGGCGGTTTGCCCGGTTAGTTCGGAATCCACGGTTTGAATGCCTCGTTGGGGTGCGAAATGCCCGGATTAAAGGCGTCAGGCTTCAGGCTTCAGGCTTCAGGCGCTTCGCGATTTTCCGAACGATATGCCTTCCCCTGACGCCTGACGGTGAGGGCGTGTTCCTGAACCCTGAACCCTGAACCCTGAACCCTCCCCATATAGTATCATAGGGTTATTCCCTCTTCATTGCTCCGGCGCCCTCCATGGCCACGGTCCCACATCCGCTCAAACCGTTCGAACTCAGCGACCGGCTGGAGCAAACGGCGTTCGCCTTCCGTGGCTATAACCAAACCAATTTGGGCCGCACGCCCGAATTGCTGGCGCACGCCAAGTTCGGCCCGGTGGTCGAGCGGCGCCTCCGCGAGGCAAGTGAAATCACCGGCGACCTGCTGCACGTACCCGTCGATCTCGTCCAGCGCGTGCATGCCAAACGCGAGAGCACGCTCGATACGTTCGCCGAAGACCTCGGCCTGATTATGGCCGTCGAGCTGGCGCAAATCGAGTTGCTCGAGCAATTGTTTGCCATCCCATATCGCCACGCGCGGCTGGCGATGGGCTACAGCTTGGGCGAAGTGACGGCCCTGATCTGCGGCGGCGTATACACATTGCGGGACGTGTTGCCGCCGCTGGTGGGCATGGCGCGCGAGGCCGCCGACCTGGCGCGCGACGTGACGATGGGCATCGTCTTCTCGCGCGGCAAGGCGCTCGATCTGGAGGGAGTCGAGCGGCTATGCCTCGAAATCACCACGCAAGGCCGGGGCATCATCGCCGCCTCGTCGTATCTTTCGCCCAACACGGTGCTGTTGCTCGGGCAGGGCGACACGGTCGACCGCTTCAAAACGCTGATGGGCCGCTATCTGCAAGGCGAGGTCCACCTGCGCAAGAACAAGGGCGTTTGGCCGCCGCTGCACACGCCCATTCTTTGGCAACGTTCGATTCCCAACCGCGCGGCGCTCGGCATCTATTCGGCCGGCGGCGGTTTTCACGCGCCGGTGCCGCCCATCGTATCGCTGGTGACGGGCAAGGTCAGCTATACCGATTTCAACAGCCGGGCCTTGCTCAACCGCTGGATCGACGGGCCGCAACGGCTCTGGGACGCAATCTACGAGCTGCTTTCTCAAGGCATCGAGGTGGTGATTCACGTCGGGCCCGATCCGAACCTGTTGCCTAGCACGTTCAAACGTCTCAGCGACAACGTCACCGCCGAACTGGCCGGGCGCGGGTTGCGCAACTTCGGCATGCGGGCCGTGTCGAACATCGTGGCCCGCCCCTGGCTGGCCAAGCTGATGTCGGCCCGCGCCGCCGTGCTCCGCGCGCCGTACGTCGTGCAGGTGGTCCTTGAAGATTGGCTGCTGGAGCAGTAATTCTTCGCTTCGCTGCCAACGTTCGTCCGACGCCGTTTACGCAGGCGTCTGCGCCGCCAGGGCGGCCTGGCCTAACGCGATTCCTCCGTCGTTGACGGGCACGGCGCTGTTTGTAATTGCTCGAAGCTGCGGCCGGGCCGAAAGACGCTCGCTGAGCAGCCCCCAAAGCAGTTCGTTCTGGAACACTCCGCCGGAAAAAGCGACCAAGTCGATCTTGTGCTTGCGGCAAAGCAGCTCGACCTGTGCCATCGTGGCGTCGGCCAAGGCAACATGGAACGCCGCGGCGATCTCACAGGGGTCTCGGCCAGCAAGCCTGTCCTTCACAATGGCTTGGAACAACGGTCGCGGGTCGAGGCCGGTAAACGCATAACCGGGCTGGGGCGGCGCTTGGCGGGCCTGATGCTCCAGCCATATCGCCGCCTGGCCCTCGAACGTCGTCTCGCGGGTAAAGCCGGCCAGCGCAGCCACCGCGTCGAACAGCCGGCCCATTGAACTGGAAATGTGGCAGCGGACGTCTTTGGCGACCATGGCCCGTGCGGCGTCGAATCGCGATGGAAACAAAAAGGGAGGCTTGCTCATGTCGGGCAAACGGTCGATCTCGGCCAGGTAGCCTGCGGCCGCTTGCACCGGGAACCGCGCGGCCGCGTCGCCGCCCGGCATGCGGACCGATCGCAGCCACGCGCATCGCTCGAAGCCCGTCGGCAAGCTGCCCACGAAAAATTCTCCGCCCCAGATCGCGGCGTCGGTGCCGTAGCCCGTGCCGTCGAAGGCCACGCCCAGCACCCGCTCGTCAAACAGGCCATGCTCGGCCAACACGCTGGCGACGTGCGCTTGGTGGTGCTGTACGGCCATGCGCCGCGCCGCCGGCAAGGCCGCGGCGAACCGCGTGGAGACAAACTGCGGGTGCAGATCGTGGACGACCGTTAATTCACTCGCGTCGATTTCATACATCGACAGCAGGTCGTGGACCGTTTCCTCAAAGGCGAGGCCCGTCTCATAGTCGTCGAGATCGCCCAGGTGTTGGCTCACCAGGGCCTGACCGTCGACGACCAGCGTCACGCTGTTCTTCAAGTCGGCGCCCAAGGCCAGAATCGGTTGCCGGCACGGCAAGCGGCAGACGGCGGCGGGGGCGTAACCGCGCGCCCGACGCACCATGAAAGGCCGGCCGTCGCGCACGGCCAGCACCGAGTCATCGACGCGCCGCGCGATGGGCCGCTGGCCGATCAGGAAGGCGTCGGCGATGCCGGCCAACCGCTGGCGAGCGTCGTCGTCGCGGTAGGCGATCGGCTCGCTGGAACGGTTGGCGCTGGTCAGCACCAGCACGTCGGGGGCGCCTGCCTCGAACAGCAAAAAATGCAGCGGCGCGTAGGGCAGCATGACGCCCAGCGAATCGTTGTCGGGCGCCACCAGCGACAGTTGGGCACGCGCCGGCACGAGCACGATCGGCCGGGCACGATCGGCGAGCAGCCGCTCGTGGTCGTCGGTCGGCCGCACCAACCGCCGCACCGCGTCCAGATCGCGGCCCATCAAGGCAAACGGTTTTTCTTTGCGGAATTTCCGCTCGCGCAGCGCGGAGAGCGCCTGCGGATTGCCGGCGTCGCAGGCCAGATGATAGCCGCCAATTCCCTTCACGGCGAGAATGGCGCCGGCCCTGAGCAGTTCCGCCGCGCGTGCGATCGCGGCCTGGCTCGATGGCAGGCAGGCCTCGCCCTCGATGAGCGAATAGTCCGGCCCGCACGCGGCGCAGGCCGTCGGCTGCGCATGGTAGCGGCGGTCGAGGGGGTTCTCGTATTCGTGGCGGCAGGTGGGGCAGAGCTTCCAGGCGGCCATCGTCGTATTCGCGCGATCGTAAGGCAGGCTGCGGATGATGGAATATCGCGGGCCGCAATTGGTGCAATTGATATAGGGATAGCGGTAGCGGCGGTCGCGCCGATCGCTCAACTCGCGCAGGCAGTCGGAGCACACAGCCAGGTCGGGCGAGATGCGCACGGTGGGCGCCGTTTCGCGCTGGCTCGTGCGGATCTGAAAATCATCAAAACCTTCCGCCGCGGCTTCGCGCACCGCAAAGTCGGCGATGCTTGCGGCCGGCGGCGGATTCGACCGCAACTCCTCCACAAAAGCGTCGAGATCGGCGGCGACGCCCTCGGCATGAACTTCCACGCCGGTGGCATCGTTAAGCACCCAGCCGCCGATATGGTGGTGTTGGGCCGCGCGGTAGACGAACGGTCGAAAGCCGACTCCTTGCACGACGCCGCGAATGGTAATGCGGCGAGCGGTGCGACCAGAACCGGAATTTGAAAAAGACATGAACGGCGTTAGCCGACGCGGTAGCGCCAGATGTGTGCAACGTAAACCTGACGAGTTCGCGGATTGACCTCGTAGGTCGCCGCTAACGGCGCACTAAACAGAATCCGAATTCCTGCGGCCCGCGACTCGCCTTCGTTTTCGGCGTTTGCCGCCAGCCGATGGTCAATGGCGGCCGCGGCTGCCGAAACCACGCTCCGGTCCTTAGCATCGACCCACAGATCCGTTAATTCGTCCTCGGCAGTGGGCGACCAGCGCACGTGATACTTCATGCGCGCTTTTCCCAATCGGCCATGATTTCTGCCAAAGACCGGCCTCCACCCTCCGACAGGCGCCGTTTCATTTCCTCGTCGCTGATCTGGGGCTGTGCCGCCGGGTCGTCGTAAACCGCCGGCCTGAACCGACCAATAACCTGGCCCGACGCATCGCACAGCTCAACAATGTCATCTCCAGAAAGTTTGGCCAAAGTGGATGAATCGAGCACAACGCGTTTCATATTTCACCTCCAAAGGTTCCAGCATATACGTTTACATTCGGTTTAATGCCGCGGCAATCTCGCAACGCGGGCCAGCGACGGCGGCGCGGTCCGGCGAGCAAAGCCAAAGACGCGTCAATTCATCTTCAGCGGTGGGCGACCAACGCACGCGATATTTCAGGTGTACTTTTCCCAGTCGGCCATGATTTCCGCCAACGACCGACCGCCGACCTCCGCAGCGCGTCGGTCCAATTCGTCTTCGCTGATCTGGGGCTGTGCCGCCGGGTCGTCGTAGACTGCTGGCCTAAAGCGACCAATCACGCGACCCGACTCGTCGCAAAGCTCCAGGATCTCGTAATCGGACAGTTTGGCTATCGTGGCGGCATCGAGGACAACGCGTTTCATGTTTGCCTCCGGGACACAGTTTCCTATTTAGAGTCTATGCCCGGTCAAAGCTCGCCGCAAGACGTGGTAGATCGAGGCCTGAACTTCCTGAATCCGCGGAATATAATCGCTGCCCACGACGAAGGCATAATCAACCAGCTTTTCACGCACGAAGTCGCCGCCGTCGTAGCCGGCCAGGCCCAGCGTGAGCATGCCGCGTTTGCGCGCCTCGCGCAAGGCAATCGCCAGATTCTTCGACTTGCCGCTGCTCGAAATGGCGACGGCCACGTCCGCCGGGCGGCCGTTGGCGATGAGCTGCCGCTGAAACATCAACTCCACTCCCACGTCGTTGGCGACCGCGCTTAAATTGGCCGGCTCCATGCTCAGCGAAATGGCCAAAATCGGAGGGCAGCCGTCGGGCGGCGCCACGCAATCGAACACCAAATCGTTGGCGTCCGTGGCCGAGCCGCCGTTGCCGAAGGCCACGATCGCGCCGCCCGCATCGAGTCGTTGCCGGACCGCCCGCACCGCCTCCGCGAAGCATTCGGCCTGCTGGTCGGCGAACAGCGTCCGCAGCCGATCGTCGTCGGCCGCCTTTTGCCGAATCGACGCGGCCACGTCGGCCAGCGTGTCGGCATTCGACTCCGTTTTTTGTTCGGACAGAAACGGGTAAAGAAAAGAGGCCGCGCCCACGTCTTCGCCGCCGCTTTGCCGATCGAGAAAAACGTGGACGGTCTCCCAGAGCGTGTGATACATCACCTCGGTCAGCTCTTGGTGGATGAACGGGTCGCTCGTGGCGGCGGGCAGCACGTAGTCGCCCAGCCGCCCCGGCCAGAGGCACGTCAGGGCGCCGCGCTCGCGAGCGCTCTTGAGCAACTCGTCGAGCACGACATCGCCCGCAGGAGGCGCGAAGCCCATCACGATGTCGCGCTGGCCGGCCAGCGCGGCGAGCATCGGCCGCGGCGCCACCGAAAGATCGAGGGCCGGCAGTGCCCGTTTGCCCACGATGACCGGATGGACGAACTCGACCGAGACGTGCTGGGCATCGGTGATGTGCGGACCCACGCCGACGGCCAGCAATCGGCCGCCGTCTCGGAACCGATCGGCCATCTCGCGGCACACCCGCGCAAGCTGGTCGCTGTGGCGCGGAATGTAGTCGGCGGAGATCCGATTGCGCAGCTCGAACTGCGACCGCAACAACGCCGCCACATCGTCGCTGGTCGCCATGCCGCGTTTTCCTCCGTCGCCCCAAGACAATCGCGCCCCCGTTTGATAGCATACCATCGTTGCGACAAACATGACGCTTAATCAATGCGCGATGTTGTGGGAAGTTGACATCTATCCGGCCGCGGACCAGCCCGATTTGGTCGGCCAGCGGGTGGCCGCCGACGCGGCCGATCTCGGCCTGGCCGAGCGGCTGGCCGTTTGCGCCGGACATGGCTATCTGCTGGAAGGCGAGCTGAGCGAGGCCGACGCGCGGCGGTTGGCCGCCGAACTGCTTTCCGATCCGCTTGTCGAGCGGACCGTCGTGGCGCGGGCCGGCGATTCCGTGTTGGTGCAAGCACCCGACAGTCAGGCTACGTTGGTCCACGTCCTCCCCAAGCCGGGCGTGATGGACCCCGTGGCCCAAAGCGTGCTCATGGCCATCGCCGACTTCAACCTCCGCGCCGACGCCGTGCGCACCTTTCGCAAGTATTGGCTTGCCGGAATCACCGACGACAAGCTTGGTTCCCTTTGCGGCAAGCTGCTGGCGAACGATGCCATCGAGCAGGTCATCGTAGGACCGCTCAACTTTGAGCATCTCGAGCTTGGCTCGCCGTATCGGTTTCAGCTTGTCACCGTGCCGCTGCGCGAGTGCGACGACGCGGCCCTGGAGCGTCTCAGCCGCGAAGGACAGCTTTATCTGAAGTTGGCCGAAATGCGGACCATCCGCGATTATTTCCGCGAGTTGGGCCGCGATCCCACCGACGTCGAGTTGGAGACGCTGGCGCAAACGTGGAGCGAGCATTGCAGCCACAAGACGCTGGCCGGCCGCATCCACTACCGCGACGAACGCGGCGAGCGGCAGTTCAGCAATATGTTGAAGGAGACGATCTTCGCCGCCACCGAAACGGTCCGCCGGCAGCTTGGCTCCGACGACTGGTGCGTAAGCGTCTTTCGCGACAACGCCGGCGTGGTCAAGTTCGACGACGAGCATCACGTCGTGTTCAAGGTCGAGACGCACAACCATCCTTCGGCGCTTGAGCCTTACGGCGGCGCGAACACCGGCATCGGCGGCGTCATCCGCGATCCGCTCGGCACGGGCCTGGGCGCGCGGCCGGTCTGCAACACCGACGTGTTCTGCTTCGCTCCGCCCGACACGCCGGCCGAAGAGTTGCCGCCGGGCGTGCTGCATCCCAAGCGGGTGATGAAAGGCGTCGTCTCCGGCGTCCGCGATTACGGCAATCGCATGGGCATCCCGACCGTGAACGGGGCGATCTATTTCGACCGGCGCTACCTGGGAAACCCACTCGTTTATTGCGGCACCGTCGGCCTGCTGCCGTGCGACAAGGTCCAGAAAGAGCCGCGGCCGGACGACCTCATTGTCGCGGTGGGCGGACGCACCGGCCGTGACGGCATTCATGGCGCCACGTTCAGCTCGGCCGAATTGACCAGCGAAAGCGAAAAGCTTTCGGGCGGGGCCGTGCAGATCGGCAACGCCATCACCGAAAAGATGCTGCTCGACGTGCTGCTGGACGCCCGCGACCGCGGCCTTTATCACGCCATCACCGACTGCGGCGCCGGCGGCTTTTCCAGTGCCGTGGGCGAGATGGGCGAGGCGATCGGCGCCGAGGTCTGGCTTGACCGCGTGCCGCTCAAGTACGACGGCCTCTCCTACACCGAAATCTGGATCTCCGAGGCCCAAGAACGGATGGTGCTGGCGGTGCCGGCCGATTGCTGGCCGGAGTTTTCGGCGTTGTGTACGTCGGAAGGCGTGGAAGCCACGGTCATCGGTCGGTTCGTGCCGACGGGCCGGTTGCAGCTTAAGTACCGCGACCAGCAGGTGGGCGACCTGGCGATGCAGTTTTTGCACCACGGACGTCCGCCGGTGGTGCGCGAGGCGGTCTATGCCCCGCCGCCGCTGATTCCGCAAACGCCGCCCCAAGCCGCCCGCGATTTCACGCCGACGTTGACCAGAATCCTGGGCTCGCTCAACGTGGCGAGCAAAGAGTGGGTCATTCGCCAATACGATCACGAGGTGCAGGGCGGCAGCGTCGTCAAGCCGCTGGTGGGCGTGGCCAACGACGGGCCGAGCGACGCGGCGGTGGTCCGTCCCGTGCTTTCGTCGCGTCGCGGCGTGGTCGTGGCCTGCGGCATGAATCCGCGTTACGGCGATTTCGACACCGCGCACATGGCGGCCAGCGCCATCGACGAGGCGGTGCGGAATTGCGTCGCGGTGGGCGCCGGTCCGCGGCGGATCGCCATCCTCGACAATTTTTGTTGGGGCGACACCGACCGGCCAGAAACGCTCGGCTCGCTGGTCCGCGCGGCGCTGGCCTGTCACGATCTGGCCGTCGCGCTGGGCATCCCGTTCATCAGCGGCAAAGACAGCCTCAACAACGAATTCCGCTACACCGGTGCCGGCGGCGAGCGGCGATCGATCGCCATTCCGCCGTCGCTTTTGATCAGCGCCATCGGGCAAGTGGCCGACGTGGCCCGTTGCGTCACCATGGATCTGAAGCAGCCGGGCAACCTGCTGTACGTCGTCGGTCTCACTCGCGAAGAGTTGGGCGGCTCGCACTTCAATCTGGTCGAGTCGCTTTCCGGCGGTCGCGTGCCGACGGTCGACGCCGCCGTCGCCAAGCGCACGTTCTATGCGCTGCACGCGGCCATCGACGCCGGGCTGGTGCGAAGCTGCCACGATTTGAGCGAAGGAGGCCTGGCCGTGGCCGTGGCGGAGATGGCGTTCGCCGGGGGACTTGGCGCGCGGATCGCTCTCGACCGCATACCTTCGGAAGGCCCGCAATCATCGCCGATCGTCGCCTTGTTCAGCGAGTCGAACACCCGTTTCTTGTGCGAAGTGCCTAAGGAGCGGGCGGGCGAGTTCGAATCGCGTCTGGCCGACGTGGCCCACGCGCGCGTCGGCGAAGTAAGCGGCCCGCAGCAAGTCGAGATGGTCTGGCACGGCAACGTGGTTATTTCCGGTTCGTTAGCCGCGCTGAAGGAAGCATGGCAAGCGCCGCTACGCTGGTAGGAGATTGCAAATTGATGATCCAGCCGCGCGTTCTCGTGCTCCGTGCTCCCGGCGCGAACTGCGACCGCGAAAGCGCTTTCGCCTTCGAGCGGGCCGGTGCGATCGCCGAGCGCGTCCACGTCTATCGTTTGCTCGAGCGGCCGGACCTGTTGGCCGATTACCAGATTCTCTGCATCCCCGGCGGATTCAGTTACGGCGACGACCTGGGCGCCGGTCGCATTCTTGGCAGCCAAATCCAGCATCATTTGTGCGGCGCCCTGCGCGAATTCAGAGACGCCGGAAAACTGCTGCTGGGCATCTGCAACGGCTTTCAAATCCTGATCAAGTCGGGCATGTTGCTCGACGACGATGCCCAGGGCCGGCCGGCGGCGACGCTCACCAACAACGATTCGGGCAAGTTCGAAGACCGCTGGATCGAGCTCCGCACCACAAGCCGGAAGTGCGTGTTCTTCAACGGAATCGAGTCGATGTATCTGCCGGTGGCCCACGCCGAGGGAAAATTCGTGCCGCGCGATGCGGCGACGCTCGCCGCGCTGGAGGCGGCCGGGCAACTCGCGCTGCGCTATCGACCGCGCGGCGGTGGCGAGGCCGGCTATCCCGACAATCCCAACGGTTCGGTCGGGGCGGTGGCGGGTGTCTGCGACACGACGGGCCGCGTCTGCGGGCTGATGCCCCACCCCGAACGCCACATCGATCCCACGCAGCATCCCCGCTGGTCGCGCGGTCCGCTTGCCCGTGAAGGTGACGGGCTACAAGTCTTTCGCAACGCCGTGCGGTTCTTCGCGTGAGGCGCCGCGTCAGACTTTTGCGAGCGTGGCCAAATACAGGTTCAGCGTGATGTGAGCCTGGCCTTGGTGATGGGCTTCGTGCCAGGCGATCAGGGCCAGGATGTCGCGCACCGTAAGCTTTCGGGCGGCCATGGCCGGCGGAATCTCGCCGAGCCGGTCGTCGCGGTAGGCGGAAAGCGTCTCAACCAGGTGGGCGCGCGATTCATTCAACACGCGGCGCAGCTCGTCGGCCGTGGGCGCTTGGTCGTCGGGCGTGCTTCCGCCGCGGAACCGCGGCCAAAGATCGGCAAACGCCGGCGGCCGCTGGGGATTCAGCCGCTCGGTGGCAAAAATTTCTTCGGTGATGCCGATGTGCATCAACTGCCATCCGATGTGTGCCCGGCCGGGGCCGGGCCGCCACGAGAGCGCTTGTTGCGGGTCCGCTTGCTGGCAGGCCTTGTCGAGCAGGCCGAGCGTGCGATCGCGGTTGAACTTGTAAGCGTCGACGAAAAGCTGGACGGTGGGGGACATGGCGATTTTGAAATTTTGGATTGGATTGGGCCGGACGTTGGGCCGAGCACAATCTAAACTCTAGCGCGACAGTCGGCAACGCCTGCGAGGCGAACGGCAGCGATTATGCTACAAGTCGCCGCACTGCTCAGCGCTGGCGGGCCACCAATCCAAAATCCAAAGAACTGAAGTGGACAGGTCCCTCGCGAGCTCGTCATCCGCCGGCGGCCAGCCGCCGTCTCAACGCTTTCACGGCGCGCTGGAACGGTCGCTCGACCGCGTACCGCGAGCGGCCGAGCCGGCTGCCGATCTCGCGAACGTGAGCCCGTCGAAATGGTGCAGCCTCACGACCTGCTGCTCGTCGCCGGGCAAGTCGCGCAGGGCGGCTTCGAGTTGGGCGCCGGCCTCCAGCGACTTGAGAATCTCGACGGGCGACGGCGGCCGTCGTCCGTAGGGGTGCCGCGCGTCGTCGACCGCCTGTTCGTCGAGCGGCTGTTTGCGCGACAGGTCTTGCGGGCCGTCGGGCCCCAATCGACGCAGCAGACTGGCGAGCAGGTTGCCGCAGAGGGTCATGAGCCACTGCTGATACTGCGCGATGTGGCAGCCATCGAATTGGTCGAACGCCCTCCAGGCCAGTGCCACGGCCGATTGCACCAGATCGCCCGCGGGCTCTTCGCGTGCAATTTTGCGTGACAGCCCGTGGACAAAGAAGCTGCGCATCATCGGCAAAAAGCTGGTGAGCAAGGCCTCATGCGCCTCCCGCGAGCCATGCGCCCGGTTGAGCAGCAACTGCCGCTCGTGCGTAAGCTCTTCGAGGCTCAGTCCGCTCCACCAACCATTGCCTCCGAACGTATCGCCAGCGCGATTCGACTCCGCCATGGAATATCCTCCTGTGAAATTTGAAACCGTTCAGTGCCTTACTGACTGTGCCCTGGCTTCAATCCACGGCCGGAGCCGTCGCCTTGTGAGAAATGGGCCCGCGGGCACGCAAACGTGCCCTTGAAATTAGCCGTTGGATGGAGGATGTCAACTACCCGCCCCGGCTTTTTTTAGGGCCGCCCGCGAATCTCCCGCCGTCGTTTTCGCGCGCGTGGCGCAGCGCGCTGCGCGTCGTGCCCCGCGTCCGGATCGGCCCAGCGGCGCGTGGCGTAAGCGTCCTCGCTTGCGTCGTGCGTGCTGCGTCCGCCTCGTGGTGCCCTGACGCCCCGTTGACCGCATCGGGGTTTATGCGTCGCGCGGCGGAAAGTGAGGCCCTTGGTCCCGAGGTCTCTGTAGGGAACGCCCTCCGTGGCGTTCCGCGGCCCACCGATGGACTCTCCACCTGCGATGCCGCGGAACGCCACGGAGGGCG
>Ga0307372_10007039_pt1 | contig 16250 bp, 15 predicted proteins | sample OX1MG_FD_202533 | JGI IMG/M metagenome (GOLD analysis project Ga0307372, IMG submission 202533) | Soil microbial communities from Risofladan, Vaasa, Finland - OX-1 | ecosystem: Environmental > Terrestrial > Soil > Coastal area > Acid sulfate soil | place: Finland: Risofladan, Vaasa | collected... | reverse complement strand
GCTGACCGCGTTCAGCCTCACCCCGCAGACGACCTCAAGCAGTATCAGCGGGCAGTCCTACCGGGCGGAGATCCTCGACAGTTCCGCCGGGACGCGGCGCGCCGTGGCGTCCAGCATCGTCACCACCAGCAGTCCCGCTCCCGAGTGCCCGTCTGGCCTGAACTGCGTGTTCCGTCCCGCAGCCTACAAAACCAATTCAGACGGCAACTACGGCAACTACGACGTGGCGAATCGACCGCCGCACGGCGACGCGATCCGGTACATCGTCATCCATGACACCGAGGGCAGCTATCTCGGGACGATCGGCGCGTTCCAGAATTCGGCGGCGCAGGTCAGTGCCCACTACGTCGTATCGTCGTTCACCGGCGCGGTGACTCAGATGGTGCAGACCACCAACATCGCCTGGCACGCGGGCAACTGGTACCTGAACATGCACGCGATCGGCATCGAGAACGAGGGCTACGCACTGCTGGGCGCGACCTGGTACACGCCGTCGGAATACCAGTCCACCGCGGCGCTGGTGAAGTATCTGGCCGCGCTCTACAACATCCCGCTTGACCGCCAGCACATCATCGGGCACGACGATGTCCCCGGCCCCTTGCAGGCCTACGTCGCCGGCATGCACTGGGATCCCGGACCGTACTGGGACTGGAACTACTTCATGAAGCTGGCCGGCGCGGCGATCAGGCGAGGCGATGCCGGACCTCTGCCCGTAGGCAGCGAGATCACCATCGACCCGGCGTTCACCACCGCCAACGAGCCGACGGTGACCGGGTGCACCACCTCCTCCGGCAGCATCACCACCTGCCCCAGGCAGCCGGCCAACTTCGTCTACCTGCGTAACAGTCCGTCGTCGACCGCGCCGCTGCTTTCGGACCCGGCGATCCATCCCGACGGTTCGGCTGGCACGACACTGGCCTGGGACTGGGGCGACAAGGCGGTGACCGGCCAGACATTCGTGACCGCCGGCGAGCGGGGAAACTGGACCGCCATCTGGTATGCCGACCAGAAGGCGTGGTTCTTCAATCCCAATGGCCAGAACGCGGAGCCCGCCACCCGGAGGATTCGGCTGGTGGTGACGCCGAGCGGAAACACGCAGATCCCGGTATACGGGCGGGCATTCCCGGAATCCTCCGCCTACCCGTCGGGCGTGACCCCGCAGAGCGTGACTCCGCTCAATTACAACATCCAGCCGGGCCAGGCCTACGTGCCGGCCGCCGCGGTGAACGGCGACTACGCCGGCACCGACTTCAACACACCCGAAACCGTCGTGACGGGGACCACCCAGTATTACCCGATCCGCTTCAACCACCGTATCGGCTATGTGATGGCCAGCCAGGTGAAGCTCATCCCAGCGGCGCTTCCGCCCACTTACACGCCGGTCGGCCCGCTGCGAGTGCTGGACACCCGTAACGGCACGGGCGGCTACGCCAGGCCGGTCGGGGCGGGCCGGACAATCAGCGTCCAGGTGACCGGCCGCAATGGAGTGCCGTCCGCCGGGGTGACCGCCGTGGTGCTGAACGTGACCGCACTGAGGCCGACGAAGAGCAGTTACATCACCGTCTACCCCGACGGGAAGTCCCGCCCGTTCACGGAGAACCTGATCTTCAACGCCGGGCAGAGATTCCCGCGACTGGTGGTGGTACCGGTCCAGGACGGGAAGGTCGACTTCTACAACCACGCCGGCAGCGTCAGCCTGCTCGCCGACCTGGCCGGCTACTACAGTACGGCCGGCGGATCCTGGTTCCGCGGCATCGGCCCGTGGCGGATACTGAACACCCGTAACGGCACGGGCGGCTACGCCAGGCCGGTGGGAGCGGGCCGGACGATCAGCGTCCAGGTCACCGGGCGCGACAGAGTGCCCTCGTCCGGGGTAACCGCCGTGGTGCTGAACGTGACCGCACTGAAGCCGACGAAGAGCAGCTATGTCACCGTCTACCCCGACAGGACGACCCGCCCGGCCATACAGAACCTGATTTTCAACGCCGGGCAGACGTTCTCCAACCTGGTGGTGGTGCCGGTCAAGGACGGGAAGATCGACTTCTACAACCATGCCGGCAGCGTCAGCCTGCTCGCCGACCTGGCCGGCTACTACAGTACGGCCGGCGGATCCTGGTTCAACGGCATCGGCCCGTGGCGGGTACTGAACACCCGCAACGGCACGGGCGGCTACGCCAGGCCGGTCGGAGCGGGCCGGACAATCAGGGTCCAGGTGACCGGGCGGTACGGAGTGCCGTCCGCCGGGGTGACCGCGGTGGTGCTCAACGTGACCGCGGTGCGGCCGACAAAGAGCAGTTACATCACCGTCTACCCCGACAGGACGACCCGCCCGACCACCCAGAACCTGATCTTCAAGGCCGGGCAGACGCTCCCCAACCTGGTGGTGGTGCCGGTCAAGGACGGGAAAGTCGACTTCTACAACCATGCCGGCAGCGTCAGCCTGCTCGCCGACATAGTGGGCTATTACATCGGGTAAAGGTGCCCCGAAGCTGTGGACCACACCGAATGAGTGTGGACATTCATGCCGTATTCCGCAATGAATGTCCACACTCATCTCGCGTCATTCAGGCCGACGAGCGATGAAGACCAGCGGTCGGCCGGTGCGGTCCGGCACCTCGCGGATCTCGTCGAGGAGATAGCCAGCGGCAGCCAGCGAGGCGGTCACCTCGTCCCTGGTGCGAAAGCGCATGGTCGAGGTCGGGGTCAGCCGCATGCCATCGGACTCGAAGATGTAGGTCCCGCGAAACCCGGTCAACCACGCGCCCAGCATAGATATCAGCTCAGCGCGCCTGGCAGGACTCGAACCTGCGACCCGCTGCTCCCACGCATGCCACAAGGCGGTGAGGCGGCTGATCGCCTCGCCGTGCTGCCACCACTGCGCGCACCAGCGGAACTCACCACCCAGTGCCCGCCGGAACATCGGCAGGAAATAGCCGGCTACCCAGTCCTAACCGCCGGCTGGGCTGTTCAGGCGAGACCGAGGTGATTGGCTGGCTTGTCTGCCTCAGCGCGAACGAATCGATTAGAGGTTCAGACGGCAAGATCGCAGTCTGATTATCAGATATGATGAGGGAATGCGGACGATGACGGCCACTGAGGCTTCTCGCAACTTCTCTGACCTGCTCGACGCGATCGAGCGGGGCGAGACCGTGACGATCACCCGCGGGCAGCACGCGGTCGCGGAGATCGGGCCTGCCCGGCTCCGTACTGGCGCAGGCCTGCGGACGGCGCTGGATCGGATTCCGCCTCCTGATGACCGGTTCGCGGCGGACATCGCCGGCGCCCTGGCCCTGCTCTCCCCCGAGGGGAGCGACCCATGGGCAGACGCCTGATCCTGGACACCAACGTCCTGATCGCCTACGAACGAGGGACGATCGACCGGGCCGCTCTCGACGACGACGAGCTGGCGATCGCCGCCGTGTCCATAGCGGAGTACCGCGTCGGCATCGAGCTCGCGGACACAGCGGCCCGGGCGGCTGACCGCGCCCGGGCGCTGGCCGCCATCGCCTCCGCCGTTGACGTGCTGGACTACACCGACGCCACAGCGGCGTTCCACGCCAAGTTGATCGCGCATACCCGGCGGACCGGAACGCCCCGCGGCGCGCACGACCTGATCATCGCCGCCCACGCGCTGCAAACCGACCGGACCGTCTTGACCCTCGACGCCAAGGCGCGCTTCGCCGACCTTCCCGGAGTAAGCGCCACCGACGCCTGAGCCAGGAAGACGCCCCCGCCCCGGCGCATATCCTCCGCAGAACGCTAGTCAGGCTGCGTCCGCGGCAGAAGTGATCTTTCTGCAGGCAGGACGAGATCTTGGGTGCTGATCCCTCATTTGCGGCTGACGGTGCACCTGAGATGCTGGCTGGAAGCGCGGGCCTAGTAGTCAGCGATCTGGCCCGGTGACGGCTGGTGCATTCGTCATCCGCCGACGGCGCCAGCCTATTGTTGACAGCACGGCTTAGGCGCGGATCAGTGCCGCACGAAGCTGCTGGGTTACAAGGTGCCCAGGCAGATCGTCATCGCCGATGAGCTACCAGTCTCCGGTTACGGCAAGGTCCTGCGTCAACTGCTGACCGAGGAACTGAAGTCACGCGACCTCTGGCCATCCCCTGAAACCGAGCGCTGACGGAAGATTCCGGACGGTCGAGTTGCTGTTCGGCAGAAGTTGAGACTCCCGGCCCTAGAGCAATGCTTGAAACCTAATAGCAGTGCACGGCGCCGGAGACTCCTTCTTGAAACCCGGGGCTGGACCCCTTTCCGCAGACCGTGGCTCCGGTGCCGTGCACCTGCTCCAGCGTGGCGTCCTGACCCCGCGCCGGGTGCCGGACCAAGGTCACCAAGGATCCCGGCCCGCGGGCCGCCGGGCTGGCCATGGCATTCAAGCTCATCCAGTCAGCCCAGGATCACTGGCGATCGGTCAGCGCGCCCCACCTGGTCGCCCTGGTCCGCGCCGGAGCCGTCTTCAGCAACGGTGTCCTGATCGAGCGCCCTGAGCAGGCCGCGGCATGACTCCCGTCGCACTGCGGCCGGCCACCCCTGCCGACAGCGAGTTCTGTTTCCAGCTGCACAAGGCCGCCATGGGTGGCTACGTCACCGTGATCCGGGGGCAGGAGGAGCAGGCGTGACTTCCATGCCCGTGCCTTCAGCCCGCGCCCAGGCCCTCAAGGCCCTTTCCATGATCTACGCTGCCGAGGCGGCACAGCATGGCGAGGTCATCCGCTTCAGCGAGCGCGCGCTCACGGACAGCGAACAGGTCGCTCAATGGGTCATCAACGAGCGGAAGGGACCGTTTCCTCAATACCGCCTCCTCGACTTGGACCAGGTCGGACAGTGGGTCCAGGACCGGCTGGCTGAGGAAACGGGCGATGCTCACGCTGATGTGATCACCTACGTTCACGCGATCCGCCTGGACAAGGGGACCGAAAGGCTGGCACGCCTGTCCTACGTCGCGGACGCCCGCGAACGGCGCCAGACCGTCCACGTCTACGCTGGCTCGGCTGAGATTCGCTACCACGATCAGAGCACCACGACCCGCGTCACCATGACACTCGACCCTGCCCTCGCACCAGAACAGGTCATGAGCATCTACATCCGCCTCAGGAACCGTCTCCGCGCCGACGGCGTACCGCGAACACTGTCACCCAAGAGTTACTACCTAGCCGGCTACGTCGGGCCTCACGTCGGCAGTTACGTCGCCCGCCCGGCCGATAAGACGGTACCTGGCCGGCGCCCTGCGCCTGGCCCCCATGGCTACGCCCGCATCACCGTGCCTCTGCCAGGGCACACGTGGCAGACGCTCTGTGCGGAATGGAACATGAAGTGCGCCAAGGGCGAACTCGAATCCGGATGGCGCTACGACGCGGTCAGGAACTTCACCCGCGATGCCCAGTCCGCCTTCGCGGGACTTCTTTTCCAAGGGTGGCAACCGCCCCGGCAGGATGAGGACGCAGCGGCCCGCACCGCCGCCACGCTCGGTAACTCCCCCTACCCGAAGTTGAGTGAGCCCTGACCAGCTCTCGACCGGACGCGCGCAACTGGCGTGCTTGATCGCCGTGACCGCAACGCTGGCGAAGATCAGTCGGCCATTGACGGCCTGGAACCGGCACCTGTGCTCTTGCAGAAGATCACACTCGATGCTGGAACCTGCCAATTTCCGACAGCCATGCCCGCCTGCTACCCCCAGATCCTGCTGCCACCACGCTGCCATGAAGATCAGGAACTCGACCACCATCGAGGTGATCAAGTCTCTGACCTGCACGTTTACCGTGGGCGGTACTGGGATTGAACCAGTGGCCTCTTCCGTGTCAGCCCAGCCGGACCAGCGAACTTCGCGCTTTGGACCCGATAAGCCCTCTGAAGGACAGTTGCAGACCTTGGATCTGTTCAACGAGCACGGCCAGCGCGCCGGTCCGACATGCCTTCACAGGCCACTTCATAACCGTCAGTGCCGCCAGTCGGCGTTCAAGTCGACGGTCAAATGATCTTGAAGGCCATCCTCGTTCACTCACAAACCACCACTGACCTGCAACTTTAGTGCGCGCCTGGCAGGGATCGAACCTGCGACCCGCTGCTTAGAAGGCAGCCGCTCTATCCGCTGAGCTACAGGCGCTTGCAGCACATTGTGCCCGACCTAGGCTACGCGCCGAAGACGACCTCGCAGGTAAAATATCCGGTCTGGCCCGCGAGCCGTGGTCAGCGCTCGATGGCGACCAGCATCGGCCGCAGGCAGGCGAACCCGCTGCCGCCGGCCTGCGGCGCGCTGCGCACCGCCTGACCGACCAGGTCACAGGTCGCGAGCAGCACGGTACCGCTGCTGGGATCAGCGCTGCCGCCGATGCCGGACGGATCGAGGAAGAAGTGCGGCCAGGGCAGCGCCCGGGTCGTCCAGATCACGCGCTTGGACGCGATGCTGAATCCCCAGGCGGCACCCGTAGTGCCCGAGTCCAGGCCGAGCGCGACCCCGGCCCGCACCCCGTAGGCCCCGGACGGACCGGGGAACCTGATGCCCGGCTCGGTCTGCCCGGTCACCGGGCCGACCCCGGTCAGCACCCCGGAGATGTCGACGTAGAGGACCTTCCGCACCGAGTCGAAGCCTTCGGGAACCGCTCCGGGCCGGTGGCCGAGCAGCCGGCCGGTGGCCTGGTCATAGATGCTCAGGCCACCGGCACCGGAGAAGAGCAGCACGCCGTCGACTGCCCCGCTGAGCGTTCCGTCGAAGGCACTGCCCTGCGGCTGGATCAGCCGTTCAGCCCCGGTCCGCAGGTCGATCTGGCGCACCGCGGTGACCGGCGCGGTTCCGACCTCGCCCCTGGCCGAGACCGTGACGTACAGCTTCCTGCCGTCCACCCGCCAGCCCTGCCCGGCCGCTCCTGTCGGATCCCGCCAGATGGCTCTGCCTGTGACGTTGTCGTAGCTGATGATCGAGTTAAGCCCTACGATCACGGTCCGCCTGCGGTCGGCGCTCACCGCACCGCCGTACCAGGCTGCCCGGTAGCTCCGGAGCCGCTTGCCGGTCACGGCGTCGAGCACGACCTCCACCCGCCCGGTCTGGTTCAGGTCACTGGCGGCGGGACTCCCCGCGGTGCTCGGGCCACCTGACGGAGTCTGCACACCGACGGTGATCACACCCGACCAGGCCCGCACCGACCCGATGCTCGCCCCGGGCGGCATTCCGGTCACAGTGGCGGCCCAGCGGGGAAACCCCGTTGCCGCGTCAAAGGCATCGACGGTCAGGCCGAAACCTAGCGCGGCTACACCGTTGCGTACCGCGGCGTAGGCCTGGCCCTGGCCGTAGACGACGCCTTCAGCACCGCTCTCGGCGACCCAAGGACCAGGCAGCGGCCGTGACCAGAGCACCGTCCCGTCGGCCAGGCAACCATGCTTGCCGCAATCACCACTGCCGGCGCCCCCGGTACCACCGGGGAACAGCACCACGCCGATCAGGAGGAGCCCCAGTACGCCGCGGCGCACCGGGGCTGAGATGAAGCGGCTGAACCTCACGTCAGCCAACGGTATCGCCAAAGCACACAAGTCACGTCCACCTTCACCGCGCTCCGCCTTCCTCGTCGCTGCCCGAACTCGGGTAGCTCGTGTGGGCGGCATCGATGGTGGCGGCTAGCGTGGCGGAAGTAGCGTTGGCACCCAGACTGAAGCACAAACTACGACCACTTCCACGCCAAGGAGGACACATGTCCGAACGTGCGCCGCTGCCCTACGACTTCATGCCGGAGGTACCGTCGTTCACGGTGGAGAGCGACCACGTCGCCCACGGCCAGCAGTTGAGCGACAACCAGGTCTACAGCGGCTTCGGCATGACCGGGCAGAACATCTCGCCGGGTCTGCGCTGGCACGGCTTCCCGGCCGAGACCAAGAGTTTCGCGGTGACCTGCTACGATCCGGACGCCCCGACCGGTTCCGGCTTCTGGCACTGGCTCGTGCTGGACATTCCCGCATCCGTCACCGAGTTGCCGGCCGGCGCCGGTGCCGCCAGCGGCGCTGGCCTTCCGGACGGCGCGTTCTCCGTGCGCAACGACTACGGCACCAAGGACTTCGGCGGTGCCGCGCCGCCCGCGGGCGACCCCCCGCACCGCTACGTGTTCGCCGTCCACGCACTGGACACCGACTCGCTCGGCATCGACTCGGACGTATCCCCCGCCGTGGCCGGCTTCAACCTGCGGTTCCACACCATCGCCCGGGCGATGATCGTCCCCGTCTTCGGCCACTGACCTCTGCACAACCGCGTTTCAACCAATCGGCTGTGACCGGGCCGCCCGCACTGACCGCGACCCGGTCGCAGCCGACCGCACCGACCCCGCAGGAGATAAGCACATGCCTCTCGACCCAGACGCAGTCCGCCTGGCCAAGGGCGGGAACCTCGCGACCGTCGTGACGCTGATGCCCGATGGCCAGCCTCAGGCCCTGCTCACGTGGATCGACACCGACGGCGAGAACCTCCTGGTGAACACCGAGCCGCAGCGGCAGCGCGGGAAGAACATCCGTCGTGACCCGCGGGTCACCGTACTGCTGCACTCCGCAACTGACCCGTGGGACTGGGCGGAGATCCGGGGCCGGGTCATCGAGACCAAAGACGGCCAGCAGGCCCGCGATCATATCGACGAGCTGTCGAGGAGATACGTAGGCAAGGACTACTCGAACCCGATCGGTCCTCAGGGCCGGATCATCTACGTGATCAAGCCCGACAAAGTCAACACCCCGAGGTCGCTGGGCCGCCGCTAAGAGCCAGCCAGCACCACCCAGCCGACCACCACCCAACTACCCAGTCCCCCGGCCGCTGGCCGGGAGGCTGCCCCGGCCGCTGTACCAGTGATCCGGTTCATGATCGTGGTGAGTTGACCGCGCTATCCGCCGGAAAGTCACCACGAAAGCTCGCCGGACCCCGCGAGGACCACGACAGCCGTCGTCGGCTCCAGCTACTTCAAGCCCGCAAGAACCTGGCGTTCGCGCTCGGGGTCGAGCCCGTGCCCTGGCCGGCCTTCCCTGACCGGCGGGTCGCCCTCTGCCTGCAACCAGCGCCAGGTGGCAGTGACCGTCTCCTCGACCGGCCGGCAGCTCAACCCGGCGGCGTAGATCGCGGTGACATCGCCGTCGTGCAGGCTGGCGCCCTCGCCGGACGGCGGCATCCAGACTGGAAGCTCGGTCCACGGGGCGACTCCCGCCGCGAGTATGACGTCGGGATCGGTCCAGACCAGGCGTGCGTCGGCTCCCGTAGCGGCGATGCAGGCGTTCAGCAGACTCTCCATCGTGGCCTGACCAGGCCGACTGACCGCGTTGAAGGTCCCGGAGATGCCCTCGTCCGCGGCGTGCAGCAGCCACGCGGCGAGATCACGGCAGTCGATGTACTGCAACGGCCGGTCGCGCGGCCCTGGCGCTAGCACGTCGCCGCCGCGCTCGATCCTGCGCAGCCACCACGGCATCCGGCCGACGATCTCATACGGCCCGAGGATCAGCCCAGCCCTGGCGAGCACAGCGGGGCCGCCGAAATCCCGCAGCACCGCCAGTTCGCCGCCGCGCTTGGCTGCCGCGTAGTCGCTGTCATCGTCGCTGTCCGGATCACCGTCAACCACCGGAGCGCTCTCGTCGGCGGCAGCCGGAATCGGCCAGGCGTAGACCGACCTGCTCGACACGTAGCCGTAGTGACCGGCCCGTCCGGTCAGCAGCGTCGCCGAGTCCCTGACGACGCGCGGCGCGGAACTCCAGGTGTCGATGACCGCATCCCAGGTACCGCCGTCCAGCGCGGCACGCAGTTGCTTCGGATCGGTCCGGTCACCGTAGCGGGCCTGCGCACCAGCCGCCGGGGCGCCGCTGACACCCCTGGTGAGCGTCGTCACCTCGTCACCGCGCGCCAGCGCGGTCTCCACCAGAGCCCGGCCTACATGACGCGTGCCGCCAAGTACCAGAAGTCGCATGCTGTCCATGCTGTCTGACCTCAGGCGCCAGGCGCGAATTTGTTCATCGACGGCGTAGCCGCGGGCTCCGCGGGCTCCGCTGCGGCCAGCGTCTCGCCCGGCGCGAACGTCGCGATGTGCTGGCCGCACGGCGCCTGGTCGTAGCCAGGCAAGCTGCCGAGCTGATCGAGCAGCCACCGTGAGGTCAGCACCTTCACCAGGGCCTGGACCTCACGGGAAGCTATCTGGCCAGCCGGGATGACCAGGTCGAAGCGTTCGGCGACCAGCGGGACGAAGGCGAGTCCGTAGGCGAGTGCGGCAGGCTCGCTCGCCACCCCGGCATCGGCCAGGCCCGACGCGATCGCGTCGGCAACTTGCAGATGCCCGGCTGCCGCTGTCTGGTAACCAGGTACCTGCCGACCTTCGATGTCCAGCCGGGCAAGTTCCCGGTCCAGCACCCGGCGCGCCACGGCACCGGGCTCCCGATTCACGATGCGCAGCCCGTGCCTTACGACGTCGGCCACGCCGGTGATCCGATCCGCGACGTCGGGCCGCAAGACCAGTCCCTCGCGCCAGGCGCTGAACCCGAGCACCGCACCGCCGAACGCGAGCAAGCCGCCGGCCAGGCCACCGGCGCGGCCGCCAGCACTTTCCGGCAGGTGCACACCTGCGACATGGACCAGGCCGGCCGCGGCCAGCCGCAGCGCCTCCGTGCTCGAACACGGCCACCAGCTAAAGGCGATCGGCGGATCGAGCAGGCTCAGCGGTTCCTCAAGCAGCGGCAGGGCCGGATCGCAGCCAGCTACGACGAGTGTCGGTCTCGGCGGGCCGATCGGCCGCACCGCGACCGCCGTGCCGACCGCCTGGTGCGACCCCAGCCCGCCCACAGCACCCAGCCCGCCTACAGCACCTAGTCCGCCCACAGCACCCAGTCGGCCCACAGCACCCGGTCCGCTCGCGACCTGGCCTCCGGCAAGCAGGCCGCCAGCAGGCCGGAACCCGGCCCTGCTCGCGGTCGGACCGGACAGCGGGAAAGCGACGAAGGACTCCCCGATCGGGGCCAGCGTCAGCCGGGTGCCGGGCGCCTCCGGCCCGACCAGGCGTGCCGACACGGTCGGCACCAGGTCTTCCGCGCCGAACAGTTCTTCCACAGTCATCCCGAGAGCCTGGGCCAGCGCGAGCGCGACGCGGAGCGACGGATCGGACTGGCCGGACTCGACCGCGGAAACGGCCTGCCTGGACACGCCTGCCATGCCGGCCAGCTGTTGCTGGGAGAAACCGCGCGCCTGTCGCGCCAGCCGGAGGTTGGGTCCGCTCGTCACGTCCGCGCCTCCGCCTGCTCGACTCCGGTCTGTCCGGTCCCGGACAGGGTGACTCCGTCCGGCCAGAAAAGCGGCGGGTCCGTAACGGTGATGACCAGCTCCCGACCGGGCGTCGCGGCCTCGGGCAACCGCCCGGTCACGGTCACCTCGCCGACCAGCATCGCGATTTCCCAGCGAGCCCCGGCCGGCCGGCAGGCAGTGACGACCCCGGTCAGCACCAGGCCGCGCTCCGGCTGGTTTCCGCCGACGACCCGGTCAGGATGAACTCCCGCCAGCGCACCCCGCGGATCGGGCATCGGGACGAAAGCGCTGTAACCGACGAGCTCAGCTACCCGTCGGCTGGCCGGGGCAAGCACGACTTCGCCCGGCGGCCCGATCTGGAGCACGCGGCCCCGGTCGAGCACGGCCAGCCGGTCGGCGAACGCCTGCGCGGTGGCCAGCTCATGGGCGACGAGGATCGCCGGGACCCGGCGTTGCGCCACCAGGGCGACAACCAGGTCGGTCAGCGTCCGGCGCAGGCTCGCGTCCAGGCCGGTGTAGGGCTCGTCGAGCAGCAAGACATCGCAGTGCGACAGCAGCAGCCGGCCGAGCGCCACCCGGTGCGCCTGACCACCGGACAGCTTCGCCGGCATGGCGGCGAGCAGTCCCTCGATACCGAGCGCCACCGCAAGCTCGGTCAGCTCGTCTTCGTAGCGCGACCCAGGCCCGGGCCGGGCGTAGCGCAGGTTGTCCCGCACCGACAAGTGCGGGAACAGCGCCGGGTCCTGACGGAGCAGCCCGACCCGGCGCTGCCAGGCCGGCAACGCGGTCACCGGCTTGCTCGTCGAGGTCAGCAGCCGTCCGCTCACGGCGATCCGCGCCCGGCGCGGGACCACGAGCCCGGCGATTACCTCGAGCAGCGTGGTCTTGCCCGCACCTGACGGGCCGAACAGCGCCAGCCGCTCCCCCGGCGCGACCTGGAGCGAAGCGCGCACGGTGAAGTCACGGCGGTCAACTTCGACGTCGGCCTCGAGCACGGGCGCTCCAGATGTAGGCCGCGAGCGGCAGCGGCAGCGCGACAACGAGCAGGACCAGGGCGAACGGCAGCGCGGACGCCAGTCCGGTTTCCTGGAGCGACGTCCAGATCTGCATCGGAAGCCCAGTTGGATGGTAGGCCACGATCACCACGGCGCCGAAGGCTCCCATCGCCCTGGCCCAGGCGATGGCCAGCGCCATGGCCAGGCCCGGCGCGGCGAGCGGAACGGTCACCCGGCGGAACACCCGCCTCGGCGGGTCGCCCAGCAGAGCCGCCTGCTGTTCCAGCCGGGGCTCGACGCCGGCGAACGCGGCCTGCGCGCCCAGGACGTAGTACGGCGCCGCCTCGTAGACCTGGGCGATCACGAGCGCCAGGAAAGTGTTCGCCGCCGACAGGTGCAGCCCGGCGAGCCACTGCCCGATCGGGGTGTACGGGCCGACCATGAAGACCAGCAGCAACCCGACCACCAGCGGTGGCAGCAGCAGGCTGGCCAGCACGCCTGCTTCCCAGGCCCGGGGAAACGGCAGCGTACCGCGGGCGAGTGCCCACGCGAGCGGCGTGCCGAGCAGCACCAGGACGCCCAGCGTGATGGCTCCGGATTCGGCCGAGACGACCAGCGGCTCCAGCGCGCCCGGGGCGCTCAGCGCACTGGCCACCGCGTGCCAGGACAGGTGCGTAGCGAGCGCGATGACCGGCCCGAGCAATGCCAGCCAGATCAGGCCCGCCCCGGCGACGCCCAGAGAGCCTGAAGCATAACGCAGACCGCGCGGCACGGTCGCCCCAGCCGAGCGGCCCCCGCCGGGCCGGAGCGGAGAGAGCTGCACCGGGCTAACCGCCAAGCTCGCTCCTGATGCTCGCCGGCACGGCCGCCAGGTCACCGAACACCGTGGGTGCCAGCAGCGTGTAGCCGCCCTCGGCGTACAGTGCGCGGCCCGCCTTGGACAGCGCGTAGGCGACGAACGCGTTGCCGGCCGCCTGGTCGTTCTCGCCGATCGTCGTGATGTCGAGTGCGAGCGGCGAGCCGTGCTTGGTCACGTTGCCCGCGATGGTGACCGAGGCCTTGTGGTACTGGGCGGTCAGCGCCGGGTCGCCCAGGTTGATGGCGGCTGGCAGCCTGATGTAGTGCAGGTGCAGCTGGATGGCCTGCGACAGGAAGGCACTCGCCGCGTCGAGCTGGCCAGCCTGCAGCCGCGCCTCCAGCGCGGCTTCCTCGAAGATCTGGGCCGAGTTCGCCGAGGCGAGCGGACCGCCCAGGATCTTGGTCACGAGGTCGGCGGGAAGGTGGTATGCGGCCTGGGCGAGCTCGAGCATGTAGATGAACGCCCGGCCCTGCGGATCGGTGTTCGGGTCGGTCCGGCCGAGCTGGAAGCCGGGCTGGCTCAGCAGTCCGAACAAGTCAGACATCGGCAGCTTGCCGCTGGCGATCTCCTGGAACTGCTTCGCGTACCTGCTGGCCGGGTTGTAGGCCAGGACGATCGACGTCGTCGCGTACCTGACGTACCACTGGGTGAACTTCGGCTCCAGCGCGGCGATGGGATCGGCCCCGACGCTGATGAACACGTTAGGGCTGACCTCGTGAGCGGCGATCTCGGCGGACAGGGCATCCGAGCCTGATCCCCGGCCCTGGTAGGAGTAACCGGTCGCACGGCTGAACGCGGGCCCGAAGACCTGCTCGTTGAGGTAGGTGAGCGAGCCCGCGTACGCGACGTCCGCCGTCCCGGACCGCTGGCCGGAGCTGCCTGATGCGGTCGGCGAACAAGCGGCCACCGTGAGTCCTGCGACCGCGGCCGCTACCGCCGCAGCCACAGCCCGGTTACGAACCTGAATCACAATCCAGACGATAGCTAGTGACAGTTGCGCAGCGCAAGAACTCCGGACAACCTATCGTCCGCCCGCGGCGCCACCCGCGCGAGGACGGCCGGCGCGCGCCCAGCGACCTCGAAGCCGATCTACAGCCAGTTTTCAGCGAGCGGCGCTTGGATAACAAATGCAGCCACACCGGTGCCGACGCCATAGCATGGTCAGCGGCAAGCGCCCGCATGGTCTGCGGCATGCGCGCACCCACGACTCCTCATGTGCAAGGGCAGGACAGGAATGGGCAAGGCGGAGCGGAACCGTCAGGAACACGCCAGGGAGCGGATCGCGTCGCAGCAGATCGCGGCCCGGCGTGCCGAGGCGCGGCGGAGGACACTGATCGCCGGCGGCAGCGCCGTTGTGGTGATCGCGATCGTGGTCACTGTGGTCCTCCTCGGGTTGGGGTCACATAAGTCGCCGACGACGCCGTCGGCTAGCTCCGGCCGTACGACCAACGCCACCGTCGTGTCGCAGATCACCAACGTGCCGGCCGCCGTGCTGAACGCCGTCGGAGCCGGCAAGGCGGTCAATCCGCTGACGACCATCTCCGCTGCCCCGCTGTCCAGCAACGGCAAGCCTGAGATGCTCTATGTGGGAGCCGAGTACTGCCCGTACTGCGCCGCGGAGCGGTGGGCGATGGTCGTGGCGCTCAGCCGGTTCGGCACCTTCTCCGGGCTGCGCTTCATCCACTCGACGCCGAACGACAAGTACTCCAACACCGCGACGCTGACCTTCTACCAGTCCAGCTACGTCAGCAAGTACCTGACCTTCAAGCCGGTGGAGTGGTTCACGGTCGCCAACAAGAGCCTGGAGACGCCGACTTCGGCAGAGCAGGCGCTGCTGCAAAAGTACGGCCAGGGCAGCTTCCCGTTCGTGGACCTCGCGAACAAGTACATCGTGAGCGGCGCGCAGTTCCTGCCGGGCGTGCTCGGCTCCGTGGCCCAGGAGGATCCGACGCACCACGGGCTCACCTGGAGCGAGATCGCCACGCAGATGCAGAACCCGAACAGTCCCGTCGCGCAGGCCGTCATCGGTGCTGCGAACCACATCACGGCCGCCATCTGCAAGGTCACGAACGGCCAGCCGGGCAATGTCTGCAAGTCCGCTGCGGTCACCTCGGTCGGCGGGGACATCTGATGACCGCGCCGGAGCAAGCGCGCGGTACTGGCCAGCCAGTGGCGCAGCCCGGGGATTCCGTACCCGATCGGCGGGCAGCGGCCGCGGAACCCAGCGCGGCCGGGGTAGGCCAGTGGCTGCGCACCCATCCGTTCCAGGTCACGACCTGGATTCTGGCCCTGATCGCCCTCGGCGTCTCGACCTACCTCACGATCGAGCATTACGCCAACGCCAACCCGGCTTGCCCGGACACCGGACTGTTCAACTGCGTCAAGGTGACGACCAGCCAGTGGTCCATCGTCTTCGGAATCTTCCCTGTCGCGGTACTTGGCCTGGCCTTCTATGCCTTTATGGCAGTGATTAACTCGCCGTGGGCCTGGCGGGCCAACGGCCCGGCCTGGCTGCGCCCGGCTATCTACTGGTCCAGGCTGGGGTCGATCTGCGTCGGCATGCTGTTCGTCCTGTACCTGATCTGGGCTGAGGTGGTCCAGGTCGGGAGCATCTGCCCGTGGTGCACCAGCGTGCACGTGATCACGTTCGCGCTCTTCATGATGCTGGTATTCCACGCCTCGGGCAAAAGTGACCGCGACGCCGCGCTCGGCCGCACCTCCGCACGCACGGCAGCCAACTCGGCCGCCCGGCCAGGACGGCCCAGCAAGAAGGCTCGCTGACCCAGCCCGGTGGCCTGCGGCGTCTTGCCGCGCTGACCAGATGACCAGGCGAAGCCCCGGACGTCACCTTCGGTACAGTGATAACTACTGTCGGTGACTAGAGGGTGGCGCAGGGGTATTGGGCAAGGCAGGGCGGAACCGGACGAGCATCCGTACCTGGCTCCGGCAGCCCCTCTGCTGGCTGGCCGTGGCCATGGCCGCCGCGGTACTGCTGTCGGCATGCAGCTTTTTCGCACGCCCAGCGGGGAACACCACCTTCTACGTCAGCCCGTCCGGCAACGACTCAGCCGCCGGTACTTCACCCGACACGGCCTGGCGTACGCTCGCCCGGGCGAGCTCGGCGGACCTGAAGCCAGGCGACCGGCTG
>Ga0307372_10007037_pt1 | contig 16251 bp, 14 predicted proteins | sample OX1MG_FD_202533 | JGI IMG/M metagenome (GOLD analysis project Ga0307372, IMG submission 202533) | Soil microbial communities from Risofladan, Vaasa, Finland - OX-1 | ecosystem: Environmental > Terrestrial > Soil > Coastal area > Acid sulfate soil | place: Finland: Risofladan, Vaasa | collected... | reverse complement strand
TTTCGAGCGGCGTCGACAGGGAGAAGGTTGGTCCAGATACGTCAAGTTGAACCCCTCGGGATGGGATCACCAGGAGCTTGTTGCAATGATTACCCGAATAATCGAAGGCGGTCATCCTGTTCTCATTTCTGAACAAGACGCACCTGAAATATCGAGCATGAAAGAGGCTGGCTCGCGGATCTCATTCGAAAGGGCAGAGGTCCGAGTCGGCCTCCCCGCCGAGTGACATCTTTGATCTTGGATGCCGGAGCTTTTATAGCGGTTGAGCGGGGCGACAGGGGTATGGTGGCAATTCTGAAAGCAGCCCAGATCCAATCACTGCCTTTGCGCAGCAACGGAGGGGTTGTCGCAGAGGTGTGGAGAGGAGGCTCAGGAAGGCAAGTCCCCCTCGCTCGACTTCTCAACGCCGTGGAGGTCATGTCTGTTGATGATGACCTGGGACGAGCAGCTGGTGTCCTAACAAGAGATGCTGGAGGGGGAAGTGCTGTTGACGCCATCGTCGTTGCCAGCGCGCGGGACGACGATCAGATTGTGACAAGTGACCATGCTGACATTCAGGCGCTTATTAACGCTTCAGGGCGAAGTATCGAGGTCGTTACGTGTTAGAGCGGTGATCCCGAATTGGAAAGTTGTCTACTGCATCTCGGATGCAACTTGGATTGCATCTCGGACGCAACTTCACAGTTAATGAAATAGTGCCGATCAGTTGCGTTGGGTTCGCGACGTCAGTTGCGAATTTGCTTTCTGACGTAGCGGATTACCGATGGCGTTCGAGAACTATCGGTAGGAAAATGAGCTGACGATCTTGCCAGTCGTTGCGTTGAGCGTGAAGATTTCTTCGTGGTTGGCAACGCTGACATGACGTGGGCCGTACGACGCAAGGTCGAGTCCGCGAATCGTGATCATGTACATGGCAACGCGCTTGGGCCACTTCGGCTTTGTGCCGCTCCAATCACGAACAACGTCCAACTTATTGACGTAACCGCCAAGTGAAATTGAGTACACCCACGAGCCTGCCGGCATTACCAATTGGCTCTTCAAGTCCCTCAACGCCAATGGCGGAGACAACGCGACTTCGCGCACGGCGGCGCCCGAGAGAGCGGTGAAGCTTATCGACCCGCGTGAAAGTGCCTCGGCGGGTAACGCAATGAAAGATTTGACGCCGAGGCCCTTCGATTTGGGAAAATTCGACGCCAACCCAACGCTCGGAGTCGCCAGGAGTAGCGCTACCAATCCAGCGCTCGAGATCACCGAAACTGACTTTCTCACCGTTGGGCCCTCATTCGCTCGCAACCTCCTCTACCGCACTCTTGTCGTCAAGCACCACAAAGTTACGTCGGACGAGAGAAATCGTGCTTGGCGTTCGTGGGATTCTCAACGTCTCTCGCTCAGCTTCGACCGAGGGCCTATCTTTGCAGTGGTGACGAACGTGAAGCGCCTTAGTTCAGTCGTGCTGGCCTTGATCGCCGTCGCCGCCACTTCGGCACTAGTGACCTGGTCGCTCACGCGTGTGAGCGAAACATCGCCCCGTGGCGCCAACGTTCCCGTGTGCATCCAGGGCCAACTGCAGGTCGCCATCGAGCAAGGTGGTGGATTGGCGGGAACGGTCCCCGAAACCTACGGCTACACCTTCCTCGTGGTCAACGCGGGCGCCCAGTCGTGCGCGTTGCGCGGCTACCCCTATGAGGTTCTGTTCTCCACCCAGGACGGCCACGTCTTGCAGGTCTCAATTTCGCACGAGCGCACGGTGCTGTACGCCCAACCCAAACCTCGACGCGTCGTCCTTCGACCCGGCGGCGTCGCGTCTTTTGGCATCAGTTATCGATACAAAGTCGCACCGCCCGGAGGGGACGCGACGACGTGTCTCGCGGCGTTGATCGACGTGCGCCTGCCGGCGCGCGCGTCGCAGAAGTTTTCGTACGAGTTCCCCGTCCGGATGGACGTCTGCGAAGCGGGTCGCAGAGTCGAGGTGACGCCGGTGGAGGCCCGATCCGCGCCTCAGGTGTTGCGCAGTATCACCGGCTAAACCCCTTGGCCAGCGACTTCAGCGGGCCCGTTTCGAGACTTCTGGGAGATCGACTCGAATCGCGAGAAGCAAACAGGTTTCGCGTCGCTGCGCGGCCCGCCGCGAGGGCGAGCAAAGGGGGCCGAGTGGAGAGGAATGGGCGACGTCACGCCGCTCGACCATTAAAACGACGTTGACTCATTTCCCAGTCGCACGACGGCCGCGGCCAGTCCATCGACGTCCTCACGTGACGTACGTGGGTTGATGAAGCAGGGTCGAAGGCCGAACGAGCCGTTGACCACGGTCGCACTCGGAAGATACGGTGTCTCTCGAAGGAGACGCCGGTACACCTGCTCGTTAAGAGAGTCGAGGTCGTCAACGCCGTCACGACGATACCGAAAGCAACAAATCGAGAGCACCGGCGCAGCGAGCAGCTCCAAGCGGTCGTTGCTTCGAACTTCCTGCGCGAGTTGGCGCGCGAAGTCGTTGTCTCGTTGGACGCGGTGCGTGACGCCTTGGCGACCGAGTTCGCGCAGGATGCTCCAGACGACGACGCCCCTCGCCGGCGACGAAAGCTCGACGCCGAAGTCAGCGTAAGGAATGCCCATCGAGTCGAGCGAGGACTGAACGTCGTCGAGGTCGCTGAAGGACCCCTCTAAGTAGTTCGCCGGCTCTTGCGTGAACGTGCGATGCAAGATCGAGCGGTCGCGTACGAACGTGGCGGCGATCCCGGTCGGGGCGCCGAGCCACTTGTGGGGGTCGACGATCACGGAGTCCGCAAGTTCCAACCCGTCATAGAGCGCGCGCACGCGCTCGTCAAGGATGCCCGGTAGGCCGTACGCGCCATCAACGTGAAACCACGCGCCGTAACGTTGAGCGAGTTCGCCGCATTCGCGTAACGGGTCGATCGCCCCGGTGTTGGTCGTGCCGGCAGTCGCGACGACCGCCAGGGGCACGACGCCCAGGGCGGCGTCTTCTTCCAGAGCTTGGGCCAACGCCATGGGGTCGATGCGCTGCTGTTGGTCGGTGCGAATCAGGCGCACGCTTCGCCGACCGAGTCCGAGCACGCCGGCCGAACGCAGGATCGTGTGATGCGCCTCGGCTGAGGTGTAGAGGGCGGTTTTCGTGGCGCCGAGCCCGTCGGCTGCGGGATCGATGCCGCGTCGCTCGAGCGCCCACTGACGAGCAGCACCCAACGCCACCAGATTCGCCACCGATCCACCGCTCGAGTAGACGCCCTTCATCACCGGATCAAGGCCGCAAAGCTGTGCGAGCCATTCAAGCGAGAGCTCCTCAAGATAGTTAAAGGCGGTGAGCGTGTAGCGCTGCGGCGAGGCGACCGTCGCCGCCAGCGAAGCAGCGGTGGCGACGGCACCTGGTTCCGTGGTGATCCATCCCCAAAAGCCCGGTTCGTTGATCCGTGCGCCGTTGGGCACGACGGTGCGCACGAGCTCATCGATGACACCGTCGCCACCGATTCCCTCATCGGGCAATGGTCGCTCGAGGACGCCCTTCCATTCGTCGTGGCGGGTCATCGGGTCGACGTGCTCGCCGTGAAGGAACTCTTCGAGCGCGATGCCGACGCGTTCGAGATAGGCGTTGCGATCGTCAGTGGGGAAGCGAGGCGCCATGGCGTTGATGCTACTGAAGGTGGTTTCGAGTCGCACCAACGCCCATTGCTGCCGCAGGTAGGGCCGGCCTCAGGTCGCCTCGGAGCGAGCGAGCGCCATTCCCGCGTAGAGAGCGATGCCCGTTGCCATTGTGCTTTCATTCAATCGCATCCGGTTCGAGTGGCAGGGCGCCACTGAAGAGAGTTCGACGTCCTCGGGACAGGTGCCGAGAAAAACCATCGCGCCCGGCACGCGCTCCAACACGTAGCTGAAATCCTCAGCGCCCATGATCGGACTTGACATCTCAACCACGTGTGCCGCGCCGAGGATCCGAGTGGCCACGCTCCGGGTCCAATCCGCAACACCCTGGTCATTCACCGTCACGGGAAAACCGGGGACGATCTGAAAGTCCACCGTCGCGCCGTGGGCGGCAGCGATGCCCGTCGCGAGCTGACGCAACTCGTGGTGCACCAAGTCACGGGTTCGAGCGGAGAGGGCTCGAATCGTGCCGTGGACGGCAGCGCGTTCGGGAATGACGTTGGTGGTCGTGCCCGCGTTGAGGTGAGCCACGGTCACCACGGCGGGGTCGAAGATGTCGAGCGTTCGCGTCACCATCGACTGAATGGCGAGCACGATTTCGCAGGCTATGGGAATCGGGTCGAGCGCTTGGTACGGCGCCGACGCGTGTCCGCCGCGACCCACCACGTCGAGGTAGAACTCGTCCGCCGACGCCATGAAGGTCCCACCCTTGGTCGTCATCGTCCCGCTGGCGTAGTTCGGACTCTGATGGATGGCAAAAGCCACGTCCACCGGCCCCGCGATATCGAGGACGCCTTCATCAATCATGAACCGAGCGCCGTGGTACCCCTCTTCGCCGGGTTGGAACATGAACACGACCCGACCGGTGAGATCACGTTCGTGCGCACGCAACAGCGTGGCCGCACCGGCCAGCATCGCCACGTGCGAATCGTGCCCACACGCGTGCATCACGCCCGGCACCGTGCTCGCGAAGTCAAAGCCCGTGTCTTCGGGCATCGGCAGTGCGTCCATGTCGCCTCGCAGCAGCACGGTCGGACCTGGTTTTCCGCTGTCGAGCACTGCCACCACGCTCGAAAGCGATGAGCCAGTCGTGACCTCAAGTCCGAGTCCGTCAAGGGCTTCGATTATCGCGGCCTGCGTACGGGGAAGGTCGAGTCCTACTTCTGGATGCGCATGAATATCTCGGCGCAACGCCACCGCCGCGGGCAACAGCGCTTGTGCTTCGACTAAGAGTGACGACAAAGGTTCCATGGAATCAAGATTAGGCAAAGGTGAGGTCTATCCTCGCCACTAGTCGTGGCCAAGCGAGCGAAAGTCGCCGGCGCTACGTTGGCGATTTCTCGCCCGGGTGCCCAACTCTTGGCGACGCGCGCCAAAAGTTTTGTGAACTTCTCTCACGCCGTCCAAGTTCGAAGCATGTGAAGGCCGACACGCCAGCAGTCATTGATCACTTTCGGCACCCTAGGGGGTGAAGTCCGAGCGCTCGCTGCTCGAAAATTTGGCTTGGGTCGGCGACGGGCGTTGACTCAGTCGCGCTGCACCACGAAAATGCAAAATGGGTGCCCATCGGGATCGAGGAAGACTTGTAACGGCTCTTCTGGCGAGTTCGAGCGGTCTTGACATAGCTCGCCACCGAGTTCTATGACCCGCGCGTGCGCTACCAGTAGGTCGTCGAGACTGCTCACGGTTAGATCCAAATGCAACTGTTGAGGAGTGACTGGGTTCGGCCATGTCGAACGGGAGAACTCGTCCACGCGCTGAAACGCCAGGCATGGTTCACCGGCGTTGGTCAGTAAATTAAGCCAGTCCCGACCGGCTCGATCATCTTCGCCGGGCTCGGGCGGTTCGTGTCCCTTGCGGTAGGCGAGCCCCAGAAGCTGTCGCCAGAACTCGGCGCTCGCGCGAGGATTAGTCGTATCAAGTACGACTTGCGTCAGTTGAGGAATGCGAGGGTCCTCCACGTCGCGAACATTATCGCAGCGTGACACGGTGAGCATCGCTCGGGGATGGACGCACGAGTTCGAACGGGCCCCGTTTGATCGGCCGCTGGTGCGCGACTCCACGTCACTGAGGTCGGCCCATGATTGTGTGGCGAGAACGCGAGCGAGATGCCATCGAGTTCTCAGGACACCTGAGCGTCGGGTACGCGACGAGTGAACGAATCCCGAAAGATTGAGGTGAAACGCTCCGACAAATGTGAACGTATCAGCAATCGGGCCCTAGGAAAGTCGTTTTCTAACGTGAAGACGGTGCGAGAGACGTTTGATGGAACCATGCTTCTCGTCGACCCGCACGCGAACCATGCGGATTTGCTACACATTCGTCTCGTCGAAAGATTCTTGGTCGCGCGCCGGGGTAAGGGGTTGAATTTTCCCGATTTGCACTGCTTCGCCGACGCGCCACTCGTCACGATCGCCGTCAATGATTGCGAACAGTGCGACGCCCTTTAGGTTGGGTGCGACGGGCACGAAGTGGTGTCCGAAAGGAGGGACGATATGGAGATCATCCGAAATCCTGACGGGAGTTTGTTGGTACCCATTCCCGAAGGGCGACATCACTCCGGTGACGACGCGCCAGACGCCACGACCGGTGACGGCGCTGAGGTGGTCGCGGAAGCGACGACACGGTTACTGCACCCCGGAGAGGGTGGCTACGGCGAAGCGCTCGCCGAATGGGACTTGCAGCAAAATCCCGATCGCGCCACGGCCGTGTCCACCGCGAGCGGGCGAGAAGAGGCGATGAACGTCGTGCACGCCCTCGCCGAGTCACCCGAGCACGACGTCGCCGGCGCGCTCAAAGACGTCAACGACTCCGAGGCGAGCGGCGAAGCGCTTCGACACGTGCTCATCGGCGGGACGCCTTCGGTCGAAGCCTTCTCCGAAGAAGTGGCGCAGGCCGAGGGGGGCGAGCCGCTCCCCGCCCACAAGATGACCAAGATCATCGGCGAGGTCTTAGCCGAGTTGGACAAGTAAGAGGGGCGAACCAACGCGGTAGCGCTCGGGTGGCCAATGTCGGCGAGGATGCTCAGATCGCCGACCCTTCGAAAATTTTTAGAGTTGACAGAGGGACTGGAGTGACGTGAACGTTCAAGAACTCTTGGGAAAAGTGGCTCAACAGTGGTCAGTGGGCCGCGCTTTTGGCACGGCCTATGAGAAGGATGGCGCCTTGGTCATTCCCGTGGCGCTCGTGGCGGGCGGGGCCGGCGGCGGCGAGGGAGCGTCGCGATGGGCGACGTCTGCTTCATTCGACGAAGGCAAGATCGACCGCGTTGACCAAACGACTGATGCCGAGCCCCAGGGCGGTTCCGGTGGCGGCTTTGGCGCGATGGTGATTCCCGTTGGCGTCTACGTGGTCAGGGACGAAAAGGTGCGCTGGGTGCCGGCGATCAACGCGAACTTGGTGATCGTGGTCGCCTTCATGCTCGTTCGCGTGCTCGTGCGCGCTCGGCGTAAGGGACGCCAGCGCGCCTAGTAAGCCGGACGAGCGCGGCGAGCGCTCGCTGATGGAGGGCCTCGAGTTCGCCTGACATTGTGGTGGGGCGGGCGAAACGTTCCAAGGTGCGGTGGCTAGTGTCCCGTCGTGCGACGTTCTCGACAATGGGCCGACTTTGGTTTTCGAACTCTCAACGCCGTGCACCGGAGCGTGTGGCGCGCTAGTGGTGGTCGAATCGGGCGGCGCGCCTTCGGCATGGAGGTCGTCGAACTCGTCACGATCGGTCGACGCAGCGGAAAGAGACGTCTCACGATGCTGACGGTTCCGGTCATCGACGGCGATTCCCTGGTGCTCGTCGCCTCCAAAGGTGGTGACCAGCGTGACCCCGACTGGATGAAGAATCTCGTGGCCACCTCACAAATTGAAGTCACGATGCGTGGCGAACGACGAAGGATGCTCGCACGCTTAGCTTCGAGCGAGGAGCACGCTCGACTGTGGCCCCAGGTGGTCGCGAGTTACGGACCCTACGACCATTACCGTCGGCGCGCTCAACGGGTCATTCCGCTCGTGATCTGCACGCCAGACCCGAGCGAGAGCCACTAATTCGACCAGGAGTGGACGCCAGCGCGGCACGATGAAAGTAAGAAATCGTGCTCGACGTACAGGGACTGGTTGTGAGCTCTGTAGGCCTTCCATCGAGAAACGTCTTTCGAGGCACGCTCGTCGCGGTCCTCGTGATTTCGGCCTGGGTGGGACTTGGTCACGCGCCAAGCGCGCGAGCCGGCGCGCTCGGCGCGAGTAACGCGCAGCGGCGCGCCGCTGCCTTCGCTGAAGCACATCAACTCTTGGCGCGAGCGCTCGAGCCCGGAGGTTCTCGTCAACTCACCAAGTGGACTGGCGCGGATGGCCCGGCGCTCGCGGCGGCGGCGACGCCGGGCAGTTTGGACCTCGTGGACGTGACTCGTTACTTTCTCGCGCCAAACGGCGTGGCCGCGCTGCGCTGGATCCAGAGCCACGTTCCGGCGGGCGCCAAGGTCGCCGAGACCGGATCTGGTTCGGGCCCAAACGTCGCGACCACCTATTCGATCGGTTTTTTGTTCACGAGTTCGCGCTCGTACCTGACACCGACGCTCGAATACTCCATGCTCATCACTCCCCAAGGCCAATTGGGCATGCGTCTTGACGCCATCGTCACCTGGACGCCACGGAAATCGCCGTACTCAATTGTTCCCTCCGGCGCGCGTCGAGTGTTGGTAAAGGTCGACCGCAGCGGCAACGTGAAGGTGCACCGCTACACGACGCTCCTGGTCACCGCGTCGGCCATGATTCGAAGTTTCCTCGCGAAGGTCAATAGGCTGCCCGTCGCCAATCCCGGGGTCAGACACTGCCCCTTGGACCTCGGGGCGTCGATGACATTGTCGTTTTCGCGAGTCGTTCCCGCTCGCCCCTACGCCGTCGTGAAGATTGATCCCGGTGGCTGCGGGAACGTGACGATTACCCAGTACGACGCGACGGGCCACCAAATCGGGGTGGCGCAGGACTCGGGCGGCTCGGCGTTGGCGAGGTACGTGGCGACGACGCTCGGCATCAGAGATTGGGCGGGGATGTCGGCGCTGTCGTGAGCCGTACGCGACGACTCCCTAGCGATACACCAAACAGTCGTCGTTGGGGACCACGCTCGCGAGGATGTCCTTTTCGAACCAGTAGTCCTGGGAGTGTTCCCACTCGGGTTTGTCGAGGCGCTTGGGCATCAAGTGCAGCGAGCGCATCATGTAGCCGGGATTGAAGTTCTCCTCGCTGATCCAGGACATGACCTCGTCGTGGCGATCCTCGTCTCGTAGGGTCGGCACGACGCGGTGCAGATCGTTCTCCTTCATGTAGTTCAAAATTCGACAGATAAAGGCGCACACCAGGTCCGCGCGCAACGTCCAACTGGCTCGAAAGTAGCCAAATATCCACGAGAGGTTCGGCACGCCCGTGAACATCGTGCCGCGGTACGTGATGGTCTGGGCGAGGTCCAATTCCTTGTCGTCGATGGTGAAATGCACGTCGCCGAGCACGGAGAGCTCGAAGCCCGTCGCGGTGATGATCACGTCGGCCCGGAGTTCCTGTCCCGATTTCAAGAGCACGCCGCTTGGGGTGAATCGTTCGATCTCGTCGGTGACGACCGACGCCCGGCCCGAGGAGATGCCTTGAAAGAGGTCGGCGTCGGGCACGTAGGCGAGACGCTGTTGCCAGGGGCGATAGCGCGGGGTGAAGTGGGTCTCCACGTCGTAGTCCTCGGGCAGCGCGGCGCGTACCAGTTTGATCAGTTCATCGGCCAAGAAAGCCGGTTCGTTCTTCGCGAGATCGTTCAGCATCGCCAGTTGCGCCAAACGGTTGCGACGAACGATCTCGTGGATCCACTCCTCGTTGATCTCCAGCGCGCGTAGTTGATCGGCCAGTTCGTCGCGGTTCTCGCCGTAGAAGAAGTAGGTCGGCGAACGCTGCAGCATCGTGACGTGGCGACACTGATCGGCAATCGAGGGCACGAGCGTGGCGGCCGTCGCCCCTGAGCCGATCACGAGGACCTCCTTGTCGGCGAGGTCGATGTCCTCGGGCCAGGTCTGGGGGTGCACGACGCGACCTTCGAAAGAGGCGAAGTCGGGCCACTCGGGGGTGTAGCCTTTTTCGTGGCGGTAGTAGCCCTGGCACATCCAAAGGAACTCACAGTGATAGGTCTCGCTCGTTCCCGAGGCGAGGTCCGTGACCTGAAGCGTCCAGGTATTGGTGTCGCTTGACCACGACGCGTCGCTAACGCGGTGACGGTAGCGAATGTGTTGGCCGATCGCGTTCTCGCTGATGACTTCGCCCATGTACGCCAGGATTCGATCGGCCTTGGCGATCGGGTCGCCGGTCCAGGGCTTGAAGGAGTACCCGAACGTGTAAAGGTCCGAGTCCGAACGAACGCCGGGATACTTATGCGTCCACCACGTGCCCCCGAAGCTCTCGAGCGCGTCGAGGATGACGTAGCGCCGCTCGGGGCAGTCGCGCTGCAAGTGGTACGCGGCGTCGATGCCCGAGATTCCCGCCCCGACGATCACGACGTCGAAACGCTCCGCCTGGCCGGTCTCGCTCATGATCCCCCCTCTACGACCCTGACTCTAGAGGCGTGCACCGCTCGGACGAGTTCTCCGCGGCCCACGCGTGACGACGTGCCTTACTCGAGCAGGTCGGGCTGTTCGCGCACGATTCGCTCAAAGAGCGGCTGAAAACTGAACCAGCCCGCCAGGTGCGATCCGACCTGTCCTCGGGTGAGCCGCGCCATCTCGGGATCGATCAGCACGGGTGTTCCCGCTGAGGAGGCCAGCAACTGCGCTTGGCACGAGCGTTCCATCGTGATGAACCACCAGGCCGCTTCCTCGACCGAGTGCCCGACCGTGAGCAGCCCGTGATTGCGAAGAATAATCGCCTTGTTCCCTTCGAGCGTGTGCGCGATTCGCTTACCCTCCTCGACGTCCAGGACGACTCCGGTGTAGTCGTCAAACACGGCGTGGTCTTCAAAGAAGGCGCAGACGTCCTGGGTAATTGGGTCGAGGGGCCGACCCAGGGCCGACCAAGACTTGCCGTAGACCGAGTGCGCGTGTGCCGCGGCCACCACGTCCGGGCGCGCGGCGTGGACCTGGGAGTGGATCGCGAAGGCCGCGGTGTTGACGGGCCGATTACCTTCGACGACCTCGCCATGGTCGTTCACCAGCAAGAGATCCGACGCGCGCACGTGGCCAAAGTGCATCCCGAAGGGGTTGACCCAGAAATGATCGCTCAATTCGGGGTCGCGGGCGGTGATGTGACCCGCCACACCCTCGTCGAAGCCAAACTTGGAAAAGAGGCGAAAGGCCGCGGCGAGGCGCTGCTTGCGGTGCAGTCGTTCGCTCGCGACGTCTTGGAAAATTGGTGGAGTTGGCAGGGGCATCTCGGGCATCGCACTCTCCTACGGGGTGGTTGGTCAACTTTCGAACAAAACGTAGCAGCCTGACGCGTCGAACGAACCTTCAATGCCACTTCCCCGTTTAGCCGAGCGAACCCTTGGCGAGCAGGCGAGTCGTGGTACTCGTGATCTTGGTGCACACCGTGAAGGGAAAGCCAACGAATCGATTGGCGAAAAAGCCGCCGAGGCTGACCTTGACGCCGTTCGCGCGGCGCGCCACGCACGTCGAGGACGAGTAGTTCCCGGTGTCAACGATGCCGAAGGCCACGCTGACCGACGCGCCCTTGGCAATCAGTTGTCGTGCGGCCATCTCACCCATCGAAAGATTTCGCGCGATCGGACCGAGGGCACGATGCGCCGCGCCGCTCACTGGCTGAATGGCGGGCACTCCCCACAGGGCGCAGGTACCGCGACTGTTCGTCACGACGATGGGCACGTAGGTGGTTCCGGCGGTACCTTGACTTCGACCGTGGGTGAGGGTCAGCTGTGATGACGCGCAGTTGGCCACGTTCGTCGCGCCCGCGGGCGTTGCCAACGACGTCAGCACCGCGGCGCCCGGAGCGAGCAGAACGGTGATGGCGACGCTCAAGTGGCGAATAGTTCGAGTTTTCAAGGGGTCCTTCTTTCTCTCACTTTCTCATGTCCACCTGAAGAAGAGACTTACGAGCCATATTGGCCCTTTGCGATGGGCGTCTTGGCAAGCGGCGAGCGACCGCGGCGCGAGCTAGATCTGGCGATCGGCCCGCTCCCAGTAGGGATCGCGAAGCAGACGCTTGTAGAGCTTGCCGGTGGGGTGGCGCGGTAAGTGCTCTTCGAAGTCGATCGAGCGCGGCGACTTGTAGCTCGCCAGATTTTGGCGGACGTGGCCGATCAGTTCCTCGGCGAGTGCGGCGCTGGCGAGCGAGGGGTCGAGGAGCTCGACGACGGCCTTCACCTGTTCGCCCATCTCCTCGTCGGGTATGCCAAAGACCGCGGCGTCGGCGACGGCCGGGTGGGTGACCAGAATGCCTTCAATCTCGGCGGGATAAATATTCACGCCGCCGCTAATGATCATGTCTATCTTTCGATCACTGAGAAAGAGGTAGCCCTCGTCGTCGAGGTAGCCCACGTCGCCCAGGGTGCCCACCCCCGGAGCCAGGTGAGCCGCCGTCGTTTTTTCGGGGGCTTTGTGATAGACGAAGTCCCCGCCGTTCAGGCTCTTGAAGTAGATCTGCCCGACCTCGCCGGGTGCGCACGGCTCGTGGTCGTCGTTGCGCACCATGAGTTGGGACGTCGCGAGAACCTTTCCGAGGGTTCCGGGCCGTTCGAGCCACGTGGCACCGTCGGCCACGGTGAGAAAACCGCTCTCGGTGCCGCCGTAGTACTCGATGAGGACTGGACCCCACCATTCGAGCATTGATTTCTTGATGGGTACGGGACAAGGGGCGGCTCCGTGAATCACCGAGACCAGCGACGAGCCGTCGAAACGCGCCCGTTGGGTCGCCTCGAGTTTGAGTAAGCGGATGAACTGCGTGGGGACCAGGTGAACGTTGGTGACGCGATGCTCGTCGATGAGGTCGAGCATGCTCGCCGGTTCAAAGTGCGATCGCGTCACGCACGCGCTGCCGATGCTTAAGAGCGGATAAAGAGAGAGCGCCAGTTGCGCGGAGTGGTAGGCCGGCCCGTCGAGCAGCGTGACGCCGCGTTCGGGTATTCGCAAGATCCTCGATACCGCCATTCCCAAAGCGCGAATCTGTTCGACGGGGCGGCCCGTTTGATTGAGCGTTCCGCGCACGCCCTTGGGGAAGCCCGTGGTGCCCGAGGTGTAGAACATCGGACCACCGCTGCCTTGATCAGCGGGCTCGGCGGTCGATTCAGAGTGGAGTACTTCTTCGTAGTCATCAAAACCTGGCGACCGCGCGCCGAAGGCAACGCGGGTGACGCAGTCCTTTGTCGCGAGGTCGTTCAATGCTTCGCGAGCCACCTCAACGAACCGGTCTTCCACGAAGAGTGCCTTGACGTCTGCGTCGGCCAATACGTAGGCCAGCTCGCGACTCACCCAGTGCCAGTTGACCGGGACGAACACCAAGGAGGCGTGCACGCACGCCGTGGCGACCTCGAGGAATTCGCGACGATTGGTGGACATGATGGCAATGGTGTCACCGGGTGCAAGGTTGACCCGACGTAAGTAGTGGATGAGCGAGTTCACGCGGTCGTTGAATTCGCTCCAGGTCAGCGATGAGTAGTCGTCGATGATCGCGACGTCCGACGCCCTCTCGGACGCGACGTTCTTCAGTAGTTCTGCCATCTCGAGCCCCCGCGACTGAGTATGCCAGGTCACGTCAAGACTTTGGCAGTGCGGTCCTAGACTTAGGAAAGTTCCGCGATGAGTTACGAGTCGCGACGGATGAAGGAGAGGCCCCGATTGGTGGAGCCGTCGATGTCCGAAGGGGCTCGTCGCCAAGGCGAACTCTGGAGTCAAGCGGCGAGCGATTGGGCGGACCTGCAAGAGGACAGGGCGCTGCCGGCCATTCGTCGGGCTCTGGAACTGATCCAACTCCGAAGTGGAGACCGCGTGCTCGACGTCGGATGCGGAGCCGGCGGGGCAATGCTGGAGGCGTCCAAGGCGGGCGTCGTCATTGATGGCATTGACGCGGCGCCGGCACTGATCGCGATCGCGAGGCAACGACTACCGTCGGCCTCGTTTCACGTGGCCGACATGATGGCCCTGCCGTACAAAGATGAGACCTTTGACGTCGTCACCGGGTTTTTCGCCCTCCCGTACGCGATTGATCCAGTGGGGGCTCTACGTCAAGCGCGCCGAGTGGCCAAGAGCGCCGCTCGCTTCGCATTGGTGGCGTGGGGTCGTGAAGAGGAGTGTCAAGCCGCCATTCACTTTCGAGCGCTGCGCGCGCTCTTGGCGCCCGCGCCGCCGGGGTCGCCCACGCCGCTCGCGGCTGATCAGCGCTTACCGCACTTTCTGCAGGCCGCCGGTCTCAAAGTGAGCCACGATGAGTCGGTGTCGTGCCCCTGGAACTACCCCGACGTCGCGGTGGCGCTTCGAGCGTTGCGTTCGGCGGGTCCCGTACGGCGCGTGCTCGAAATTCTCGGAGATGACGTGGTCGACGCCGCGCTGCGCGATTCCCTGGCGCCCTTTACGAACGAAGACGGCGAAGTTCGACTCGAGAATCGCTTTCGAGTGTTGATTGCCACCAAGGAGTAGTTCCCTCGAGGCCCTCAGCGATAGGGTCGAGACGACAAAGGGATGCCGTGAAGGTTGACGCTGACATTTCGTTCTCTTCGCACGTTGGTGCCGACGCGACGTCGCTCGAGGCCGCGGCCTACGACGGTGCGTGGGCCGCCGAGACGGGACACGACCCGCTGATGACCCTGGCGAGCGCGGCCACGACCACGTCGCGCATGGACCTGGGCACGGGCATCGTCGTCGCCTTCGGGCGAAGCCCCATGATCACCGCCACGATGGCCAACGACGTCCAACTGCTTTCACGGGGGAGACTTCTGCTGGGTCTGGGTTCGCAGATCAAGCCCCACATTGAGAAGCGTTACTCCATGCCCTGGTCGAAGCCGGCCGCGCGAATGCGCGAATACGTCTTGGCGCTGCGCGCTATCTGGGCCTGCTGGAACGAGGAGGCCCCGCTCGCCTTTCGCGGTGAGTTTTATCGCCACACGCTCATGACGCCCTTCTTCAATCCGGGCCCCAACCCCTATGGCCCGCCGACAATTTTCCTCGCCGCGGTGGGTGAATTGATGACCGAGGTCGCCGGCGAGGTTGCCGACGGTTTATTGGTGCACCCCTTTACGACGGAGCGATACTTGCGCGAAGTCACGTTGCCAGCGCTCGAGCGCGGATTCGCGAAACGTGAAGCGCGACCGGAGCGTTTCCAGATTTCGTTGTCGGGGCTGATCGCAACGGGTGGCGACGCGTCCCAGCAGGCTGACGCCGTCACCGCGGTGCGCCAGCAGATTGCCTTTTACGCCTCGACCCCGGCCTATCGAGGCGTCCTCGAGCGCCACGGATGGGGCGAGTTGCAAGGGACGCTCAATGAGCTCTCGCGCCAGGGTGCCTGGGTCGAGATGGGCACCTTGATTGACGACGACGTTCTCGAGGCCTTCGCCGTCGTTGGCGACGTGCGCTCGATTGCCTCGAGCTTTCTCGCACGCTTCGCCGACGTGGTCACGCGTTGCGGGCTCTACGTTCCCTATCATCTCGAGGACCAGTACCGCGATGAGATCGTTGCCGGGTTGCGCGCCTAACAGTTACCTCTTCGTCGCTCGGCATCGTTGGTCGTGGCCGGCACGTGGGCGGACGCGAAAGAGTTGAGAGAGTCGAAAGAACGCAAAGTTCCCTGTAGGTCGATCGTTTTCGCTTAGACGGCGCTAAGGCGTCCGTCTTCTTTGGGCGAAAGAGAGTGGCGCAGGTTGAGCATCAGTGCCGATCCCGCGAGTGCGGTCAGTCCCGTGCCGAACGGCCACCAATTGCCAACGTGAAAGCTGAAGTAGACCGACGTCATCGCGGGAGCCAAGGATCCTGACACGCCCCAGGCGAATCCCGCGGCGGCGTTGTAGCGTCCGCGCAGGTGTTCGGGAGCCATTTCGTTGACCATCGCCGTGCCCACCGGCTGCAGCATGATTTCTCCAATGGCGAAGACGACCATGGCCAGACAGATGAGCGCGATCGCGAGGAACTTGGACATCGCTAACGAGGCCGCGAGAATGATCCAAAAACTAAACCAGCACACGCCGACCAACGCCAGGATGCGCGCTCGGCTGTGTCCTTCGATGCGATTGAGCATGGAGAGCTGGGCCAGGACAATGGTGGACGTGTTGAAGAAGAAGATCAGACCGATGCTGTGCACCGAAGCGTGGAGATTATTGACGACGAAGAGACTCAGGCCCGTATCGACGGCGCCGTAGCCGCCCAGCATCAAAAAGACCGCCGCGATCACGTAGCGAACGAGACGTCGGTCGGCGATGACCGTACGCCAACCCTCACTCGCGAGCTGGGCGCTTTCGTCCGTGTCAGCGTTCGTAAGGGGCCCGCCGTGCGAACGAAGCGTGAAGTAGATGACCGAGGCGACGACGGCGAAAAGGGCGTCGAAGAGATAGAGAATCTCAAACGACCCCGGATGGCGTAAATCAACGACGGAGGCGGAAATAAGCCCGCCAAAACCGATTCCGAGATTGACCAGCATGAAGTT
>Ga0307372_10007036_pt1 | contig 16251 bp, 17 predicted proteins | sample OX1MG_FD_202533 | JGI IMG/M metagenome (GOLD analysis project Ga0307372, IMG submission 202533) | Soil microbial communities from Risofladan, Vaasa, Finland - OX-1 | ecosystem: Environmental > Terrestrial > Soil > Coastal area > Acid sulfate soil | place: Finland: Risofladan, Vaasa | collected... | reverse complement strand
CGGACGCTCGAGCCCGGCGACGTCGTCTGCTTCCCGGCCGGCCCCGACGGCGCGCACCTCGTCCGTGCGAACGAGGCACCCGCGCGGGTCGCGATGACCTCCACGAAGAACGAGTTCGGCATCGCCGAGTACCCGGACAGCGACAAGGTCGGCGTCTGGGCTGGCGACAAGCACTACATGCTCCGCCGCTCCGCGCACCTCGACTACTGGGACGGCGAGAAGTAGAGGTGGACCAGGACAAGATCCGCAACTTCTCGATTATCGCGCACATCGACCACGGCAAATCGACGCTCGCCGACCGCATTCTCGAGCTGACCGACGCCGTCTCCGCGCGGGACATGCGCGCGCAGGTGCTCGACACGATGGATCTCGAGCGCGAGCGCGGGATCACGATCAAGGCGCAGGCGGTGCGGGTGACGTGGAAGGGGCACGAGCTCAACCTCATCGACACGCCCGGTCACGTGGACTTCACGTACGAGGTGTCCCGGTCGCTGCAGGCATGCGAGGGCGCGATCCTCGTCGTCGACGCGGCGCAGGGGATTGAGGCGCAGACGCTCGCGAACGCGTACCTCGCGATCGAGAACGGCCTCGAGATCGTCCCGGTCGTGAACAAGATCGATCTGCCGCAGGCCGATCCCGACGGCACCTCCGTCGAGGTGGCCGAGTTGCTCGGCGACGATCCGACGCATGTCGTGCGCATCTCGGCGAAGACGGGGCTGAACGTCGGCGACGTCCTCGACGCCATCGTCGCGCGCGTTCCGGCGCCGGTGGGCGAGCCTGACGCACCGCCGCGCGCGCTCGTCTTCGACTCCTCGTACGACCAGTACCGCGGCGTCGTCGCGTTCGTGCGTGTCGTGGACGGCTCCTTCTCTGAGCGCGAGGCACTGCAGACCATGGCGACGGGTACGCGCTTCGACGCGGAGGAGCTCGGCTTCTTCTCGCCGACGATGACGCCGGTCCCATCTCTCTCCGCCGGTGAAGTGGGCTACGTCATCACAGGACTGAAGGACGTCTCGCGCCTGCGCGTTGGAGACACGCTCACGTCGGTCGCGCGCCGCGCGAAGGAGGCGCTGCCGGGCTACAAGGACGTGAAGCCGATGGTGTTCGCCGGTCTCTTTCCGACGGACTCGGACGCCTACCCGGAGCTGCGCGACGCGCTCGAGCGGCTCAAGCTCAACGACGCCGCGCTCTTCTACGAGCCCGAGACCTCGCAGGCGCTCGGTTTCGGTTTCCGCTGTGGATTCCTCGGACTGCTGCACATGGAGATCGTGCGCGAGCGGCTCGAGCGCGAGTTCGACCTCGACCTGCTCGTCACCGCGCCAAACGTCGCGTATCGCGTTCAGGAGACGAACAGCGACGAATGGCGCGAGGTGCACAACCCGGCCGAGTTCCCGCGCGAGGTCGAGGAAGTCGAGGAGCCCTACGTGAAGGCGTCGATCATCGTCCCGAAGGAGTACGTCGGCACGGTGATGGAACTGAACAACGATCGCCGCGGAACGTTCGGCCAACTCGAGTATCTGTCGCCCGAGCGCGTGCACCTGACCTACGAGCTGCCCCTCGGCGAGATCGTGCTCGACTACTACGACCAGCTGAAGTCCCGCACGCGCGGCTACGCGTCGTTCGACTACGACCTCATCGGCTTCAAGCCGGGCGAGCTCGTGCGCGTCGACGTTCTCGTCGGCGGCGAGCCGGTCGACGCGCTCTCGCTCATCATCCATCGCGACTTCGCCTACGACCGCGGCCGGTTGCTCGTCGACAAGCTGCGCGAGGAGATCCCGCGGCAGATGTTCGACGTCCCCATCCAGGCGGCGATCGGCGCACGCGTCATCGCGCGCGAGACCGTGAAGGCGCGCCGCAAGGACGTGCTGGCGAAGTGCTACGGCGGCGACATCTCGCGCAAGCGCAAGCTGCTCGAAAAGCAGAAGGCAGGCAAGAAGCGGATGAAGCAGGTCGGCGCGGTCGAGGTGCCGCAGGAGGCATTTCTCGCCGTGCTCAGCATCGGCCAGGGGAGCAAGCAGTCGTGAGCCTCGAGATGCGGGAGAGCTGCGAACGTTGCGGCGCGGGACTTGCCCCGGACGGCGAGGCCGTCATCTGCTCGCACGAGTGCACGTTCTGCGCCGCATGCGGCGCCGAGATGGACCACGTGTGCCCGAACTGCGGCGGCGAGCTGGTCGCGAGGCCGAAGCGAGCCCAGGCATGACGGGTGTCAGGCACCTCTACGTGCACCTGCCGTTCTGCGCGCACCGGTGCGGGTACTGCGACTTCGTCACCGCAGTCGGCCGGGGCGAGCAGCATGGCGCCTACGTCGACGCCCTCATGCGGGAGCTCGAGCAGGAGCGCCACGTCCTCGCCGACGAGGTCGAGACGGTCTTCCTCGGCGGCGGCACGCCGACGTTCACTTCGCTCCCCGAGCTCGTGCGCTTGCTCGAGGCGCTGCCCGCAGCCGAGGAGGTGACCGTCGAAGCGAACCCGGAGACGGTGACCCCGGAGCTCGCGAAGGCGCTGCACGCCGCAGGCGTGACGCGCGTCTCGCTCGGCGCCCAGTCCTTCCAGCCGCAGCTGCTGAACGTGCTCGAGCGCGGCGCGCAACCGGACGACGTGCGCCGCGCATTCGCGCACTTGCGCGAGGCCGGCTTCGACAATCTCTCGCTCGACCTCATCTACGGCATTCCCGGCCAGTCGGTCGCGGACCTCGAGGCCGACCTCGCCGCAGCGCTCGCACTCGAGCCCGAGCACCTCTCCTGCTACGAGTTGGAGGCGAAGCCGGGCACGAGGTTCACGCACGCGTGGGGTGACGAGCTCGCGCGACAGGCCGAAGCGATGGAGGACTACTTCGAGCGCGTCGTCGCGACGCTCACCGGTGCCGGATACCGCTGGTACGAGACGGCGAACTTCTGTCGTGGCGACCGTCGAGCGCTGCACAACCTCGGTTACTGGCTCGGGCGCGACTACCTCGGTATCGGCATGGGTGCGGTCTCGACGATCGCAGGCGAGCGCCGCCGCAACACACCGAAGCTCGTGCGCTATCTCGCGGGCGACTACGAGCGCGAGCTCGAGACGATCGACAACGACGTGCGCGCCCGCGAGCGGCTGATGCTCGGCCTTCGTCTCGACGACCCGCTCTCGCTCACCGGTCTCGAACACGCACTGGACCTCGCCGGGCTCTCCCGCGTCGAGCAGCTCGGCCTCGCCGAGCGCGGCGACGGCACGCTCACGCTCACGGAGCGAGGGCGCTTTCTCGGTGGCGGGGTCACCGCTGAGTTGCTCGCCCGCTAAAATTCCTGCAAATGCAGCTAACTGAGCGGCAAAAGGAAATCCTTCGGCGCGTTGTCGAGGAGTACGTCGCTACGAGCGAGCCCGTGGGCTCGAAGACGCTCGTCGACCGCGCCGGTCTTCCCATCGCGCCGTCGACGGCGCGCGCCGAGCTCGCCGAGCTCGAGTCGCTCGGACTGCTGACGCATCCGCACACCTCCGCCGGCCGGGTGCCGACCGAGGCCGGCTATCGCTATTACGCCGACGAAGTGCTCGGCCGGATGGCCCCGCAGCCGGCGGAGTTCCCGCTCGACCTGCACACGACCCGGACCGAGGTGGAGTCGGCGCTGCAGGCGACGACGGAGATGCTCTCGCAGGTGACGCGGCTCCTCGCACTCGTGTCCGCCCCGCCGCTCGAGGCGACGACGATCGTCCGCGTCGAGGTCCTACTGCTGCAGCCGGAGCTCGTGATGGTGGTCGTCATCACGTCCGCGGGCGGAGTCACGAAGCGGCTCTTCCACTTCGATGAGGCGGTCGATCCCGGGCTCGCGCAATGGGGGAACGAGTATTTGAACGAGACGGTCTCGGGCCTTCAGCTCGGGACGACGTTGCTGCGCCGCCGCTTCGACGATCCCGGGTTGAGTGTCCGCGAGCGCGCTTTCCTCACCGCGTTGCGGCCGGCGTTCATCGAGCTCGTGTCGGCCGCGCAGCGGCTCTATGTCGGCGGCGCAGCCGACCTGCTCGGCGACGTGCGCAGCGACGAGTTGGAGGCATACCGCAGCCTCTTCGAGCTCGTGGAGAAGCGCGCCGCGCTCCTCGACGTGCTCGGCGACGCGAGCCTCGACGCACGCGGGCCGTTCGTCCGCGTCGGCCGCGAGCTCGCGCACCCGGGCCTGCAGGAGATCGCGCTCGTCGGCGCCGCCTACGGCGTCATGCATCGCGTTCTCGGCGCGGTCAGCCTGATCGGCCCCGTGCGGATGGACTACGAGAAGGCGGTCGGCGCCGTCCGCTCGGCCGCCACCGAGCTCTCCCGCTTCGCCGAGTCGGTCTACACCGACCGCTAACCTCGTCTCCATGGCCACGACGGAGCGCGACTACTACGAGCTCCTCGGCATCTCGCGCGGCGCGGACGAGGGGGACATCAAGAAGGCCTTTCGCCGGCTCGCCCGCGAGCTGCACCCGGACGTCTCCACCGCGCCCGACGCGGACGAGCGTTTCCGCGAGGTCGTCGAGGCCTACGAAGTGCTCTCGAAGTCGGAGACGCGTGAGTTGTACGACCGGTACGGCCACGCCGGCTTGCGCAGCGGCGGGTTCCAGCCGGGCCACTTCGACTTCGGCAGCCTCTCCGACCTCTTCGCCGCGTTCTTCGGCGACGACCTCGTCGGCGCGCGCGCCCAGTCGCGCGGCCCCGACCTCGCCGCCGAGGTCGAGATCGAGCTCGTCGAAGCCGCGCGCGGCACGACCCGCAAGGTGCCGTTCCGCGTCGCCGTGACGTGCACGCACTGTGGCGGCGACGGCGCCGAGCCGGGAAGCGCGATCACGACGTGCCCGACCTGCGGCGGCGCGGGACGTCTGCAGCAGATCTCGCGCAGCGTCTTCGGCGAGTTCGTGCGCACACAGGCCTGCCCGACGTGTGGCGGGTCCGGCCGGAAGATCGAGACGCCGTGCACCGTCTGCGAAGGAGCCGCCCGCGTCGTCGAGGAACGGCGGCTCGACGTCGACATCCCGCCGGGCATTCACGACGGCCAGCAGATCCGGCTCAGCGGCGAAGGGCACGCAGGCTCGCTCGGCGCACGGGCCGGCGACGCCTACGTCCGCGTCCGCGTGCGCCCCGACCAGCGCTTCGTGCGCGAGGGCAACGACATCTTCTCCACTGTCGACCTGACGATGACGCAGGCTGCGCTCGGCGCGACCGTCGGCGTTCCGACACTCGACGGCGCCGAAGAGATCGAGTTCGAGGCCGGGACGCAGCCCGGCACGGTCCGCGTGCTCCGCGGCAAGGGGATGCCCGTGTTGCAGGGCTTCGGCCGCGGCGACCAGCGCGTGCTCGTGAACGTCGTCGTGCCGCGGCACCTGACCGACGAGCAGCGCCTGCTGCTCCACGACTTCGACGCGCACGCGGACGAGCGGACGTACAAGCCCGACGACGGCTTCTTCGACAAGCTCAAGAGCGCCTTCCGCTGAAGCGCTACGTGATCGTCGGCGGCGAGCCGGAGCTCCTGCTGCTGCTCCATCTCTTTCCCGAAGGCGTCGAAGAGCTCGACGGCGCGTTCGCCGTCTACGCGGACGAGCCGCCCGTCGGCTTCGACATGATCGAGGCCGAGGACGTGCGCGACGGGTGGGAGGACGCGTGGAAGGACTTCCACCATGGAGTCGCCATCGGGCGACTGTGGGTCGGGCCGCCCTGGGAGTCGCCGCCTACGGGGCTGATCCCCGTCGTGATCGATCCCGGTCGCGCGTTCGGCACCGGCGCGCATCCGACCACGCGGCTCTGCCTCGAGCTCCTGCAGGAGGCCGAGCCGACGAGCCTCGTCGACGTCGGCTCCGGCTCGGGCGTGCTCTCCATCGCGGCCGCGAAGCTGGGCTTCGCGCCCGTCGGCGCGTTCGACCTCGACGACGTTGCAATGGAGACGACTGCTGCGAACGCAGCGGAGAACGGCGTCGGGGTCGACGTCCTCGACGAGCTGCGACCGGCGGCGCTCGCCGTGATGAACATCGCGCTCGACGCGGTCGAGGGCCTGCTGCCCAAGCTGCACGTCGAGCGCGCGATCGTCTCCGGCTATCTCGAGCGGGACGAGCCGCGTGCAGCCGGATGGCAACGCCTCGACCGCCGTGTGCTGGACGGCTGGGCGGCGGACGTGCTCGAATTCCGTCCATGACGACGTTCTCCGTCCAGTTCCTGGGCTGCAAGGTCTCGCACGTCGATGCGCACGAGGTGCGCGAAGCGCTCCTCGGCGGCGGTCACGCCGAGTGCGACGACTCCGAGGTCGCCGTCGTGAACACGTGCTGCGTCACGAACGAGGCGGTGGCGAAGTCGCGCAAGGCTGCCGCCCGCGCTGCCCGGACGCACCGCCGCGTGTACATAACCGGCTGCGGCGCCAACCTCGCCGGGCATGCATTCGCCGGCCTGCCGTCCAATGTGGTCGTCGTCGCACGGCGGAGTGAGGAGACACCCTCGTTCGTCGCAGGCGACGTCGGCGCGATCGGCTGCGTGCGGGGCGACGCGCGACTCGATCGCGTGCGCGCCTTCGTCAAGGTGCAGGACGGCTGCAGCTTCTCGTGCAACTTCTGCGTCATTCCCCTCGTGCGCGGTGCTTCGCGCAGCCGGCGCGCTCCCGCGGTGCTCGCCGATATCGCGCGTCGCGTCGCTCAGGGACATCGCGAGGTCGTGCTCACCGGCATCAATCTCGGCTGCTACCGCGACCGCGAAGCAGGGTACGATCTGCCGCGGCTCATCCGCGCGGCGGGTGGGACACCCGGCCTCGAACGCCTGCGGCTGTCGTCGATCGAGATCAACCATGTGAACGATGCGCTCGTCGCCGCGCTGCGCGAAACGCCGAACGTGAGCAGGCACCTGCACGTGCCGCTCCAGTCCGGCGATGACGGCGTGCTGCGTGCGATGGGTCGGCGCTACTCCGCGCAGACGTTCCTACGCCGGCTCGCGCCGCTGCAGGACGAGTTCAACCTGACGAGCGACGTCATCGTCGGCTTCCCGGCAGAAGACGAGGCCGCGTTCGCGAACACGCTTCGCATCGCCCGCGAAGCAGGTTTGACGAAGCTGCACGTCTTCCCGTACTCGCCTCGACCGGGGACGGTCACCGAGCACGACGATCCGGTCGCGCCTACGGTGAAGCGGGAGCGGAGCGCGCGTCTGCGCGAGCTTTCCGACGACGCGTCTCGTACCCGGTGGCGGACGAAGATCGGCCGCGACGACATCGTCCTCGTCGACCGGCCCGGCCGCGGGTACGGCGACGACTACTCGCCGTGGATCGTCAACGGCCACGAGATCGGTCGCTTCGTGCGCGTCCGCGGAGTCTCGGTGACCGAGGAGGGGATCCTCGCTGCCTGAGGATTGCCTCTTCTGCCGGCTCTACCGGGAGGGCGACCACGTCGCGGCCATCGACGGTTTCGTCGCGATCCGCGACATCAACCCGCAGGCAGGGACGCACCTGCTCGTCATCCCCGAGCGGCACATCGACAGCTTCCACCACATCGCCGAGTTCACCGCCGACGAGGACAAGCGCATGCTCGACTTCATCGCCGCCGTCGCTGCAGGAGCGGGGCTGAGCGACTACCGTGTCGTCGTCAACGCCGGTGCGGGAGCCGGCCAGACGGTGTTCCATCTCCATTGGCACGTGCTGGGCGGCGGCTTGACCGGGAGGATCACGTGAGTCGGATCGAGACGATCGAGGGGGAGCTGCGCGAGGCCATGAAGGCCCGCGACGCCGAGCGCCGCGACGCGCTGCGGCTCATCCTCAACGCGCTCAAGGGCTCCGAGAAGGAGCTGCAGCGGCCGCTGTCCGAGGACGAGGAGCTCCAGGTCCTCCAGCGCGAGCGCAAGCGCCGTGTCGAGGCGGCGGAGGCGTTCCGTGCGGGCGGCCGCGAGGAGCAGGCCGCATCCGAGGAGCGCGAGCTCGCGGTGCTCGAGGAGTTCATGCCCTCGCAGCTCTCCGAAGAGGAGATCGAGGAGATCGTCGACGACGCCATCGCGGAGGTGGGCGCGACGAGCATGGCCCAGCTCGGCCGAGTCATGGCGGACGTGATGCCACAGGTCGCCGGCCGCGCCGACGGCTCCGTCGTCAGCCAGATCGTCAGGGAAAAACTGGCGTAAGGGCGCGAACCGAGAGCCCGCCTACACTGATCGTGTGCAGGACGTTCTCGAGGTTCCGAACGACGTAGCGGCCGAGCTCGCCGGGATCGGCGACGGTGTTCTCGGCGCGCTCCGGGAGCGGCTCGGCTGCACGATCAACCTCCGCGGCAACCGGCTCACGCTCGACGGCGACGACGCCAAGGTCTCGGAGGCCCGGGCAGTCGTGGAGGAGCTCGTCGAGCTCGTCGAGAGCGGCCAGGAGGTCGGCGCCGGCACGATCGACACGATCCTCAACGCGATCGACCAGGCTGAGGACGTCCGCGACATCTTCGAGGACGTCGTCTGGTCGCATCGCGGCAAGCGGATCACGCCGAAGACGGTCACGCAGAAGCGGTACGTGGACGCGATCCGCAACGGCACGATCACGTTCGGTATCGGGCCCGCCGGCACGGGCAAGACATACCTCGCCGTCGCGCTTGCCGTTGCGGCGCTGTCCGAGCGACAGGTAGGGCGAATGATCCTCACGCGTCCCGCGGTGGAGGCGGGCGAACGGCTTGGGTTCCTTCCCGGCGACATTGCGGCGAAGGTCGACCCGTACATGCGCCCGCTCTTCGACGCGCTGTACGACACCATGGATCCCGAGCGCCTGAATACGTATATCGAGCGCGGGACGATCGAGGTCGCGCCGCTCGCATACATGCGCGGCAGGACCCTGAATGACAGTTTCATCATCCTCGACGAGGCGCAGAACACCTCACCGGAGCAGATGCAGATGTTCCTGACGCGCCTCGGCTTCGGCTCCAGGGTCGTCGTCACTGGGGACGTCACGCAGGTCGACCTGCCGCGCGAGCAGGCGTCCGGTCTCATTCAGGTACAGGACATCCTCGGCGACGTGGACGGGATCTCGTTCGTGCACTTCGGCCATGAGGACGTCGTGCGGCACAAGCTCGTGCAGCGCATCGTCGAGGCGTACAAGAAACACTCCGAGCAGACAGGGACGCAGCGGCGCCGGTGATCGAGGTCGAGGTCGAGAACCGCTCGGGCGCCGACGTCGACGAGGACGGCGCCGTCGAGTTGGTTCGTCGTGTGCTGGCTGCCGAGGGTGTCGACTCCGGCGAGCTCGGGCTCGCGTTCGTCTCTCCCGAGGAGAGTCGTGCGCTGAAGCTCGAGCATCTCGGCGTGGACGAGGCGACCGACGCGCTCGCATTTCCCCTCGACGGGCTCGAGGAGTTGCCCGCCGGGCTTCCGCGCCAGCTCGGGGACGTCGTCGTGTGCCCTGACATCGTCGGCGCCGAATGGCGGGCGCCGATCGTCCACGCGGTGCTCCACCTCGTCGGGTACGACCACGGCGAGACAATGGAGGCGAGGGAGGCGCTGCACCTGTGACAGTGACGACGCCGCCGCCACGCGAGCGCGTACGTGAAACACCGCCCCCGGCGCCGGGGCGGGCGCCGACGCTGCTCGACAGCTTCAACTATGCCTTCGAAGGGATCATCCACGTCCTTCGCACGCAGCGGAACCTCCGGATTCACTTCGTGATCGCCATCGTCGTCATCGGCGCCGCGGCGGCGGTCGGCGTTGGGCGGGACGATCTCATCCTGCTCCTGATGGCGATCGCGTTCGTGCTCGTCGCGGAGATGATCAATTCCGCGATCGAGGGCGCCATCGATGTCTCCACGACGTCGTTCGATCCGAACGCGAAGCTCGCGAAGGACATTGCCGCCGGAGCTGTCCTCATCGCCTCGGTGACCGCGCTCGCAGTCGGCTACCTCGTCTTCGCGCACGCTGCCGCGCATCGCACCGCGCGCGTGCTCGACCGGGTCCGCGACGCGCCGGCCGAGATCACGCTCGTGGCGCTCGTCCTCGTCGTCCTCGTCGTCATCACCACCAAGGCGCTGACGCGCAGCGGCACGCCGCTGCGCGGCGGACTGCCGTCCGGCCACGCGGGCGTCGCTTTCGCCGGCTGGATGGCTGCTACCTACGTCGCGGACGACCACCATCGCTTCCTGATCTCGTCACTCACGTTCGTCATGGCCCTGCTCGTCGCGCAGACGCGGGTCGAGGCCGGCGTCCACTCGCGGCTCGAGGTCCTGTACGGCGGCGCGCTCGGCGCGCTCGTGACGCTCGTGGTCTTCCAGGTGCTGACGTGACGGGCCCGGAGCTCGTCGAGCGCGCGGAGGCGGCTGCCGCGAATGCATATGCGCCGTACTCGAAGTACCTCGTCGGGGCGTCGCTCCTGACGGCCGACGGCCGCGTCTTCGACGGGGTGAACGTCGAGAACGCCGCCTATCCGCTCGGCGTCTGCGCGGAGAAGTCCGCCATCGTCGCCGCCGCGACCGCCGGCGTCCGTCCGGGCGAGATCGACGCGATCGGCATCACGGCATCGCCGTGCGGCGGATGCCGCCAATGGCTGCACGAATGGCGTGTGGGGCGCGTGTGGTTCCGCCGCGCCGACGGCACGATCGCCGACTACGCGGCGGACGAGCTGCTCCCGGACACCTGGGATCTTCCCTCGTGAAGTCGGGCTTCGTCGCCATCGCCGGCCGGCCGAACGTCGGCAAGTCGACGCTCGTGAACGCCCTCTGCGGCGGCAAGGTCGCAATCGTCTCCGACAAGCCGCAGACGACGCGGCGGAGGATCTTCGGGATCGCGAACGGCGACGACTACCAGCTCGTGCTCGCCGACCTGCCCGGCTTCCAGCGTCCCCGCGACGCGCTCACCGAGCGGATGCAGCACACGGTCGACCGGTCGTTCGAGGAGGTCGACGTCGTCGTGTTCGTGCTCTCCGCACGCGAGCGGATCGGCGCCGGCGACCGTTTCATCGCCTCTCGGGTCTTCGCCCTCGAGGTGCCGGTCGTGATCGCCCTCAACAAGGTCGACCGCCTGAAGGCGGGGCACATCGCCGAGCAGATGAACGCAGCCGCGCGGCTGGGGAACTTCCACGCGCTCCATCCGGTGAGCGCGAAGACCGGTGACGGCATCGCCGAGCTGCGCACCGAGCTCGTCGGGCTCTTGCCGGAGGGGCCGCTCTACTTCCCGCGGGAGCAGCGGACGGATCTCACGGTCGAGGCGCAGATCGGCGAGCTGATTCGTGAAAAGGCGCTCTGGCTGACGCGCGACGAGATCCCCCATGCCATCTCCGTCGAGATCGAGGAGATCGGGGAGAAGGTGATTCGCGCGTTCCTGCTCGTCGAGACCGAGTCGCAGAAGCAGATCGTGGTCGGCAAGGGCGGCGGGATCGTCAAGGACATCGGCACGCGCGCCCGGCCGGAGATCGAGGCACTCGTCGGACATCAGGTCTTCCTCGAGCTCGTCGTCAAGGTACGGCCGCGCTGGCGCGCCGACGAGTCGCAGCTCGACCGGCTCGGCGTCTAGCCGCAGGTTGCGCCGCCGTGGGCGGCGAGCCATGTCTTCAGCGCATTCACCTGCTGCACCGCCGCTGACAGCTCGGCGCGCACGGTTGCGCTCGCGGCCGCGTCGTGGACGAGGCTCGCATAGCCCGCTTCGCTCGCGGCCGTCTCGCTGTAGAGCATGAGATCGACGCCGGCCGCAAGGGCGCGGGCCGGCGCGTCCGGAACGTGCGCGACCGCCCCCGCGTCGAGCGCATCCGTCACGACGACGCCCTTGAAGCCGAGCGTGTCGCGCAGGAGGCCGGTGACGATCGCGTGCGAGAAGACGGCCTGCACGCCGCTCTGGTCCAGCGCCGGATACGACGCATTCGACACCATCACGAGCTTTGCTCCGGCTGCGATCGCGGCCTTGAACGGCGCGAGGCGCGCGGTGAGGAACGCAGCGTTGCGGCTGATCGTCACGGCTCGGTCGTCGGTGCTCGCCACAGCGCTTCCGAGCCCGGGGAAGTGCTTCACGGTCGCTGCCACGCCGCCCGCCTGGAGCCCGGTCACGAACGCGCTCGCCAGTTGAGCGACGCGCGAGGGGTCGCTTCCGAACGAACGCGTGCCGAGGAAGCTGCGCGGCGTCGAGATCGTGTCGGCGACGGGCGCGAAGTCGATGCCGACGCGGGCCTGCCGCAGCGCGGGTGCTGCTGCCGCCGCCTGCGCGTGCGCCTCGGTCGCCGTTCCCATCGCCGCCGCCGCGAGCGTGGGCGCCGCCCACGGCAGCCGTCGCACCGATCCGCCTTCCTGATCGACCCCGACGAGCAGCGGCGAGCCACGCCTACACGCGACCGCTTGCAGCCGGGCGACGGCCGCTGCGGTTGTCCGTGCGCTCGTCCAGCCGTTGCCGAGCAGGAGCACGCCGCCGACCTGGCCGGCTGCGACGCGTGCAAGCAACGACGGCGTCGGGGCGCCGCGCAGCGGCGCGATGATCACGGTTCCGCTGCGAGACGCTGCCGCAGGGACGGCCCAGACCGCCGCGAGAGCGACGGCGACGCTACGCGCGAGCCAGCGTCGGCGCCGCGGTGCCGGCGAAACGGTCTCCGGTCTCGTGGTCGAAATAGTGGAACCGAGAAGGATCGACCGAGAGGCGGAGCGGAGCACTCGGCCGCGCTGTGGTCGACGGAACCACGCGGGCGGTGAACAGTGTCCGCGACTCTCCGATGATCACTTCTTCCTCGTCCGTCTCGCGTGCGCCGCTCACGTCTACGGGCACGGCGTCGAGCGAGAAGATGACGTGCGTCTCCGCGCCGAGTTCCTCGACCACTTCGACCTCGACCTCGACCTGCGGCAGCGAGGGATCGGCGAACCCGGCGTCCTCGAACGCCTCCGGCCTGATCCCGACGACGACGCGGCCGTGCACGCCCTCCGGCACGGTGTGCGGTGCGACGGGCAGCGTGAAGCCCGCGAACGTCAGCACGCCGTCCGCGAGGTCGGCCTCGACGAGGTTCATGGCCGGCGAGCCGATGAACGCCGCCACGAAGAGGTTGGTCGGCCGGGCATAGAGGGCTTGCGGCGTATCCACTTGCTGAACGCGGCCGTCCCGGAGCACGGCCACGCGCTGTCCGAGCGTCATGGCCTCGACCTGGTCGTGCGTCACGTAGATCGTCGTGGTGCGCAGGCGCGAATGGAGGCTTGCGAGCGAGGCGCGCATGCTGACGCGCAGCTTCGCGTCCAGATTCGAGAGCGGTTCGTCCATCAGGAACGCTTTCGGCTCGCGCACGATCGCGCGCCCCATGGCGACGCGCTGGCGCTGGCCGCCTGACAGCGCCGCAGGCTTGCGGTCGAGCATGTCCTCCAGCCCGAGGAGCTTTGCGGCCCGCTCGACCCGCTGTGCGGCCTCCTTCTTCGGCGTCTTGCGCACCTTCAGGCCGTAGCCGAGGTTCTCGCGCACGCTCATGTGCGGGTAGAGGGCGTAGCTCTGGAACACCATTGCGACGTCGCGGGAGCGTGGGGGAAGCTCGGTCACGTCGCGCCCGTCGATGCTGATCGTGCCGCCGGTGGCGTCCTCCAGACCCGCGATCATGCGCAGAAGCGTGGACTTGCCACAGCCAGACGGACCCACGAGGACGAGGAACTCGCCGCTCTCGACCTCGAGCGAGATGTCGTCGACGGCGACGACGCCGCCGCTGAAGACCTTGCTGACCCGATCAAGCACGATCCCCGCCACAGGAATGCAGTCTATACCGGGGACCGGCGCGAAACGCAATGGCATTGACCAATTTCGGAACACTGGGCTATAGTGCGCCGGCCATGAGCGTGCCCAAGGTGACGAAGCAGAGCCACACACGCCAGCAGGTTTTCGACCTCATCCAGCAGCTCGGTGTCGGCGCCGCCATCCCGTCCGAACGGCAGCTCAGCGCCGACCTCGGCGTCTCGCGGCTGACCGTCCGCGCCGCGCTCGACGACCTCGCGCGCGAGGGCTATCTCGTCCGTCGCCGGGGCAGCGGGACCTACGTCCAGCAGCCGAAGATCTCCCAGGAGCTCACCATCACCTCGTTCAGCGAGGACATGCGCCGGCGCGGGATGGTTCCCGGAAGCCGCACGTTGTCCATGACGACGATCCTCGCCGGGGCGCAGCTGGGGCGGTTCCTGCAGGTGTCCCCGTCTGAGCCAATCCTTGTCATCAAGCGGCTTCGGCTCGCCGACGGCGAGACGATGGCGATCGAGACGCTCCATCTTCCGCAGGGGCTCGTGCCCGGTCTCAGCGCCAAGGATCTGACCGGATCGTTCTACGCCCTGCTCGAGAAGCGGTACGGCATCCACATCGCGACGGGCACCCAGGCGATCGAGCCGACGGTGACGAACGAGGAGGAGTCGGCCGCGCTCGGCGTCCCGCTCCACTCGCCGGCCTTCCTGTTCGAACGGACGAGCGTCGACGAGCGCGGCCGCACGGTCGAGTTCGTCCACTCGGTCTACCGGGGCGATCGCTACCGGATTGTGACCGAGCTGCAGCGGCCTCAGGGCTGAACTCGGGGCTAACCGGTCCGCTGTCGAAACTCGGGGTTGACACCGTTGGTCCGGTGTGCCAATGTCCGGGCGTGGCCAACTGGTATAGACCAATCGACGCACCGACCACCGTGTGCAGTCCCGCAGGCCACCGGGGCGCAGATGCGCCGGGCGTCGACGGCTCGAGGAGACTTGCATGAGACTACGAGTTGTCGTGGCGGCCGCTCTCGCCGTCGCGCTCGGCGTCATGGCGGCATCCGCCGGCGCGTCGAACGGGCACAAGCAGGCGAACAAGTTGACGGTCTGGCTTCAGGTCGACGCGCAGTCGGGTTGGCCCGACGTCGTCGCAGCAGCGAACCAGGCATTCCAGGCCCAGAACCCGGGCTGGACGGTCAGCGTGCAGTACCAGAACTGGGGCGATCATCTCCAGAAGTTCGACGCGACGATCGCCGGGAACGACACCCCTGACGTGATCGAGATGGGGAACACCGACCACTGGCTCGCGGGCCTCGCGAAGTCCGGTATGTACCAGGGCAAGCTGTACGGCGTGCCCTACTACGCCGGCTCGCGCGTCGTCACCTACCGCACCGACCTGTTCAAGAAGGCGGGCATCACGAAGCCGCCGACCAGTCTCGCGCAGTTCACGTCCGACCTCAAGAAGGTCGCCGCGATGGAGAAGGGCGTGAAGGGCTTCTCGGCCATGTACATGGCCGGCACCGATTGGTACAGCGCGCTCGACTGGGTCTTCGACTACGGCGGAACGATCGCCACCACGCACGCGCACAAGTGGGTGGGCGCGCTCAACTCGAAGCAGTCGATCGCCGGGCTCACCGCGTACAAGAACTTCTTCAGCGCGGTCGCTCCCAAGTCGGCGGCAACGCTCGACGAGGCCAATCCGGCGCCGTACACCGTGTTCTCGCAGGGGCTGGCCGGCGCGATTCTCGGCCCGGCGTGGTTCAGCTGCTGCACCGGCACGAAGTACAAGGCCGTCACGGGTCAGTTCGTGATGCCGAGCCACCTCGCCGGCAAGCCGATCCCCGGCTTCCTCGGCGGCTCGGACGTCGCCGTCCCCGCCCAGAGCGGGAACAAGGCGCAGGCCATTCAGTGGATCGCCGACTTCACCAGCACGGCGAACGAGCAGGCTCTGCAGAACAAGGGCAACATTCCGAACGCGACCAACCTGCTCGGCAACACCGTCAACGCCCGCGCGGCGGCGCAGAGCTGGTTCGTCCCGCAGGCGAAGCACTGGGTGGACGTCGAGAACGGGAACATCCTCAGGACGATGCTGGCGCAGATCCTCACCGGCAAGCTGTCGGTGAAGCAGGCAGCGACGACTGCCAGCGACAACATCGCGTACACGCTCAACCAGTCCTAGCCGGACGGCTGGGCTGAACGAGATGGCAAGCGCCGCCGAGACCACGCCAAAGTGGTCTCGGCGGCGCCGTTTCACGTGGCGGCACGTCGGCCAGGGCGCGGTTCCCTATGCGCTCGTCGCCCCCGTCGTCATCGTTATGGGGGCGATCCTCGGCTATCCGTTGTACAGCCTCGTGCGGATCGCGCTCGACCGCTACGGCCTCACGGAGCTGATCCAGCACAAGGGCGTCTACATCGGGCTGAAGAACTTCAGGAGCGTTCTCCACGACAGCGTCTTCTGGCACACGCTCGTCCGCACGATCGTGTTCGCGGCGACGAACGTCGGACTGACGATGGTCTTCGGGACCTTCCTCGCACTCTTGCTCGTCCGCATCTCGACCTGGGTCCGGCTGCTCCTCACCGCCGGCCTCGTGCTCGTGTGGTCGATGCCGCCGGTGGTCGCCGTTCAGGTCTGGAACTGGATGATCAACTCGC
>Ga0307372_10007035_pt1 | contig 16253 bp, 18 predicted proteins | sample OX1MG_FD_202533 | JGI IMG/M metagenome (GOLD analysis project Ga0307372, IMG submission 202533) | Soil microbial communities from Risofladan, Vaasa, Finland - OX-1 | ecosystem: Environmental > Terrestrial > Soil > Coastal area > Acid sulfate soil | place: Finland: Risofladan, Vaasa | collected... | reverse complement strand
CGAGGACTGCACCCCGGAGCGGCTTGCGACGGTCCTCGACGGGCTCTTGGCCGACCCCGAGCGGCTCGCCGCGATGGGAGCGGCCGCGCGCGCGCTCGGTCGGCCCGACGCGGCGGACCGCATCGCCGGCCTGGTGGTCGCGCATGCCGGCTGACCTCGACCGCTCCGTCCGCGGGGGCCTCGACCTGACCGCACGCCGCCGCGTCCACGTGGTGGGCGTCGGCGGCGTGGGAATGAGCGCGATCGCCACGGTCCTCGCCGGGATGGGGCACCGCGTCAGCGGGAGCGACGTGAAGGCGTCGCCGGTGACCGAGCGGCTCGGGGCGCTCGGCATCGCGGTGTCGATCGGGCACGATCCTGCGCAGGTCGACGCCGCAGAGCTCGTGACGTACTCGCCGGCGGTGCCCGAGGACAACGCCGAGCTCACCGAGGCGCGGCGCCGCGGGGTCCCCGTCGCCCACCGGTCTGCGGTGCTGGCCGCGATCGCCGGGATCCGCAGGTGCGTCGCCGTCGCGGGTACCCACGGCAAGACCACGACGGCGTCCATGCTGTCCTTGATCCTCGTCGAAGCGGGGTTGCGGCCCTCGTACCTCATCGGGGCGGACGTCAACGAGACCGGGACGAACGCCGAGTGGGACATCGGCGAATGGCTCGTGATGGAGGCCGACGAGAGCTACGGGTCCTTCGGAGCGCTGCGCTCGGACATCGCGCTCGTGACCAACGTGGAGCCGGACCACCTCGACCACTACGGCACGTTCGAGTCGCTCGCGGACGCGTTCGCACGGTACCTGTCCTCCTCGCAACGCCGGGTCGTGAGCGCGGACGACCCGGTGGCCGCCCACCTCGGCCGCGCGGCGGGCGCGTCGACGGTGGGTACGTCACCCGACGCCACCTACCGGATCGACGGCGTCGTGACCGGCCGCAGCGCCATCGGCTTCGATCTGGTCGGCCCCGACGGCGCCCTCGGACGGGTGGAGCTCGCGGTCCCCGGATTGCACAACGCGCGGAACGCGGCCCTCGCGGCAGTCGGGGCGATCGAGGTGGGGGCATCGTTCGACGCCGCCGTGGGGGCGCTGGCCCGGTTCGCAGGCGTCCCGCGCCGCTTCGAGTTCCGCGGCACCGCCGCCGGCGTGACCTTCGTGGACGACTACGCGCACCTCCCCACCGAGGTCCGGGCGACCCTGGCCGCGGCGAAGGCGGGCGCGTGGCGACGCATCATCGCGGTCTTCCAGCCCCATCGCTACACCCGCACCGCGACGCTCGCGGCGTCCTTCGGCGAAGCGTTCGACGACGCGGACCTCGTCTTCGTGACCGACGTCTACGGGGCAGGGGAGGTCCCGGTCCCCGGCGTGTCCGGGCGGCTCGTCGCCGACGCCCTCTCGCGGCACCGCGGCCCGCGCCCGGTGGTGTACGTGTCGTCCCGGGACGAGCTGCGGGCGGCGGTGTCGGTGATGCTCCGTACCGGCGACCTGTGCGTGACGCTCGGCGCGGGCGACCTCACGACGCTGCCCGAGGAGCTCCTCGCCCTCCGATCGGGAGCGGACCGGTGAGCGGGGACGGTGGCGGCGCGACGGCGACCGCGGCCGCTCTCGACGCTCTCGCGGCCGCCCTGGGCCCGCGGGCCCGGCGCGGCGCTCCCCTCGGTGTGCGCACCACCTACCGCGTCGGGGGACCCGCCGGTCTGCTCGTCGACGTCGACGACGAGGACGACCTGGAGCAGCTCGCCCGGGCGATGGCGTCGAGCGGCGCCGCCGGCTGGGTCCCGGTGCTCGTGCTCGGAAAGGGGTCGAACCTCCTCGTTGCGGACGCCGGCTTCCCCGGGGTCGTCGTGCACCCGGGAGGCACCCTCGCCGCGCTCCGGCTCCCGGTGGCCGACAGCACCGCCGAGCCTCCGACCGTGCGGGCCGGTGGCGCCCTCGGCCTGCCGGTCCTCGCACGGCGGACGGTCGACGCGGGGTGGCACGGCCTCGAGTGGGCGGTCGGCGTCCCCGGATCGGTGGGTGGTGCCCTCAAGATGAACGCCGGCGGCCACGGCGCCGACACCGCGTCGTGCCTGGTGCGCTATCGGGCGGTCGACCTCGCCGGGGGCGCCGCGCGCGAGGCGGACCCGTCGAGCCTCGAGCTCGGCTACCGCACGTCGGCGCTCGGGGACGCAGACGTCGTCGTCTGGGCGAGCTTCGCCGTGGCGGCGGGCGACGTCGAGGAGGGCAAGGCACTCGTCTCGGAGATCGTCCGCTGGCGCCGGGAGCACCAGCCGGGGGGGAGCAACGCCGGATCGGTCTTCACCAACCCGCCGGGCGACTCGGCCGGCCGGCTCGTCGACGCCGCAGGGCTCAAGGGGTTCCGCCTCGGCAGTGCGCGGGTGTCGGAGAAGCACGCCAACTTCATCCAGGCCGACGACGACGGCAACGCCGCCGACGTCGTGGCGCTCATGGCGCACGTGCGTCGAAGGGTGGCCGCGGAGACCGGGGTGCTCCTTCGGCCCGAGGTGAAGCTGGTCGGGTTCGGTGGGGACCCGCTCGGCGGGGAGGGGGCCGGCGCCGCGAGGACGGCCAGCGCATGAAGGCATCGGCGCCCCCACGCGAGGCACGCACGTCGGGGTCGATCGACCCGCGTATCCGTGCCCGGCGCGCCGACGTGCTGCGCACCGAGGCCCGGCGCCGGCTCCGCGTGGCGCTGGCCGTCCTGGCCGCCGTGGTCGTGGTCGCCTGCGGGTGGTTCGCGCTGCACTCGCGTCTGTTCGCGGCGAGGGTGGTGACGGTCGTCGGCGCGGTGCACACGCCGGCCGCCCGCATCGTGGCGGCCGCGGGGCTGGCCGACCACCCGCCGCTGCTCGACGTCGGCGCGTCCGCGGTCGCAGGGGTCGAGCGCCTGCCGTGGGTCGCGCACGCGGCCGTGGCGCGCCAGTGGCCGGACGGCGTCCGGATCACGGTGACGGAACGGGTGCCCGTCGCCGCCGTCGCCGAGGTGCCCGCCTCGTCGGGATTCGCCCTCGTCGACCGCACCGCACGGGTGCTCGCGGTCACGTCACATCCTCCGCCGGGGCTCGTACAGGTCGGCGGCGTGGCGTCGCCGGGGGCGCCCGGCTCGACGTCGGGCGATCTGCGCGCGGGGCTCCGCGTGGTGGCGTCGCTCCCCGCCGCCTTCGCGGGCCAGGTGTCGGACGTGCGAGAGGACCAGCACGGAGACGTCACCCTCCAGTTGACCTCGGCGCTCACCGTCTACCTCGGGTCGACGGCGCAATTGCCGAAGAAGTACGAGGACATCGCGGCGATCCTCAAGGGCGCCACCCTGGCCTCCGGCTCCACGATCGACGTCGCCGCGCCGGCGACCCCCGTCGTGAAGCCCTGAACCGCCGAGCCGGTCCCCATGCCTTATGACCTGGGAATTCCTTCGGATTGCGCCGCACGTTGCGCGCCCTGGTGCGATGGCCGGGGGTTGCGTGCCCAAGCGCCGCGCCGCTGCCGCGCCGCTTGACCGGACCTGGCGGCTCCCTTATGGTGTCGGCGGGTCACGTCCAGTCGACGTGGACCTCCGCGTCAGGTTGAAGGTCCCGAATCGGGAACCGCTCCCTCACCGGAATGTGCGGGAACACGGGGGCACGCGGCCCGCCCGGCGGTCGCCACAGCATCGAGGGAGCACATGACCGTTCCGTCCCAGAGCAACTACCTCGCATTGATCAAGGTCGTCGGCGTCGGGGGTGGCGGCGTCAACGCGGTGAACCGCATGATCGACGCCGGACTGAAGCACGTCGAGTTCATCGCCGCCAACACGGACGCGCAGGCGCTGCTGATGAGCGACGCGGACCTCAAGCTGGACATCGGCCGCCAGCTGACCAAGGGGCTCGGCGCGGGGAGCGACCCCGAGATCGGACGGCAGGCCGCCGAGGAGCACCGCGGCGAGATCGAAGAGGCGCTCCAGGGCTCCGACATGGTGTTCATCACCGCCGGGAAGGGAGGCGGCACCGGGACGGGTGCGGCCCCGGTGGTTGCCGAGGTCGCCAAGGGTCTCGGCGCCCTGACCATCGGCGTGGTCACCCGGCCGTTCACCTTCGAGGGGCGGCGCCGGGCGATGCAGGCCGAGAAGGGGATCCAGACCTTGAAGGAGAAGGTCGACACGCTCATCGTCATCCCGAACGACCGCCTCCTCACGGTCTCGACGGAGAAGACCTCGATGGTGAACGCGTTCAAGATGGCCGACGAGGTCCTGCTCCAGGGGGTGCGCGGGATCACGGACCTCATCACCGTGCCGGGCCTCATCAACACGGACTTCGCCGACGTGCGGATGATCATGCTGAACGCCGGCACGGCCATCATGGGGATCGGCAGTGCCAGCGGCGAGGGCAGGGCGATGAACGCGGCCCGGGCGGCGATCACGAGCCCGCTGCTCGAGGCGTCGATCGAAGGGGCCCGCGGCATCCTGCTCAACATCGCCGGCGGGACGGACCTCGGCCTCTTCGAGGTGAACGAGGCGGCGGAGATCATCCACGCCGTGGCGCACCCGGACGCCAACATCATCTTCGGCGCGGTGATCGACGACAACATGGGCGACGACGTGCGCGTCACCGTGATCGCCGCGGGCTTCGAGCGCTGGGAGGAGCCGGGCAGGGCGCCGGAGCGGGCGGAGAGGTCGCTGGGCCTCGAGTCGTCCGTGCCGATGGACATCTTCGGCGACAGCAGCGAGAACGGCGACGTCGACCTCGACGACGACGACTTCGACGTGCCGTCGTTCCTTCGCTGAGGGACCGCCGGGTGGGGGCCCCCGAGGGGGCCGGACGCGAGCTCGACGCCACCGCGGGGCTCGCGCGGGTGCGACAGCGCATCTCCGACGCCGGGGGTGACCCCGACGCGGTGCAGGTGGTGGCGGTCACCAAGGGATTCGGGCCCGAGGCCGTCCGTGCCGCCGCAGAGGCCGGGCTCGTCGACGTGGGGGAGAACTACGCGCAGGAGCTGCTGGCCAAGGACGAGGCGCTGCGCGCCGGCATCCTTGGGGCGCCGTCCGTGAAGTGGCACTTCCTCGGCGCGATCCAGCGCAACAAGGTGGCCCGGCTCGCTCCCGTGGTCTGGTGCTGGCAGAGCATTGCGCGGGCCGCGGAAGGTGAGGCCATCGCCCGGCGCCGTCCCGGCGCAGGCGTGCTCGTGGAGGTCGACGCCACCGACGTGCCCGAGCGCAACGGTTGCGCGCCGCACGATGTGCCCGCCCTGGTCGCGGCGTTGCGCACGGCGGACCTCGACGTCCGGGGCCTCATGACCGTCGGCCCGCGGCGGCCCGCTGACGCCCGGCGCGCCTTCCGGCTCGTCCGCTCGCTCGCCGACGATCTCGGCCTGGAGGTGCGGTCGATGGGGATGAGCGACGACCTCGAGCTCGCGGTCGCCGAAGGGTCCACGATGGTGCGTGTGGGACGGGCGCTCTTCGGGGAGCGCCCTCGCCGTCGCGTGACCGCAACGTGACCCGACGGTGTCCGCCCGAACGGCGGGGAAGGCGGTACGCTACGGCTCGAGGAGACATGCGATGCCCACCTTCTTGAAAAAGACCATGGTCTATCTCGGCCTGCTCGACGACGAGTACGACGAGTACGACGACTTCGACGACCACGGCCAGCGGAGTTTCTCTGCAGCGTCGCGTCCCGAGCCGCGTGTCCAGCACGAGCCCGAATACGTGGAGGAAGAGCGCACCGCGTCCGTGCCGGTCGGCAGGATCCGGACCTTCCCGCGCGACGGGGCGGCCTCGCCGGCGTCCTCGTCGCCTTCGGCGTTTGGTTCGGGGGGCGTCGCGACCCGCGCGCCGGTGATCCGGCCGATGAGTGCAGCAGAGGCGACCCGTGTGCAAGTCGTCGCGCCGACGCGCTTCGGTGACGCGAAGGAGATCGCCGACTTCCTCAAGGCGAACCGCCCGGTGATCGTGAATCTGCAAGTGGCCGAACGCGATCTCCAGCGCCGGATGATCGACTTCTGCAGCGGTGTGACCTACGCCCTGAGCGGCGAGATGGAGAAGGTTGCCGACGAGGTGTTCCTTCTCGCGCCGACGAACGTCAAAGTCTCCGAGGAGGAGCGCCAGCGTTTGCAGGAGCGCGGCTACGGGCGGGGCTGAGCAGGCGCGCGCCGAGCGGTGAACGTCTTCAACATCCTCGCCTTCGTCGTCGAGGCGTACGTCCTCGTGCTCATCGCCAGGGCGCTGCTGAGCTGGCTGCCTGCCCGTCCCGGCACCGTGTTGTTCCGGGTCGTCCGGGCGCTCGACTCGATCACCGAGCCGGTCCTCCGCCCCATCCGCCGCGTGCTGCCCCCGATCCGTGCCGGGGGAATGGGGATCGACCTGTCGATCATCGTCGTGATCGTCGTGGCCGAGATCGTGGTCATCCCGCTGTTGCGAGCCTGAGCCCGACGACCGCGGCCGTCGGTGCGCCGCGGGGAATCCGGGGCCGCCCGATGGCCCAGGAGTACTATTCGCGTATGGACCACAGCGCTTCCACCAACTCGATCCTCGACACCCTTCGCACGGTCGAGTTCCGCCTGGGACTCAAGGGGTACAACGTCGACGAGGTCGACGAGTACCTCGAGAAGGCGGCGGTGGAGGCGGAGCAGGTCCAGGAGCGGCTGAAGGCGGCCGACGAACGGCTCCGCCAAGCCACCGAGCGGATCGCGCAGCTCGAGGCCGAGCCCGAGCGGGCCGGCGACCGGGCGACTGCCCCGCAGCCCCCGACGGCGGGTACGGCGGCGTCTGCCGCCCCGTCCGGCGCGACGGAGGAGGCGCTCCAGCGCACGCTCCTCCTCGCGCAGAAGTTCGTCGACGAGACCAAGCGCGAGAGCGAGAGCGAGGCCGCGCAGGTCGTGAGCCGGGCCGAGGAACAGGCCCGCACCCTGCTCGCGCAGGCCGAGGACCGTGCGCGGCAGCTCACCACCGAGGCGGAGGACCGGCTGCGCGACGAGGTGGGCCGCCTCGAGGCGACGCGGACGCGACTCGCCGCCGACGTGGAGACGATGAACCGGCATCTCGACGAGCAGCGCACCAAGATCCGCGACTCGCTCGCGGAGGCGCTCCGGTGGGTGGACGAGCGGATGCAGCCGCCGGCACCGCGCCCGGCGCCCGAGCGAGCGCAGGAGGGCTCCGCACCGCCCGCACCGCCCGCACCGCCCGCGGCGCCTCCGCGGCGGCACACAGGCGCCGGCGCGCCGAGTGCCGGTCGGGCCGACGGCGCCGGAGTGGGAAGCGGCGGATCGCCCCCGGGCGGAGGCGGGGCCCGGCCGAACGCGGCGCCGGATGCTCCGGCGCAGCCGGATCGCCAAGCGCCGGCCGGCACGCCCTCGCACTCCGGACCGGAGCGGACCCAGGCCGCGGTCGGCGCCCGGCTGGGGGTCCTCAACGGCGGCCTCTTCGGGGCGGGGCGGGAAGGGACCGGGGCCGAGGAGCATCGACTCGGCGATTGAGGGTCTGTTCGCCCTCGTCGCCGCGCACCGACGTCGGCATGGTTGAACTGTCGCGCGCGGTCCGCTAGGGTCACCGCCTCCCGCATAGGCAGCGGTGTGCCCGGCGGTGAGGCGGTGAGAGGAGGCCCAGATGACGCCAGCGACGACGGCGCGTGCGTCGAGGGGGACGCGCAAGTCGCAATCGGCGAGCCGGGCGTCGCGAACGGTCAAGAAGCGGTCGACGACGTCGGCGAGGGCCACGGGCTCCCAGGCAGGCTCGAAGAAGGCGGCCCGAGCCGCCGTGGGAAAGGACCGCGGGGTGGGTAAGGTCGCCAGCAGCCGTGCGACCGGCGCCACCGGGACGGCGCCTGCGGCGAAGTCCGCGCCGAAGAAGACCTCAAACGCCGCGCGCCCCCGCGCCGCCGCACCGGAGAAGGCTCCGGCGCGGTCCGCGGCGAGCGACCGCGGGAGCGCCGCGCCGCCGCGAAGTGCCGCAGTGACCAAGACGACGGGAGCCGACAAGAAAGCCGACAAGAAGTCGGCCACGAAGGAGACGGTGAAGAAGGCAGTGACCTCGACCTCTCGGACCGCGAAGGAGCGGCGGGCACCCGCCGAGCCCACGGTCGCCAAGGCGGCCAAGACGACGCAGCAGCCCGCCTCCCCGACGGCCGCCTCGAAGGCCGCTCCGGCGAATGCGGGGGCTCCGCCCAAGGCCGCCGCCACCACCAAGACGGCCACACCCGCGGCCGTCAAGAAGGCCCCGCCCCGCCGCGCGCTCGCCGGCCCCTACGCCCAGGACGCCAAGTTCCTCGACGAGCAGCGCCAGCTTCTCGAGAGCGAGCGCGCGGTCTACCTCGCCCAGGCCTCGGACCTGAAGGCGGAGGCGGACTCGCTCGCCCAAGAGCGCGAGCCCGGCGACGTGCAGTTCGACGAGGAGTCGGGCGAGGGTGGCACGGTCACCGTCGACCGGGAGCGCGACCTCGCGCTCTCGGCGCAGGCCCTCGTGGCCGTCGAGGAGATCGACGCCGCGATGGCAAAGGTCGCCAACGGCACCTACGGCGCCTGCGAGCGGTGCCAGCAGCCCATCCCCAAGCCGCGGCTCAAGGCGCTGCCCTACGCGAGATTGTGTGTGGCGTGCAAGAGCGGGGGACTGTCGCGCCGCTGACCGGCGGACGGCACCGGGCCGTCCTCGTGACCGCCGCCGTCGCGGCGGTCGTGATCGCGGCCGACCAGGCCACGACGTCGTGGGTGCTCGCGGATCTGCACGGCCACGCCCACCTCGTCGGACCCCTGGGCCTCGGGCTCGCGTACAACTCCGGAACGGCGTTCAGCCTGTTCTCGGGGGCTGGGGACTGGCTGGTGCCGCTCGTCGTCGTCCTGCTCCTCGGCATCGGCTGGCTGGCCTGGCAGACGCGACGGATCGTCCTGGCGGTCGCCTACGGGCTGGTGCTCGGCGGGGCGCTCGGCAATGCCGGCGACCGCCTGTTCCGCGGACACCACGGCCAGGTGGTCGACTTCATCACGCTCAGCCACTGGCCCACCTTCAACGTGGCGGACGCGTGCATCACCGTCGGGGTCGTGCTCGTGATCGCGGTCGCCCTGCTCCCACGGTGGCGGGCACCGGGCCCCGGTCCCCGCGACGAGCGCGGCGACTCGTCCACCGTTCCAGGAGCGCGCGCCGACGCGGAGTGCGGCGGGCGGTGACGGACACCCACGCACCCGGGCTGTTCGCCGCGACGGTGCCCCAGGCGCTCGACGGCATGCGGGTGGACCGCGCCGTCTCGGTCCTCACCTCGGTGTCGAGGTCGCAGGCAGCGGCGCTCGTCGCTGACGGCCGGGTGCGGGTCGACGGGTCGCCGATCCTCCAGCGCAGCGCGCTCCTCCGGGCAGGTGCGGCGCTCTCGGTCGAGCTGCTCCCGGCCCAACCTCCTCTCGAACCCGACCCCGCCGTGCCGTTCGAGGTCGTCTACGAGGACGCCGACCTCGTCGTGGTCGACAAACCCGCCGGCGTCGTGGTCCACCCCGGGGCGGGATCGCGCCACGGCACGCTCATCGCCGGGTTGGTCGCGCGGTACCCGGACATCGGCGCGCTGGGCGAGGTGTCGGACCCGGGACGCCCGGGGGTGGTGCACCGGATCGACAAGGGCACCTCGGGGCTGCTCGTCGTCGCGAGGTCTCCGCTCGCGTACACCTCGCTCGTGGCCCAGATGGGGGCACGGACCGTGGGCCGCCGCTACCTCGCCCTCGTCGCCGGCGTCGTCCCCGACGACCGTGGGGTCGTCGACGCCCCCGTGGGGCGCTCCACGAGGACGCCGACCAAGATGGCCGTGACGCCCGCGGGGAGGCCCGCACGGACGCGCTACGTGGTCCTCCAGCGCGCTGCACGCCTGTTCGTGAGGGGCCAGTGGTCGTTCCGTACGGCCTCGCTGCTCGCCTGCACGCTCGAGACGGGTCGGACGCACCAGATCAGGGTGCACGCCGCGGCGATCGGGCATCCGGTGATCGGCGACGACCGCTACGGCGACGCGGCCACGCGCGGGATGCTCACGAACGGGCGCCTCTTCCTCCACGCCGGGGAGCTCTCGATCGACCACCCGGTCTCCGGCGACCGGCTCACGTGGCGTTCGCCGCTCCCGGCCGATCTGCGCGAGGTGCTCGAGGGGCCGCCGGCCTGAGTTTCAGGCGGCGTCCTGTGCGCCGACCACTGCGCCGTCCGCCGAGAGCGCGGCCAGCGCCTCCTCCTCCGCGCGCCGCACCCGTCGCACGCCGACGCCGAGCCGTTCGGCCGTCGTCTGCAGTGAGGCGGGGGTGTCGCCGTTGAAGCCGAAGCGCAGCCGCAGGACGTCGCGCTGCAGCTCGGGGAGACGGTCGAGTGCGTCCCGGATCCGCTCGAACACCATCTCGCGGTCGACACGCTCGGCCCAGTTGTCCCCGTCGGGTGCGACGAGGTCGCCGAGCGAGGTCGACGAGTCGATGGCCGCGGGCTGGTCGAGGCTGGCCGTGACGCGGGCGACGTCCTCGAGGTTCCGCCGCTCCTCGGGCGTCATGCCGGTGACCTCGGTCAGCTCCTCCTCGGTGGGTTGGCGGCCGAGCTGCCCGGCGAGCTCCGCGGTGATCGCGTCGAGGCGCTGGAGCCGCTCACCCACCTCGAGCGGGATGCGGATCGTGCGGCCGTGCTGCTGGACGGCACGCTGGAGCGCCTGGCGGATCCACCACGTCGCGTAGGTGGAGAAGCGAAAGCCGCGCTCCCAGTCGAACTTCTCGACGGCGCGAAGGAGCCCGAAGGTCCCCTCTTGGACGAGGTCCGCAAGGTCGACGCCCCGGTCCTGGTACCGGCGCGCCCAGTGGACGACGAGACGGAGATTGGCGGCCACCATCTCCTTGCGAGCGCGCTCGTCACCGGCGGCGACGCGCTTTGCGAGCGCGATCTGCTGCTCGTGGTCCGGCATGGGGTGCTGATCGAGGTCGCGCAGCAGCAGCCCGAGGCTGTCGGTCGTCGCTGCGCTGGTCTTGGTCATGGTGCTCATGGTCTGCGGCTTCGTCGCTCTCTCTCGGCTCGTCGTGGTGAAGGCGGTGGTGTCCTTGTCGTGCTCGCGGTGCCGGACGTCGTGGCCGGAGGTGCGCCCCGGCACAGTGCGTACGGCATAGCCCTACCCGTTCCTAGGAATACAACGCCCATGCCCCCGATGCCATTCCGTGCCCGGAAATGGCGCCCGGGACAGGGAGAACGCCGTGACCAGCCTCCGCATTCCCCCTCGGATGGCACGGCTCGCCTTCCTCCGGGTTGCGGTGTGGCCCACCGGGGTGCTCACCTGATCTGCGTGCGCCTCTGGCTCGTGCGGCACGGGGAGACCGAGTGGAGCCGGACCGGTCGCCACACGGGGAGGACCGACGCCCCGCTGCTCCCCGCGGGTGCGGTGGCGGCCGGGGCCGCGGGCGCGTGGCTGCGCGCCCGGGTGCCCGCCCCGTCCCTCGTCCTTTCGAGTCCTCGCCTGCGAGCGGCCGAGACCTGCCGGCTCGCCGGGTTCGCCTCGGAAGCCGAGCCGTGCGAGGACCTGTCCGAATGGGACTACGGAGAGTACGAAGGTCGGACCACCGAGGAGATCCGCAGCGCACGGCCCGGCTGGACGCTGTGGGCGGACGGCGCCGTCGGGGGCGAATCGGCGTCATCGGTCGGCCGCCGGGCCGACCGGGTCATCGAGCGGGCGAGGGCAGCGGGCGGTGACGTGCTGCTCTTCTCGCACGGCCATCTCCTCCGGGTGCTCGCCGCGCGCTGGGTCGGGCTGCCGCCGGCGGGGGGCCGGCTCTTCGCGCTCCCGGCGGGCGCGGTGTGCGTGCTCGGCGACGAACGAGAGACGCCCGTCGTGGTGGGGTGGGACCTGATGGAGCGTCCTCGGACCGGTTGAGCGGTGCCGTCGAGCGTTCCGGCCCCGGTGGGCGCCGGTCGCCCTCAGGAACCCGAACGGACGAGCCGGCCGAGGTCGAAGGCACCCGGGGCGCGCGTGACCTGGGCGCCGGTCCCCGGGCCGGGGTTGCCCCTGGCGCGATCGACCATGTCCGCGAGGGTGAAGGAGCCGAGGTGCTCGCGCATCGTGGCGCTCACCTCCGCCCAGATCGACAGGAGGACGCACTGGCCCTCGTGGTCGCAGGCGCCGTTCTCGTGCGGCTCGCCGAAGTCCCCCGCCACGATCGGCCCTTCCGCGGCGGAGACCACCTGGGCGAGCGTGATCTCGGCGGGGTCCCGTGCGAGCACGTAGCCGCCGCCCACCCCCCGCTTGGAGCGCACGAGCCCCGCACCCTTGAGTGCGAGGAGAATCTGCTCGAGGTAGGGCTGAGGGAGCCCCGTGCGTTCGGCGATGTCCCGCACCGAGGTTGGTGTCACCGTCTCGGCGTGCAGCGCGAGGGAGAGCAGCGCCCTGCACGCATAGTCGCCGCGGGTGGACACTCTCACGCGTCCCGATGTTACCGGCGCACGCCCGGCGAACCGGGTGGATGGTGCATATCGGGCGTCGGCAAGTCGCCCGCCCGGTCACCGCACCCGTACGCTTGGCGCGCATGGTCGCCCACCCGGTCCCGGCGCCGCCCGAACCGGTCCGGCCGGATTTCGGCGGTCGATGCCTCACCGAGGTGTGCCCGACGCTGCTCACCGGGGTCTACGGCGCCCGCGGGTGGGTCCCGCCGGCGTGGGTGCCCGAACCGCTCCACGGTGCGCGCCAGGTGGTCCTTCTCGTGCTCGACGGCCTCGGCGCCCGCCAGCTCGCGGCTCGCCACGGGACCGCGCCCGTGCTTGCCGGTGGCGTGGGGACGACCGTCACCTCGGTCGCGCCGAGCACCACGGCCGCCGCGCTGACCAGCCTCACGACCGGGCGGCCGCCGGCGGCCCACGGTGTCGTCGGTTACCGGGTGGCGGTGGGCGACCAGATCCTGAACGTCCTGAGCTGGCGGCTGGGCTCGGGTCTCGACGCCCGGCGGCTCGTCGCGCCGCATGGCTTCCAGCCGCTGCCGCCGTTCCCGGGAGCGCTGGCCGCGACCCCCGTCGTCTCCCGCCACGACTACTGCGCGACCGGGTTCACCGCTGCTCACCTCGGCGACGCGCCGCTCCACGGCTGGCACACCCCGGCGGGGCTGGTCGTCGAGGTGGGTCGGCTCCTGCGCGGCGGCGCGCGCTTCGTCTACGCCTATTACGACGGCATCGACCGCACGGCGCACGCGAGCGGCCTGGGCGAGCACTACGACGCCGAGCTCCACGCGGTGGACCGGATGGTCGGCGACCTCCTCGAGGAACTTCCGCCGGGAGCCGCCCTCGCCGTCACGGCGGACCACGGGCAGGTCGAGGTCGGCTCGTCGATCGAGGTCCTCGGCTGCGAGGTGATGTCGCTCGTCACCCTCTTGTCGGGTGAGGGGCGGTTCCGCTGGCTGCACGCACGACGCGGGGCGGAGGGTGACCTCCTGTCGCTGTGTGCCGAGCGCCACGGCGACGTCGCGTGGGTCCGTGCCACCGACCAGCTGGTCGACGAAGGCTGGCTCGGTGGCGTGCCGGACGCCGAGATCCGGGGGAGGCTCGGGGACGTCGCCCTCGTGCCTTTCGCACCCACCGCGTTCTTGGACCCGGCCGACACGGGTGAGCAGCGCCTCGTGTGCAGACACGGCTCGCTGACCCCCGACGAGATGCTCGTCCCCTTACTCGCGTGGGCGCCGCGGCCCTGACGCTCCGCGTTGCCGCAACGCCGTCGTCCTCTGGCATCATCCTTGGCATGCGCACAGCACAGGGGCCGACGACGTCGACGCAGGCGGGGGGTGCCGTCTCTCCCGACGAGGTGCTGCCCGGCCCGGGCCGCCCTGCCGGTCCCGGCGCCGCCGGTCCGCCGGGCGCGCCTGGCGCAGAGGGCGCGCCGGGCGCGGAGGACCCCGAGGTGCACAGGGAGGCGGTCGAGCAGCCGGGCAAGGTGATGCGGATCGGCACCATGGTCAAGCAGCTCCTCGACGAGGTCCGCCATGCGCCGATGGACGAGGCCGGCCGTGCCCGGCTCAAGGAGATCTACGAACAGTCCGTCCGGGAGCTCTCCTCGGGCCTCTCGCCCGACCTCTCGGCCGAGCTCGACCGCATGGCGCTCCCCTTCGACGAGGAGATTCCCTCTGAAGCCGAGCTCCGGGTCGCCCAGGCCCAGCTCGTCGGGTGGCTGGAGGGGCTCTTCCACGGGATCCAGGCCACCCTCGTCGCCCAGCAGATGGCGGCCCGGGCCCAGCTCGACCAGATGCGGCCGCGTGGGCTGCCGCGGCCCGGTGACGAGGTCGCGACGACCGAGCGGCCGGGCACCTACCTCTAGCAGGAGCGGGGCGGGTCCGGCCTCCCCGGGGCACGCGCCCGGGGGTGTCACGGATGTGGCCCTTGCGCCCGGACGGTAGAATCTCGCCATGCCGATGGTGGTCACAACGAAGGATTGCACTGCGCTCGGCGACGCCGAGCTGGAGGAACTGGCCGATCTCGGAGTGGAGCCCTCCGGTTTCGACATCGGGTTCCTGTCCAAAGAGCGCGAGGAGTGGGTGCTCGTGACGACCGTCCGGGACGGGCGGAAGCTCCGTGGCTACTCGTTCTGCACGCTCGAGCGGATCGGTGGCACCCCGTCGCTGCTCGTCGGGGTGGCCTCGGTCGACCGAACGAGCCGGGCCGAGTCGGCGCTCAAGACCATCATGGCCGACCAGTTCCGGCGGGCCCTCCTTGCGTTTCCCGACGAGGACGTCCTGCTGGGCACGAGGCTGTTGAGCCCCGACGGCTTCCGTGCCTTCGCGGGGCTCACCGACGTGGTCCCGACCGCCGGCCACCGGGCGTCGGGCGAGGAGCGGGCCTGGGCGCGCCGCCTGGCGAAGCGGTTCGGCGTCGAGGCGCGTCTCGACGACCGCACCTTCGTGCTCAAGGGGGACGCCGCCGCCGCCACCGGCGGCCTCGACTTCACCCATCCCAAGGTGAAGCTCCCCGAGGGCGCCACCGAGCTGTTCTCGGGTCTGGACGCGGTCCGCGGCGATCGCCTGGTCGCTTTCGGCTGGGCGATGGCCGAAGACCTCGCCGGGGGGAAGTTCTCCCGCTAGCGTCGGGGCGGTGTCGGGGCGGTGTCGGGGCGGGCGTCAGCCCTTCGGCAGCACCGCCTGACAGATCTTGTAGCAGTGGCCCTCGCGCGGGCGGCTCACCGCCACGAGCAGGAAGTGGGGTGGGAAGCCGAGTGCGGTCGCGAGTGGCTTTCCCGTCAGACGCTCCCCGCGGGACGCGTCGAGCGCGCGGACGGCCCGTAGGTCCTCGACCGGGAGCCAGACGTCGTCGCGCTCCCAGCCGAAGCGCACCCAGGTGGACCCGTCGGCTCGACGGCGGAGCAGCTGAGGGCCGCGCGTCGGGTGGACCAACGACACAGACGGCCGCAACCCGCGGAAGTCCCAATAGGGCGCCGAGGGGCCGTGGAAGCCGAGGAGCGGGCCGTCGTGGGTGGCGGCCAGGCGGGTGAGCATCGCCCGGGTACGCCGACCCTGCAACCTGCCGACCCGGCGGGGGAGAGCCGCCACGGTCGCGGCCTCGGGCTGCGCCAGGTCGTCGCACTCCGGATCGTCGGCGAGCGCGGCTTCGACGACGTCGAACGCCGACAGGTCGGGCGCGTGGCCGGGTGGCCACGGGATGCGAAGGCGCAGCAGCGACCGTGAGGCGAGGTCGACGACGGTCGTGTCCTCCGGCGTGCAGCCGAGCACGAGGACTCGGAGCTTCGCCCCGCCGACGGTGAGCGTCCGGTCCCGCGGGACGACCCCGCGCAGGAGCGCCCGGGGCCGTCGCGTCGCGGCCGCTTCCCGTGTCGGTCGCGCGTCGCGGGACGGCGCCGCCCGGTCCGGCACCTCGTCGAGCGCCGCCTCCATGCGTGGGGGCGTCCCGGCGGCGGTCCTCGGCCCGCCCGCGGGGCGACGTGGGGCGATGGCGTCGTCGGCGTACGGCTCCGGCGCGTCCGCCGCTGCAGCGACCAGGACCGGACCGCTTGCGGTGTCCTGCGCGGAGGTGCCCGTCCGCGCCCGACGCGCGTGTACCGCTGCATGCCGTCCTTGGCGGTTCGAGCCCAGCACGAGATCCCCTCCTCACCCGTCACCGGGGAGGTCCCCGGCGCTGCGACGAGCCTATCGGCGCCCCCGTGCCAGAAGGTGGTCAAGCTGCGCGTCGAGTGCGAGGACATCGCGGGTCGGCTGCTCGCAGACGAACCCGTGGCACACGTAGGCCGTGTCGCGCGCGCGGCCTTCCCACAACCGGCCGCGTCCCGGCTCACCCCAGGCCACCACCGCATCGGGGAGCCACCGGCGCCGGAGCGGACCGAGCAGGTCCGG
>Ga0307372_10007034_pt1 | contig 16255 bp, 13 predicted proteins | sample OX1MG_FD_202533 | JGI IMG/M metagenome (GOLD analysis project Ga0307372, IMG submission 202533) | Soil microbial communities from Risofladan, Vaasa, Finland - OX-1 | ecosystem: Environmental > Terrestrial > Soil > Coastal area > Acid sulfate soil | place: Finland: Risofladan, Vaasa | collected... | reverse complement strand
GCATTGCGGCGGCGATGATGGCTTTGCGGAACATGGCTTGTCCTCCCTCTGATCGTGTTGTTGTCGTTGTCGGTCACGGACCGATCTGGAACTCGGCCTTCTTGGCTTCGCTCATCAGCATCGACCAAACCCGCTCGCGCAACTCGGCGAAGCGCGGCAGCGTGAGCGTCGCGCGCGAGCGCGGCCGCGGCAGGTCGACGGCGATGTCCTCGTGGATGCGCGCGGGGCGGCCTTTCAAGACGACGACGCGGTCGCCCATCAGCACCGCCTCCTCGATCGAGTGCGTGACGAAGAGCATGGTCGTCGGCTGGCGCTCCCAAATGCGCAGCAGCTCGAATTGCAGGATCTCGCGCGTCTGCGCGTCGACCGCGGCGAACGGTTCGTCCATCAGCAGCACGCGTGGATCGACCGCGAGCGCGCGCGCCAGGCCGCAGCGTTGCTGCATGCCGCCCGACAGCTGATAGGGATAGGCCTTCTCGAAGCCGGCGAGGCCGACCAGGCTGACGAATTGCGGCACGCGACGCGCGATCTCGGCACGATCGGCGCCGGCCATGCGCAGGCCATAGGCGACGTTGTCGTAGACCGTCTTCCAGGGAAACAAGCCGAAGTGCTGAAACACCATGGCGATGCCGGGCCGCGGCTCGCGCACGAGCTCGCCGTCGACCGAGACCTCGCCCTCGGCGGCGATGAGCCCGTCGATGCAGCGCAGCAGGGTCGTCTTGCCGCAGCCCGAGGGCCCGACCAGCGCGACGATCTCGCGCTCGGCGACTTCGAGGTCGACGCCTTCGAAGACCCTGAACGCGCCGTAGCACTTCTTCAATCCGCGCACGACGATATGGCCGCCTTGCGCCGCGGCTGGCGCGACGCGCCGAATGCCCGATGCGGTCATGCTCATCGAAAGAGCTGCCTCCCGCCCGCCGTGCGGCAGGCGCAGCCATAGTGCGGCACGTCCCGCGGACGATCAACACCCCCTTTGCCGGCAACGGCTTAGCAAGAAAAAAGGGGACGCGGCGCGTCCCCTTGCAGCATCGCACGCGGCAATCGTGGCGCTATTGCATCCGCGAACCAACCGGCACGATCGGCTTGCCGTTCGGCGCCGTTTCGGTCTGGCCGGTCTGCTCCGGATGGCGCGCCAGACAGGCCTTCATCGCCTGCGACTGCCAGGCGAGGTCGTAGCAGCTGCGCCGCTTGGCCTGGGCGATATGCCGGACCTTGTGTGGCGTCGTCGCGGTCTCGGACTTGCTGGGGCTTGGCGCGGTTATGCCCGTGTTGGGCGTGGTGCCACCGGTGTGCGGGTTGGAAGGCATGGTCGATGTCGACGGCGGCGGCATGGCACCGCCCGGACTGCCTTGTTGGGCGAAGGCCGGCGCCGCGAGAAGTGCGACACAGAGCCCCGCCAGAACGAGGGGTTTACGCGTCATAGGCACCTCCTTGTGCAGGCACAAAACGGGCGGCACCTCGCGCGGTTCCGCCGCCGGGCGGTGATCGCGGTCATGGCTTTGCCACGGTGGCCGGATGCGCCACGCACGACGCCGTCGCGATGGATCAACGGCGAACCCGCGACTATATTCGGGACCGGAATCGCCGCGCGCCGCGGATAAATTGGGCGCTGGGCGCCGCGGGAGGACCGGCATGGCAATGCCTTTCTTCAGCGATCTGAATGCGGCACCGGTGCTGTTGCTCCTGGTTGCGGTCGTCGCGGTCGGCGTGCTGCACACGATGGTACCGGACCATTGGGTTCCGATCACCGTGCTCGCGCGCCAGAACGGCTGGTCGCGCGCCGAGACGGCGCGTGCCGCCGCGCAAGCAGGCGTCGGCCATGTTGTCTCGACCCTGCTCATCGGCGCGGTGATCTGGCTGCTCGGCGTCGCCACAGCGCAGCGGTTCGGCGGGATCGTCGATACGGTGTCCAGTCTCGCGCTGATGGGCTTCGGCGGGTGGTTCGTCGTTGCCGGGCTGCTCGAATTGCGCCGCGAGCACGGCACGCATCATGACGGCCATCACCACCACGGCCACGGTCACGGTCACGGTCACGCCCGCGACGAGGACGCGCGGCATAGCCATCTCCACCGCCACGAAAATCGTCCCGCGCACATCCACGTCCACGCCCACGCTTTCGCGACGGCCCACGCGATCGCGCCCGCGATCGAGTTCGATCCGCCGTTGCACGAGCACGCGCACCGGGCGACCGGCCGCGGCGCGCTGCTGCTGATCCTCGGCTCGTCGCCGATGATCGAAGGCGTACCCGCCTTCTTCGCCGCCGCCCGATTCGGCGCCGGCGTCATCGTACTCATGGCGCTGCTCTTCGCCGCCAGCACGATCGCGACCTATGTGGTCCTGTGCACGCTCTCGGCGCGGGGATTGGAGCGCGTGAGGCTCGGACCGCTCGAGCGTTACGGCGAGGTGCTGAGCGGCGGCTTCATCGCGCTGGTCGGCCTCGTCTTCTGGGTCTGGCCGGTTCTCTAGGTCGCCGCGGCCTGCTAGCGTCGGCACCGCGAGGAACCCGATGAAACGCAGCACCGAACGCTTCCTGTGCACCCACACCGGCAGCCTGCCGCGGCCGGAACGGCTGATCCGCGACATGTACGCCAAGGAGGAGGGCGTCCCGATCGATCGCGCCGCGCTCGCCGCGCATATCCGCGACGCGGTCGGCGCGATCGTGCGCCAGCAGAGCGCGGCGGGCGTGGACATCGTCAACGACGGCGAGATGTCGAAGCCGAGCTACGCCACCTATATCAAGGACCGGCTGGCGGGATTCGGCGGCGAGAGCATTCCGGTGACAAGCTACAAGGACCTCGCCGATTTCCCGGTGCTACACCGCAAGGTGTTCGGCGATCCCGGCCGGTCGCGTCGCAAGCTGCCCGCCTGCAACGGGCCCATCACCGTCAAGGATGCCGAAGCCGCCAAGACCGACGTCGCCAACCTCAAGGCGGCGCTCCAGGGCGTGCGCCACGAGGCGGCGTTCATGAGCGCGGCTTCGCCGGGCGTGATCTCGCTATTCTTCCACAACGGCCATTACCCGTCGCACGCGGCCTATCTCGAGGCGATCGCCGAGGCGATGCGGCCGGAATACGAGACCGTCGCCGGCAGCGGCATCATCCTGCAGCTCGATTGCCCCGACCTGGCGATGGGGCGGCACATCCAGTTCGGCGATCTCGACCTGAAGGCGTTCCGCAAGATGGCGGCGCTCCACATCGAGGCGCTCAATCACGCGGTGCGCAACATCCCGGCCGAGAATTTGCGCATGCATCTGTGCTGGGGCAATTACGAGGGCCCGCACCACTGCGACGTGCCGATCGCCGACATCATCGACCTGGTGTTCAAGGCCAAGCCGTCGACGATCTCGTTCGAGGCGGCCAATCCGCGCCACGCGCACGAATGGACGCTGTTCGAGACCGTCAAGCTGCCCGACGGCAAGGTGCTGATTCCGGGCGTGCTCGAATCGAAATCGAACTTCATCGAGCATCCCGAGCTGATCGCGCAGCGCATCGGCCGCTATGCCAGGCTGGTCGGGCGCGAGAACGTGATCGCCGGCAGCGATTGCGGCTACGGCACCTGGGTCGGCCAGGCCGCGGTCGATCCCGACGTGGTGTGGGCCAAGCTCGCGGCGATGGCCGAAGGCTGCCGCATCGCCACGCGCGAATTCTGGCGCTGACTCAGCCGAGGCGCGTCGCCAGCAGCAGGACGAGCACGATCAGGGCCGCGAGGTTCAGCACCAGGATGGCGCCGGCCGCCATGTCCTTGACGACGCGGATCTCGCGGTGAAGCGTCGGGTGGAGGTGATCGGCCAAGGCCTCGATCGCCGAGTTGATGAGCTCGGCCGCGAGCACCGCGGCGATCATCAGCACGCCGAGCGCCCACCACACCGCCGGCGGCCGGAGCCACGCCAGGAGCAGCAACGCGGCAGCGGCAACCGCAAGCTCGAGCCGCAAGCTGCCTTCGCGATTGAGGCCGGCGAAGATACCGTTCACCGCGTAGCCGGAGCGCTGCCACAGCGACCGGTTCTTGAAATCGTCGCCGGCGTTTTCCATCCCGTCCCCCGTCCCCCGCGCAACCGAAGATAGCGTGTCCAGGATCGCCCTGCCGAGCCTTTCGGTGAGCGCCCGACCGCGCCGTCATTTTTCTGTCTTCGAAACCGGGTTTCGATTGCCACGGCGCTTTCATCCGCCCCCGAGTCTGCGCTAAAGACGGGGCGCCAATCCAGAGAATGGCGCGCGAGCGGAGCGAAGATCATGGCGCAGCGTTGGGGACTGCCGATCGTCGCGTGGCCGTCGCGCCTGCGGCCGAGCGTGTGGGACGGCATCGCGCTGCCGCTGGTCTTCGGCGGGCTCATCCTGCTCGCCTGGGCGAGCACGCAGATGAGCCAGCCGTTCCATCCCGGCCAGCAGCTGTCGATCTCGCTCGATCCCAGCTATTTGCCGGCCTATGCGCTGCGGACGGTGATGCGCATGGCGCTGGCGCTGGTCGTCTCCCTCGTCTTCAGCATCGTCTACGCCGCCGCCGCGGCGAAGAGCAAGCGGGCCGAGAAACTGCTGATCCCGATCCTCGACGTCCTGCAGTCGGTGCCCATCTTGGGCTTCTTGTCGATCACCGTGACCGGATTCATCTGGCTCTTCCCGGGCAGCCTCCTCGGCTACGAATGCGCCGCGATCTTCGCCATCTTCACGTCGCAGGCGTGGAACATGACGTTCAGCCTGTACCAGTCCTTCCTCGGCGTGCCGCACGACCTGCGCGAAGCGGCACGGATGTACCACCTGTCGCCATGGCACAGTTTCTGGCAGCTCGAGATGCCGTTCGCGCTGCCGCAGCTGGTTTGGAACATGATGATGTCGGTATCCGGCGGCTGGTTCTTCGTTGTGGCCAGCGAGGCGATCAGCGTCAACGGCACCAACGTGCTGTTGCCGGGCATCGGCTCCTACATCGCCGTGGCGATCGACCGGCGCGACCTGCATGCCGTCGGCTATGCCATCTTCGCCATGCTCGTGCTGATTCTGATCTACGACCAATTGCTGTTCCGCCCGCTGCTTGCCTGGGTGCAGCGCTTCAAGGTCGAAGCCATTGTCGGCGAAGAAATCGAGGCGCCCTGGTTCCTGGTGATGCTGCAGCGGGCGCGCGTGTTCCGAGGCCTGGCGCGACTGTTCGCCCTGATGGCGCGGATATCGAGCCGCGTGTCGCAGACGCTGCCGGCGCTGCCGCGAGCAACCCGCCGGCGGCGGCGTCTCGGTCGCGTGTTCGACATCGCGTGGGCGGTCGTCCTGCTGGCTGGCGCGACGGCGGCACTGGTCGATATCGCGCATTTCGTCCGCGCCGAGGTCGGCTGGGCCGAGGTTGGGCATGTCTTCGTTCTCGGCGCCATCACGCTGCTGCGCGTCATCGTGCTGATCGCGCTGGCGGCGCTGGTGTGGGTCCCGATCGGCGTCTGGATCGGTCTCCGGCCGCGGCTCGCCCGCCGCATCCAGCCGGTGATCCAATTCCTCGCCGCGTTCCCGGCCAACCTGTTCTTCCCGATCGTGGTGTCGCTGATCGTCGTCTACCGGTTGACGCCCGAGATCTGGCTGTCGCCGCTGATGATCCTCGGCACCCAGTGGTACATCCTGTTCAATGTAATCGCCGGCACGCTGGCATTGCCGACCGACTATCTGCTGGTCGCCAGCAATCTCGGCGTCAGGAGGTGGCTGTGGTGGCGCCGGCTGATCCTGCCCGGCATCTTTCCGGCCTTCGTCACCGGCGCCGTGACCGCGTCGGGCGGCTCGTGGAACGCGAGCATCGTCTCGGAAATCGCGCGCTGGGGCGGTACGACCTTGCGGGCGACGGGGATCGGCGCTTATATCGCGACCGAAACCGAAGCGGGCGACTTCCCGCGCATCGCGCTCGGCATCACGGTGCTCTGCATCTACGTTCTGGTGTTCAACCGCCTGGTGTGGCGACGCCTTTATCACCTCGCCGAAGAACGGCTGCGGCTCGATTGACGAAGGATCCATGACATGGCCGCCGAGACCACCCTCGCCGCGGATGTCGGCACCGGGCTCGTTGCCGCGAACCACGTGTGCAAGACTTATGCGACCGGCGAATCCCCCGGCCGCCTGGTGCTCGATCATATCGACTTCACCCTCAAGGAGGGCGAGATCGTCGCCATCCTGGGTAAGTCGGGATCGGGGAAGTCGACCTTCCTGCGCGTCCTGGCCGGATTGACCGAACCATCGGACGGCTTCGCGACCTATCGTGGCCGCCGCATCGACGACCCGGTCACCGGCATTGCCATGGTGTTCCAGAGCTTCGCGCTGTTTCCGTGGCTCACCGTTCTCGGCAACGTCGAGCTCGGTCTCGAGGCCCAGGGCGTGCCCCTCGACGAGCGTCACCGCCGCGCGATCGCCGCCATCGACCTGATCGGTCTCGACGGCTTCGAATCGGCCTATCCCAAGGAGCTGTCGGGCGGCATGCGCCAGCGCGTGGGATTCGCCCGCGCCCTCGTGGTCAATCCCGACGTCTTGCTGCTCGACGAGCCGTTCTCGCAGCTCGACGTGTTGACGGCGGAGACGCTGCGCGGCGACGTCGAGGATTTGTGGCGCGACCGGCGCATTCCGACCAAGGGCATCATCCTGGTCTCGCACAACATCGAGGACGCAGTGTTCCTCGCCGACCGCATCATCGTCTTCGGCAGCGATCCCGGCTGTATCCGCGCCGACATCCCGGTGCCGCTGCCGCGGCCGCGCGATCAGGCCAACCCGATCTTCCGCAGCCTGGTCGATCAGGTCTACACGCTGCTGACCACGGTGCCCGGCGTCGAGGGGGCGAAGCGCCGAGCCGAGCCGATTGGTGTGGGCTATCGCGTGCCGGATGCGTCGATCCAGCAGCTCATTGGCCTGCTCGAGGCGCTGTCGCAGCCGCCTTATGAAGGCCGCGCCGACCTGCCGAAACTGGCCGAGAGCGAGCATCTGTCGACCGACGACCTGATGGTGCTGGTCGAGACGCTCCAGCTTTTGGGCCTCGCCCAGGTGGGCGGCGGCGACATCGAGATCTTGCCGGCCGGCCAGGCGTTTGCCGCCGCCGACCTCCATAACCGCAAGCAGATCTTTGCCGACCATCTGCGGCGTGCCGTGCCCTTGGCCGCGCACATCCGTCGCGTGCTCGACGAACGGCCGGGTCACAGCGCGCCCGAAGGCCGCTTCCTCGCCGAGCTCGAGGACTATCTGTCCGAGAACGAAGCGCGCCAAGTCTTCGAGACCGTGATCAACTGGGGCCGCTACGCCGAGCTGTTCGCCTATGACATCGACAGCGGCGTCCTCAGCCTCGAGAATCCCTGAGCGCCGCGTCGCCGGCCGAGCCATGATCCGCTCCGATTCGCGTGCCCTGGTCGTGCTCCTGGGCGCGATGACGGCGCTGACCGCGCTCGCCATCGACATGAGCCTGCCGGCGCTGCCCGCGTTGAGCGCCGCGTTCGACGCATCGCCTGAGCGCGTCCAGCTGACGCTGAGCCTCTTCATCACGGGCTACGCCGTCGGCCAGATTTTCCACGGCCCGTTGTCCGACCGCTTCGGGCGCAAGCCGGTGCTGATCGGAGGATTGCTGATCTACGTCGCGGCGGCGATAGCCTGCGCCGTGAGCCAGAGCATCGGCGTCCTGATCGCGGCGCGCCTGGTCATGGGCTTCGGCGGCTGCGTCGGTCCGGTACTCGCGCGCGCCGTGGTGCGCGACCATTACGGCGGCTCGCACGCCGCGCAGATGTATTCGTCGCTGACCGCGGTGTTCGCGCTGGCGCCGCTGGTTGCGCCGCTGGTCGGCGGCTGGCTGCTGGTGCATTTCGGCTGGCGCGCGATCTTCGTCGTGCTGGCGCTGTTCGCCGGCACGCTCCTCGCGGTGATCGGCTTCGCCTTCGCCGAATCGCTCACGGCGCCCGACCGCGATGCGCTGCGTCTCGGCCGCTTGGCGCGCAACTACGGCGCGTTTCTCACCAGCCGCATGTGCCTCGGCTATGCGCTGGTCAACGGCCTGTGTTGGGCCGGCATCTTCGCCTTCCTTTCGGGCTCGCCGTTCGTGTTCATCACCATCTATGGCATCGCGCCCGAGCATTACGGCTTCTATTTCGCGCTGTCGGCGGTGGCACTGGTGATCGGTGCGCTGTCGAACAAGCAGCTGCTGCGCCGCCAAAGCCACGCGCGCGTGCTGTGCCTCGGCCTCTCGGTGACGATCATCGGCGGGGTCATCGTGCTGGCGGCCTGCATCACGCGTTGGGGCGGCGCCGGCGGCGTGATGGCGGGCTTCATGCTTTATATCTGGGGCCAGGCGGTGGTAGCGCCCAACGCCATGGCGGCCGCGCTCGAGCCGGTGCCGCACATGGCGGGCACCGGTGCGGCGCTCATGGGCGTCATCCAGATGGCGAGCGGCGCGGCCGCCGGCTATGCCGTCAACGCGCTCTACGATGGCACGCCGGTGCCGATGGGCGCGGTGATCCTGGCGATGGCGCTGGCGACGGCGGGACTCTATTTCGCGATGTTGCGGCGACCGGCCACGACCTGACGGCCGCTAGGCTTTCGGCCGCATGGTCGGAAAGGCGATGACATCGCGGATCGACGGGCTATCCGTCAACAGCATCACCAGCCGATCGATGCCGATGCCGAGTCCGCCGGCCGGCGGCATGCCGTATTCGAGCGCGGTGACGAAATCCTCGTCGAGGCGCTGCGCCTCTTCGTCGCCGTGGTCGCGCGCCATCATCTGCGCCTCGAAGCGCTCGCGCTGATCGAGCGGATCGTTGATCTCGGAGAACGCGTTCGCGACTTCCCAACCGTTGACGAAGGTCTCGAAGCGCTCGACCAGCCGCGGATCGCGCGGATCGGGCTTGGCGAGCGGCGAGATGTCGCGCGGGAAGCCCACGACGTGGATCGGCTGGATCAGCGTGTCCTCGACCTTGGCGGCGAACGCGCCTTCGAGCGCCTGGCCCCAGCTCGCGCCTTTGGGCAGTTCCGCGCCGAGGCTCTTGGCGGCGTCGCGCGCCGGCGCGGCATCATGAAGACTCAGGAAATCGACGCCGGTCTTCTCTTTCACCAATTCGGCCATGGACTTACGCGGCCACGGCGCGGCGAGCTCGATCTCGTGCTTGCCATAGGGAATGCGCGTCGTGCCGAGCACCTCGCGGGCGATGGTAGCGATGAGAGTTTCGGTCATCTCCATCATCGTCGCGTAGTCGGCGAAGGCCTGGTAGAGCTCGAGCGAGGTGAATTCCGGATTGTGCCGTGGGCTGATGCCCTCGTTGCGGAAGTTGCGGTTGATCTCGAACAGCTTGTCCGAGAGGCCGCCGACCATGAGCCGCTTCAGATGCAGCTCGGGCGCGATGCGGAGATAAAGCTCGAGATCAAGCGTGTTGTGGTGGGTGACGAAGGGCTTGGCCGAAGCACCACCCGGAATCGCGTGCAGCATCGGCGTCTCGACCTCGAGAAAGCCGCGCTCGATGAGGAGCCGGCGCATCACCGCGACGATGCGCGAGCGGCGGCGCAGCGTCTCGCGTGATTCCTCGTTCATGATGAGGTCGAGATAGCGTTGGCGATAGCGCGTCTCGACGTCGGTCAGGCCGTGGAATTTTTCGGGCAGCGGCAGCAACGCCTTTGCCAGCACCGTCAAGCCGCGCGTGTTGACCGTGAGCTCGCCGCGCGGCGTCCGGCGGACGACGCCCTCGACGCCGATCAGGTCGCCGAGATCGAGGAGCTTCAGGATGGCGAGCGATTCGGGCGCGAGGTGATCCTTGTGGCAGAAGACCTGGACCTTGCCAGTGGTGTCGTGCAGGTCGATGAACATGCCGCTGTTGCGCAGCGCGCGGATGCGGCCGGCAACCTTGACGCGGTCAGCAGTCTCGGCGCCGGCGGCGAGCGTCTTGTACTTGGCGTCGAGCTCCGCCGCGCGCGCATCCGGCGCGAAGCCGCCGGCATAGGGATCGACGCCGAGCGCCTTCATCTGCGCGAGCTTGTCGAGGCGCAGCGCGCGGTAATTCGTGCGCCCGCTTTCTTCTTCTTCGCGTTCTTCGGCCATGAATTCCCCTCAGCGGCTTTGTAACGGTTTAGCCGCAAAGCGCAACTGGCGCCGATCGGCCGAGTCTATAAACCCCTCACCCAGCTTTGGGTCAGGCTCGCCATTCGTTCTTCGACAGGCTCAGGACGAGGACTCAGGGCTCGCCAACCCAAAGCAACCCTCTCCCCCCGACAGGGGGAGAGGGAAGGGTGAGGGGGTCCTTATCGAAGCTGCCGCGCCCTATTCCGCGACCAGCGCTCCGGCGTGGAAGTGCGTGAGATCGATGACGTGGTCGTGCAGCGCCTTGAGGCTTTCGCGGTGACCGATGCTGACGATCGCCGCGGCGGGATGGCGCGTGCGCAGCAGGCGATAGAGCCGCGCCTCGTCGGGCTCGTCGAGCGCCGAGCTCGCCTCGTCGAGGAAGATCAAGTCGGGCCGCGCCAGCAGCACGCGGGCGAAAGCGACGCGCTGCTGCTCGCCCAGCGACAGCCGCATCGGCCAGTTCTGGTCCTCGGCAAGGCTCGGTGCGAGCTCGGCGAGGCCGACGCGACGTAACGCGTCGGCGAGTCCGTCGTCATCGACCGTCGTCTCGTGTTGCGGATAGATCAACGCGTGCTTGAGCGTGCCGAGCGGAAAATAGGGACGCTGCGGCAGGAAGAAGGTGCGGCCCTCGCCCAAACGCACGTCGCCGCGGCCATAGGGCCAGATGCCGGCCGCGGCGCGCAACAGGGTCGACTTGCCCGTGCCGGATGGACCGGTAATGAGCAGTGAGCTGCCAGGTGCGACGCCGAGCGAGACGCCGCGCAGCAGCGGCGCCCCGTCCGGCAGGTCGAGATCGAGATTGCGCACCTCGACGCCGGCGCCCTCGCGCTTGAGCCGGATCGGCTGCGGCGCGCGCAGGCCGGCTTCGATCTCCTGCATGCGCTGCTCGAAGGTAGTGAGACGCTCGGTGACCGCCGACCAGGTGGCGATGTCGGTGTAGGAATTGACGATGAAGGAGAGCGAGCTCTGCACGTTGCCGAAGGCATCGATCACCTGCATCAGGCCGCCGAGCTGGATCTGCTTGGCGAAATAGCGCGGCGAGACCACGAGCACGGGGAAGATCGACGCCAACTGCGAGTAGCCCGACGTGAACCAGTTGAGCGTCTTCTGGCGCTTCATGATGCGCCAGTAATTGGCGAAGACGTTGCCGAACCGGCCGTCGAACACGGCGCGCTCCGGAGACTCGCCGCCATAGAGAGCGACGCTCTCGGCGTTCTCGCGCAAGCGCACCAGGCTGTAGCGGAAATCGGCCTCGAAGCGCTGCTGCGCGAAATTGAGCGGCACCAGCGGATGGCCGATCTTCATCGTCAGCCAGGTGCCGACGCCCGCATAGAGCAGCGCGGCCCAGGCGAGATAGGCGGGAATGTAAACCGTGCCGAGCGAACCGAGCGGAATCGCCGCCGGTCCCGACAGGCCCACGAGGATCACCATGAACGAGACCACCGACACCGCCGAGGTCAGCAGGCCGAGCGCGAGAGACGCCACGTAGGAGACGAAGAGCCGCAGATCGTCGGCGATGCGCTGATCGGGGTTATCGGTGACCGTGCGATCGAGCTGGAGGCGGTAATAGCGGCGGTCGCCGAGCCAGTGATCGAGATAACGGCCGGTGAGCCAGCGTCGCCAGCGGATCTGCAGCATCTGCTGCAGGTAGAGCGAATAGACCGACATGACGATGCTGGCGAAGGCCAGCACGCAGAACACGCCAAGCAGATACAGGAAGGCGTGCCAATTGTACTGCTGCAGCGCATTGTAGAACTTGTTGTACCACCGGTTAATCAGCACCGAGACGCCGACATTGCCGAGATTGAGCGCGATCACCGCGATCAGCAGCGCCCAGGCGATGCGCCGCTCGTCCGAGGACCAGTAGGGCCGCGCCAGGCGCCAGGCGAGGCGCAGCATCATTCGTCGTTTGCCGGTCATATCGTCATTTCATTCTGCGGCCGCCGCTCGGGACTGAGCCGCCTCGTGCCGCCGCCTTCCTAAGGGATTAACGGACCGCGCGCGCAATCGTCGCCGTCGTGCTGAATCCGGGCACGATCTTGGCCAGCAACACACGTCCGCCATAAGACTCGACGATATCGGCCCCCACCACCTGGTCGTGGCGATAATCCGCCCCCTTGACCAGCACGTCGGGCCGCAATGCGCGGATGAGCTCGACCGGCGTCTCCGCGTCGAACACCACGACGAGATCGACATCCGCCAGCGACGCGAGCACCGCGGCGCGCGCCGCTTCGTTCTGCACCGGCCGCTCCGGACCCTTGAGCCGCTGCACCGAGGCGTCGCTGTTGAGGCCGATCACCAGCCGGTCGCAAGCCGCGCGCGCCTCGGCCAGGAGCGCGACATGGCCCGGATGGATCAGATCGAAGCAGCCGTTGGTGAAGCCGATCTTGAGGCCGTTGTGGCGCCACCGCCCGACATGATCGGCGGCGAGCGGCAGCGGCAGCACCTTGCGGTTTTCGAGCGTGTCGCGATCGACCAGCGCCTCGGCCAGCTCGTTGGCGTGGACGACCGCCGTGCCGACCTTGCCGACGACGATGCCGGCCGCGGTATTAGCAAGTCGCGCCGCGTCCAAGAGGCGCGCGCCCGCGGCGAGCGCGGCGCCGAGCACGGCGACGACGGTATCGCCGGCGCCCGAGACGTCGTAGACCTCGCGCGCCTCGGCGGCGAGGCGATGGACCTCGGCGCCGTCGATCACCAGCATGCCGTCCTTGCCGCACGACACCAGGAGCGCGCCGAAACCGTGGCGCCCGATCAGGTCGCGCGCGGCAGCGACGATGGCGTCCTCGTCGGCAAGGTTACGCCCGACTGCCTCGGCAAGCTCGCGCCGGTTCGGCTTCAAGACGCTGGCCCCGCGATAGATCGAATAGTCCTGGCCCTTGGGGTCGACCACCACCGGCCGGCCGGCGGCGCGCGCGAGCTCGATGATGTCCTGCGCGACGCCGTTGCCGAGGACGCCCTTGGCGTAATCGGACAGCACGACGAGCTGGTGATGCGGCAGCGCCGCCTTGACCTGCGCCAGCAGATCGGCGCGCGTTTCGGCCGAGATGGGCGCGACGCGCTCGCGGTCGGCGCGCAGCAGCTGCTGCGTCTCGGCGACGTAGCGGGTCTTGACCGGCGTGACGCGATCGCGCTCGGCGAGGATATGCGCCTCGCCGTTGCCGAGCCCTGCCACCATGCGCGTGACCTCGCGGCCGGCAGTATCGGCGCCAGTCACCGAGACGAAGCAGGTCTCCGCGCCGAGCGCGTGCAAATTGCGCAGCACGTTGCCGGCGCCACCGAGGCGTTGCTCCTCGCTGTCGATATGCAGCACCGGCACCGGCGCCTCCGGTGAAATGCGTTCCACCCGGCCAGTCACGTAATGATCGAGCATCACGTCGCCGACGCAAATCAGCCGCCCGCGGCCGAACGCCTCGACCAGCCCGATGAGATCCGCCTCTGCCATAGAGCCCTGTTTATGGTGGCGAATCCCGGTCGGAGGCAAGAAAAACCGGTGTTAACGCGCTATATTGGGCACCATGCGGAAGATTATCGGCAGGCAAGGCGCGCCACCGGCCGTGCCGGCGGGATCGCGGATCTACGCCATCGGCGACGTGCACGGTCGCCTCGACCTGCTGGTCCGGCTCGAAGAGCTCATCGCGGCGGACGCGGCGGCGGCCGACGCGCGCCGTCGGGTGATCGTCTATCTCGGCGATTACGTCGACCGCGGGCCGGAATCCCGAGGCGTCATCGAACGGCTGATGCGCCGGCCGCTGCCCGGCTTCGAGCCGGTCCACCTGCTGGGCAATCACGAGGACTACCTGCTCCAGTTCCTCGAGAACGCCGCGGTGGGGCCAAACTGGTGCACCTACGGCGGGAGCGAGACGCTGGCGAGCTACGGCGTCCGGCCGCCGTCCTCCTTCGCCCTGCGCGTCGACGATTTCGAGATCGCGCGTCAAGGACTCACGGAGAAGATTCCGCCGGCGCATGTCGCGTTCATGCGCGGCCTGAAGTTGACCCATGAAGAGGGCGGCTATCTGTTCGTTCATGCCGGCGTCAAGCCGGGCGTCGCGCTCGCCGAGCAGCAGGCCGAGGACCTGCTGTGGATCCGCAACGAGTTTCTCGATTCAGCCGAAGATTTCGGCGCCTGCGTCGTCCATGGGCACACCATCGTCGAGGTGCCGGAAGAGCGCAGCAACCGCATCGGCATCGACACCGGCGCCTTCGCCACCGGCCGGCTCACCGCGCTGGTGCTCGACGGTACCGAGCGGCGATTCATCCAGACTTGAGCGACTTTGACCGGGCGCTGCGCCACCGCCGTGCGTGCTTCGCGATGCTCGCTACGCTCGGTCCTCAGCCTGAGGACTTTTCTTAATGGCAGGAAGAAAAGTTCCTCAGCCTGAGGAGCGCTCCTGAGCCGCGCGAAGGAGCGCGTCTCGAAGGCCGCAGTGCGACGACCCAACGGCGCGTCAGCTCCGCGGCGCGTGCTTGCCGAGGATGCGCTGCAACGTGCGGCGATGCATCTTCAAGCGGCGCGCCGTTTCGGAAACATTGCGGTCGCATTGCTCGAAGACGCGCTGGATATGTTCCCAGCGCACGCGGTCGGCCGACATCGGATCCTCGGGCGGCGGCGGCAGGCTGCTTTCGGCGGTCGCCAGCAGCGCGCGCTCGACCGCGTCGGCATCGACCGGCTTCGGGATGTAATCGACCGCGCCCGCCTTCACCGCCGCGACCGCGGTGGCGATGTTGCCGTAGCCGGTGAGCATGACGACGCGTGCGCTGGGCCGCGCCTTCCGGAGCGCCTTGACGACGTCGAGGCCGCTGCCGTCGGTCAGACGCAGATCGACAACGGCGAAGGCCGAGGGGGCGCTGGCAACGGCCTGCACGCCGCCGGCGACGGATTCGGCGGTTGCGACAATGAAGCCGCGCCGTTCCATCGCCCGCGCCAGGCGCTGGCACAGCGGCGCGTCGTCATCGACGATGAGCAGCGTGCGGTCGCCCTCGGGCAGGCCGGCAAGCGCCGGATTCATCTGGATATCGCCTTTTGCGTCACTCATTTCGCCGCCACCGCCATTGTCGCATTCGTCCCCGTTGCCGTTTCGATCCGGTGCTCGTCGCCCTCGAGCTGCGCCCGACGCCATTCGACGACGACGTGCGCGCCGCCATCCGCAACATTGGCGAAGGACAGCCGCGCGCCGGTGCGCTCAAGCAGGCTCTGGGCGATGAAAATGCCCAGGCCCATATGCGCACCGTCGTCGGCGCGGGCCGATATATAGGGTTCGCCGACGCGCGACAACATCGGCGGCGGGAAGCCGGGTCCGTCGTCGACGATGTCGACCGCGACCGTATCCTCGCTCCAACTCGTCGTCACCGTGACCTCGCTGCGCGCGAATTCGATGGCATTGCCGATCAGGTTGCCGAGGCCGTGCAGGACTTCGGGGCTGCGCGGTACCAGCGGCTCGGCAAGCGCGCCACCTGCCGGATCGCGGCTGGCGCCGGTGTCGTGCACGACGCGCACGCCGGCGCGGTGATGCGGCTCACCAGCCGACTGCACGATGGCCGAGAACGGCACCCGGTTGAAGGGCATCGCCTCACCTTCGCGGGCGCGGCCGAGCTCGGCCAGAATCATGCGGCAGCGCTCGCTCTGGCTCAGCAACAGCTGCGCATCCTCGGCAAAGGGGCTGTCCTTGGCCAAGTCGTGGACGAGCTCCTTGGCGACCACGGCGATCGTCGCCAGGGGGCTGCCGAGTTGGTGCGCGGCGGCGGCGGCCAAGGCGCCGACCGCGGCGACCCGCTGCTCGCGCGCCAAGGCCAGCTGCGTCGCGGCATAGGCGTCGCGCATCCGGCGCGCTTCCTCGGCGACGAACCAGTTGTAGCCGGTGATGAAGAGGCTCGACGACACCAGGGCCATCCACATGCCGAGAACGTAAATCGGCGCCGGCTCGATCGCGGCGCCGGACCGCGCCGGTAGCGGCAAATGCGCGACCGCCAGCACGGTGATCGCGGCGACGGTCAGCGCCGAGAGGCCGACGACGGTGCGGCGCGTCAGGATGGTCGCCGACACCGTCACCGGTGCCAGCATCAGCATCGCGAACGGATTCTGCAGACCGCCGGTGAGGAAGAGCAGCACGCCGAGCTGCAAGGTGTCGAAGGCGAGATAGATTGCCGCCTCGCGATTGCCGAGCCGCGCCGCCGCGCGGTTCGAGATCCAGGCGACGACGTTGAGCAGCGCCGAGAC
>Ga0307372_10007031_pt1 | contig 16268 bp, 10 predicted proteins | sample OX1MG_FD_202533 | JGI IMG/M metagenome (GOLD analysis project Ga0307372, IMG submission 202533) | Soil microbial communities from Risofladan, Vaasa, Finland - OX-1 | ecosystem: Environmental > Terrestrial > Soil > Coastal area > Acid sulfate soil | place: Finland: Risofladan, Vaasa | collected... | reverse complement strand
GCGGCGTTGATGCCGAAAAGCAAGCTATACGTGTAATTGCTGCGGCCACCAACGAAGTAAAGCATATTTCCGCTCACGACCGGTGACGAGAAAACAAGACCATTCGGGAACTGTTTTTGCCAGAGCAGCGTTCCCGAAGAAGCCTGGAGGATAAGCACCTGCGAGTCAAAGACGACATATAAAGTTCAGCAGAGCAATCACGTGACGTTGATAGAATTCAGCGAACGCGCGCTCATCTGAAATTGGCAGCCCTGTTCTGTGTTGCATGTTGCGTCCCTACGTTAGAAATATATGCCGGGTTTTGAGGCCTCACTCTGTATATCGATGGGCAGGCAAAAATCTTCACATGCTCCTCCATTCCATCCATTCTGGTACTATGTGGGAATACGACACCCGGGGCGAGCGGGGAGGGGGGAAAAGGCAGCGTGCCGCCACGCGGCATTACATGCTTTCCAGGAGTTCAGTGTACTCAACCACAGCACTGCGCTCGTGGTTCCGCCGCTTTTACACACGATGATAGGGGCGACTCTTGCGGTCGCGCTCACATGCGCAGCGCCTCGCTGGGTGTCACGCGCCCGGCCTGCCACGCGGGCAACAGGGCGGCCAGCAGCGAAGCCACTAGCGCGATTACCACGATCAAGCCTAGTTCGCTCCAGGGGATGGTGAAGACCAGGCCAGTATGAAACTGCTCGAAGAAGTTCACGGCAAAGATGTTTTTGGACAGAATCAGGCCCAGTATCACCCCCAATAAGCTGCCAGCGCAGCCTACGAAGAAGGATTCGCTGAGGAAAGCTCCTTGAATCAGGCGGCGGCGGCAGCCAAGCGCGCGCAGCATGCCAATTTGCTGGCGGCGTTCGATAACCGCGCGCGTACCCGTTATCGCCAGCGCCGCGATGCCCAGCAACAGCGTCAGTCCTACCACGCCCAGCAGTACATTGCTGAGCAGGATACGCGGCCCGCGTACCGACCAGATCGCATCTTCCAGCACGGTTGTTTCCACCCCGTTATCCAGGAATGCCGAGCCGATTGCCAGGGACAGCGCGCGCTTATCCTGGCCGGGCGCAACCTTGAAATAATAGGTCTCCACTTCTGGTTGGGTGGGATCGATGGTGTACTGATAGGCTGCCTGCGAGATGTACAGGCCGAAATGCGCGCTGTCGCTGTTATCCACGACACCGATAATGGTCAGCTTTGTAGCGTTTGGTGTTTGATCCGTGACGCCAGTGATGAATGACGGTCCTGCCACCACCCAGACCGGTGTGGGTGAGAAAGTCGTCTCACCCTGGTAGATGCCGCTCGTCGTATAGGTGAAGTACGGAGGGAAGCCGGGCGGAGTATTTGGTACGCCCGCGTTGTTAGCGGACGGAGAATTCGGGTCATACACGGGTGGTAAGCTGTTGGGCGCGTAAGGGAGCGCGGTCTGGTCGATCAGCGCGTAGTTAGAGTGTGTCTGCAACGCCTGCCATATCGCGTTGTCGCTATTGAAGCCCTGCGCGCGCGCCGTCAGGTGCAGCCCATATCCCTGCAAAAAGCCGCCGCTTACCACCTTTGCCGGATAGAGACGCCATGCCGGAGATTGCGCGCTGGGCTGGATTACACCAACCGCTGTTGTGACCTGCGTGCCAATCTCCGAAAAGTCGTTGGGGTTGATGCCGTGACTTATCAGTGCCGCGCGTATATCAGGAATGCCTTTGAAGTAGGCCACCGCCTGAATATCGTAGCCGCCCGTCTGGTAGTTGATGTTGCTATAGTTATTCAGCATAGCGTTGGTAATCACCGCCATCACCGTCATCGCGAATATGACCAGGCTGAACATCACGATGCTCAGGCCGGTGCGGAAGCGGTGATGCAGGGGATAAGCCGACGCCAGCCGCGTCATGAATTGCAAACCCGGCAGCCGCGTGAATAGCGCGATGAGCGGCTTGAGCAGCAAATCCGCGTTAGCCACCAGCGCCCATACTGCCCCCAGTACCATCATCGAACCTGCCACGAAGAAGACCTCGACTCCGCCCTGGAAGCGCGGCAGACCCAGTCTCGCCAGCGCGTCGAAAGGCAGTGCCCAGTAGGCCATAATGCTCAATCCAACTACCGCCGCGAAAATGCGCTGTGTGGCTCGTTTCCAGCGTCGTTTTCCCGCTTTGAGCAGCAGCCAATCCACAGCCGCTTTTAAGAGCAAACCCACCCCGATGGCAATCGATGAGAGGCCCACCGAGAAAGGCACAATCTGCGTATTCGCCAGACCGGTGCGTAGAAGCATAAACCCGGCAATCAGGGGTAGGATGCCGAGCCGCGAGAGAGTTGTGATGAATCCTATCATGGTTTCAGGCAACTGCTCAAAGAGGATACGCCGCAGCCTGCGCGCCCAGAAAACCTGGCGCAGAATAGCAAACGCCTGCGCGCATAACTCCATTAAGGACAGGGTGGGTCGTTCAGTCTCAGGCAAATTGCGCAGGGCATCCACCACCGTCATGCGACTGACCAGCCAGGCCGATATCCCGACCGAAAAGAAGGTGAAGATGACGCCCAGGCAATAGGCGATCAGCAGGCTGCGCGACTGCAAAACGATCTTGAGCGGGAAGTTGAAACGCGCCAGGATAGGTCCCAGAAACACCGACAGCAAAATGCCCGCGCCCGCGCCAACCAGCAGCCCGATGAACGATGAGATCAGGTCGTACACTGTCCCCTCGAAGAGGTACATGAGCACCAGGTGGCGTCTTTGCACGCCAATAGCCCGCGCCATGCCCATTTCAGCGCGGCGCTCAGCCGCCAGCAGGACGAAAATCAGGAAGATCAGCAGCAGCCCGATGGCCAGCGCGAAGAGCGCGAACAGGTCGAAGATGCGCGTGAAGATATCATTCTCGTACTGCGATAATTGCACACCCTGCTCTTTGACCTCGTTGATTTGTAAGTTGGACGTGAAATGAAACGGTCCCCCTCGCAACGCCCGGCTCAGTTCGTTTTTGACCTTCTCAGAAACATCGGTGTCGTTCACGTCGTTGTTGTTGTGCAAGGAGATAAATACTTCTGAAATAGCGTCGTGATATCCCTCGATGTTGAGAAACGTCTTATACTGGCTCAGGATGTAGGGCGTCGACCCGACCAGCCCGCTATCAGTGACAATAGCGCGTACAGACAGCGCGTAACGCTTCCCCGGCCAGCGCGAAGAATAGACATACAGCAAGTCACCCGCGTGGGCGTTGAGCAGTTGGGCTGCAGTGTGATTGAGATACACCTGATTCGACGTAAGCTGAGCAATCGTATGGGGCTTTTTGGTGCTATCATCCTGCATGCCCCCGAAGCCCTGTTCGCTGCCCGGAATGATAGCCAGCGCCGTAACATTCGATCTCACCTGGCGCGAGGTCTCATCAGCCAGCAGCAGGCTATTTTCGACAAGCGCGGCTCCCACGGCGGCGATATTAGGATCAGACTTCTTCACGTCGAGCGTTCGTTTGTACACGTAATCGTCAAACGTCTTCAGCGGACCGCCCCCGCCGGTAATAGTTATATCCACGCTGCCCAGGTTGTAGATTGCTACACTCTGCGCTGCCGCTGCGATCACGTCTCCTGTCGTCAGTACGCCGGTGAGCAACGTGGTAGAAAGCATGAGCGCGAAGACAATCAACAGCATTTGAGCGCGCCGCCGTCCGATGTTGCGCACGCCAATCTTGAAGAAAATAGCGTTAGTGATGGCTAGCAACAATGTCCCACCGATGATAACGGCTGTAGTTATCACCAGGATAGTTGTCATTGTGTCAATCGGAATACCGAAAAGTTGTGTCATGATCCCAACGCCTTGTAGAATAACTTTGCCAGTTGTCTATAGCCGAGATCGTTCGGGTGCAACCCGTCATGACTGATATATTCGGGATGCTGTTGCAGATTGTAATTCTGCTGCGTAAGATCAACCAGGATGGCCTGATAGCGGCGCGTATAACTGTCTATAGCCGCGTTATAGGTCTGTATCTGCTGGCTCAGCGCCTGTGCATCGAACGCTTTTGACCTGTTGAAATAGGGCAGGAGCGTCAGATCAGGGATGTTGGCGATGGCTATACGCGCGTGGGGCGAGTTTGCCCGCAGGCGCGCCAACAACGTGTTGAGGTCCCGCGCGAAGCTGCTGGTCGGCACGCTATCAGCGATATCATTCACCCCCAGCCAGATGGTCACGAGATCAGGATGCGAGTCGAGCGCGATAGGTAATTCCTGGCTAAGTACATCATGAATAGTGATGGCTGGAATGCCCAGGTTTATCAGGTGAATATGTGAAGCGCCGAGCATGCCGGCCAGGTCGGTTGGCCAGTTCTCGGTGTAGGGGTCGTCGGTACCGATGCCAAAGGTATCCGAGGCACCAATTGCCACGTAGGTGATTTGCTTTTTGCTCTGCTGCGTTGTCGTCGTGCTGCCTGACCCCGCCTGTGTAGCTGAAACCTGGGCGCAACTCGTGCCAACCAGCACGAGCAGGCACAGCGATAACGCGAAAACAAACGTTTTCACTCGCCCGGAGCGCGGTGCGCCGGTTAGGCGATAGCAGCGCAGTGCTTTGCCCGCGCGCGTGAGTTCGTCAGGTGCCATATATAAACCAGTCTAACTGGAGGGAGGTCGATTACAACGGATTAGAACGATACAAACCCGCTAAGATTATAACACACGCATATTGCATTAATATGAGACGGTAGCAAAGGGGTGAGCGTCAGATTTTCGCACACAGGTATGTAGAGCGAGGGCGACCGCAAGGAAGCAACGCACCCGCCTGCTCAATCTTTTAATCCCGAAACTGTTCCCGTCCATGTTCCCTGAATGTTGTAGTAGTAGAAGTTCGAGGCAGTTCCATCGGAACAGGCATAATCGCTTTGCGGAATGGCATCCTTGTTGAAGCTACCCGTAAATGTGCCGTTACTGGTGTAGGTACCCGTCATTTCCATGTAAGGATGCGCCCCGTTAAGCGTGCAACTTACCGCCGTAGGCGTATTCGTAAAAGTGATGACATCGCTGAGAATCGTCCTGTCATACGTCACTTTGCCGCCCTTATAGGTGCCTTTACAGGTGAACGCCGCGTTTTCGTTGTAGGGCGTAGCATTATTGGCCGTGGAATAGTTGTAAAAGTGGACCTTCCCGTCATCCAATGCCGTGCAGACCGAGCCTCCCGCCGGGTCGGGATGGCCGGTGATGGCTAAATCTATAGTCGTAGAAAAAGTTTGGTTCAACCCAATAAACTGGCCTTGTAGCGAGGAGCCTAAAGCGAAAGTGGCATCATCAGGCGGCGCTCCGTTCGGTCCAGGTGTATTGGCCTGACCCGGCTGGACGATCGTCACACGCACGCTATTTTGCGTGGTATTATTGCTGGCATCCCTGGCTGTCAGCGTGTGTGTGCCTACTGTCCAGGCATTTGTTATCTTCACAGCGGCGTGAAAGTTGCCGTGCGCGTCGCTATGCGCGCTCGCGTTGCCTGGCGCGGGATTGCCATCCAGCAGGAAAGTGATCGTGGAGTTATTTGAGAACTTCGAGCCAGTAATATTCAGGGTTGTGCCTCTGGCCCCGGCCAGCGCGCCTCCCACTACCCTGAAGCCACTGCTGATGCTGATGAGTGGCTGTGGCCGCAAGAGGAAATAGGCTGCCGCGGCAACTCCGCCTGCCCCTACTACCACGATGGCAGTCACTACGATGACAATCGTCTTAATGGCCGAACCGCCTGCCACTTTGGTTGCACCTGCCGCCGCGTGGTGCAGGTGATGCGCGTGCCGGGCATGGTGTTCGTGGTGTTCGTGATGCTCAGGTATTTGATGCTGTTCAGGCGTACCATGCTGTTGAGGTGGGTAGTGTGTAAAATGTTGTGGGACCTGTTGTGGAGCCTGCTGTCCAGCCTGCTGTGGAGCCTGCTGTCCAGCCTGAGGATAGCTCGCGTGGGGGCTTTGAAACCCCGGTGCCTGTGATGGCGTTTGCGCGAGATGCCCGGCAGGCGCATTTGTAAAAGGCGTGGGAGACCCCCCCACTTGCGGTACGCCGCCGATCTGCGGCGCGCCCTGTACGACTGGCGCGCCAGGAGCATAGGCTTGTCCGCTGCCCATCAACATATCCGCTCCCATGCCTGCCCCATAAAGTGGAGTCCAGGCCGCGAAACCTTTGCGCTCATCTTCGTCTTCGCCTGTCGGCGGCGGCGTTCCTGACCCACTTCCACCTGTTGACCAGGATGGCTGAACGCCCTGTACCGGGTATGCTGGCGTAGGATAAGTGGGCGTAGGGTAGTTATAGGATGGCATGGGTGGTGGTGGTGGCGGAGGTGTATTACTTAGAGTAGTGGCCGCATCGGTTGCGACAGTGCCTTGCACATTACCGCATTTCCCGCAGAAGCGGGCGCTCTCAGGGAGTTCTGCTCCACAATAGGTACATTTCTGCATAGCTTCATGATCCTTTGCCAGCGAAGCTCGCTTCAATACAGTATGAAAAAGCTTCAATAATTTGACATAACAAAGGGAATAGATTGTCTCTCTTCAGAGAAACCCGCTCATACGTTAAGAATATAATATCATAGGAGTCTCTACCGTTCTATAGCCTACAAAAATCATGTGACATTTTTCACAGTGTGACCTTTGCAAGAAAAAGAAGTATCCTACTCACCCGTGCAACAATCTGTGATAAACTTTAGGGGCGTTCCTACTGGCTCATTCGAGTTCACCATTCGTATTTAGTTTAGAAACGGACATTGTGTTATGACAAATGACAACGGTTCAGTCAAACCCCATTCCTCTACCAGCCAGCCCCAACAGCAATCGCCAGTTGATCCCGCCCTGTTACAGTCGCTAGAATGGCGCTGTATCGGGCCATTTCGCGGTGGTCGTGTCGTGGCCGTAGCGGGTGATCCGACCCATTCACAGGTCTTCTATTTTGGCTCGACGGGTGGCGGTATCTGGAAGACGACGGATGGCGGCGTTCTCTGGGAGAACGTCTCAGATGGCTATTTCAAGCGTGCCTCCGTTGGCGCGCTCGCCGTCTCGCAGTCCGACCCGAACGTAATCTATGTGGGCATGGGCGAATCGACCATTCGCGGCAACGTCTCGCATGGCGATGGAGTCTATCGCTCAAACGATGGCGGCAAGTCCTGGCAGCATCTCGGCCTGACCGACACTCGCAATATCGGCAAAGTACGCGTTCACCCACACAATCCCGACCTGGTGTATGTGGCCGCGCTGGGACACGCGCACGGGCCGAACGCTGAACGCGGCGTCTATCGCACCACCGACGGTGGAAAAAACTGGCAGCGCGTCCTGTTTCGCAGCGAGAAAACCGGGGCTGTCGATCTTTCGATGGACCCCAACAATCCCCGTATTCTCTACGCCGCTTTCTGGGAAGCGCATCGCAAACCCTACACGCTGGTAAGCGGCGGCGATGAATGCGGTCTCTTCAGATCAACCGATGGCGGCGATAGCTGGACAGAAATTACGCGTAACCCAGGGCTGCCAACAGGCATGCTCGGCAAAATCGGCGTGGTCGTTTCGCCCGCGAAATCCGGGCGTGTCTGGGCTATCATCGACGCGGAGGACGGAGCCATTTTTCGGTCGGACGATGGCGGCGATCACTGGGAGCGCCTCTGCGAAGATCGCAATATCCGCGCCCGCCCCTGGTACTATATGCACATCATCGCCGACCCATACGACGCCGAAACAATCTGGTCGCTGAACGTGCAGGCCTGGAAATCCATCGATGGCGGGCGCACCTTCTTCGAGGTACAGATTCCGCATGGAGATCATCACGACCTGTGGATCGACCCACTTAATCCGCAGCGTATGATCGAGGGCAACGATGGCGGAGCGTGCGTCTCGTTTAATGGTGGCGCGAGCTGGTCGAGCATCTACAACCAGCCTACCGCCGAGTTCTACCATGTCACCACCGATACCCGCTTCCCCTATCGCGTCTATGGCGCGCAGCAGGATAATTCCACCATGTGCGTGCCGAGCCGTTCGCATATTGCCGGTATCCCCAACGCGGAAACCTACGAAGTCGGCGGCGGTGAAAGCGGCTATATCGCCGTGCGTCCAGATGACCCAGACATCGTTTTTGCCGGAAACTATGGAGGCTACTTGACGCGCTACGATCATCGCACCCGTCAAGAACGCAATATCACCGTCTGGCCCGAAGCGGCAACTGGCTGGGGTGCGAAAGACAACAACTATCGCTTCCAGTGGACATCTCCCACCCTGCTTTCGCCGCACGATCCCAACGTGCTGTACACCGCCGGCAATATCGTGTTCCGCTCGACCGATGAGGGCAGCAGTTGGGAAGCTATCAGCCCCGATCTGACGCGCAACGATGTGGCGAAACAGGAAGCGTCCGGCGGCCCTCCCACCAGAGACAATACGGGCGCGGAATATTACGACACTGTCTTCGCCTTTGCCGAATCCCCCATTACGCGCGGCCTCTTCTGGGCTGGCTCCGATGATGGCCTGGTTCACATTTCCCGCGATGGTGGCGCATCCTGGCAGAACGTTACGCCTCCCGCGCTGCCTGAGTGGACGCTGATCAGCATTATCGAGCCTTCGCCCCATGATCCAGCCGTCGCCTATCTCGCCGCCACGCGCTACAAGTTGGACGACTTCCAGCCCTACCTCTATAAGACCGGCGACTACGGCGCGACCTGGACGTTGATCACCAGCGGCATCGCGGAGAACGATTTCACACGCGTCATTCGCGAAGACCCGGCCCGGCGTGGTCTGCTCTACGCGGGTACTGAGACAGGCCTATATGTCTCGTTCGATGATGGGGCACGCTGGCAATCGCTCCGTTTGAACCTACCCGTCGTGCCAATTCACGACCTCGTCATCAAGGAGAGCGATCTCGTGGTGGCGACGCATGGCCGCTCGTTCTGGATACTTGACGACATCACGCCTTTGCGACAGGCCAGCCAGGACGTGCAGCAGCCCATGCATATCTTCCAGCCGCGCCCAACCGTTCAATTCATGGTCAATTATGGCTACTCTCGCGCAGCGCAGGCCGGGAACTTCTTTCGCGACTCGGACAATACACAGATTGTGGCGCGGCGCGAACTACGCACCGACAACACAACTGTGGAGCGCCCTCAGAACGCCGGTCAGAATCCTCCCGGCGGTGTCATAGTCTACTACGCGCTCACCAGCAAACCGGAGGGCGAGATCAAGCTGACCTTCCTGGATATGCAGGGTAACGAGATCAAAACCTTCACCAGCGAGATGGAGCGCAAACCCGCCGCTGATCCCACCGACGAGGAAGAAGAGCAGGAGAAAAAGGAACCCAACGTTCCCAAAGAAATCGGCCTCAATCGCTTCGTCTGGAATATGCGCTACCCTGACCCGAAGAAGGTCGATGGCTATGTAGCATCCGAAGGTGCGATGTCCGGCCCCACCGTGGCTCCCGGCTCCTACCAGGTGCGGCTGACGGTGGGAGATCAATCGCTCGTCGAGACCTTCGAGGTGCGAGCAGACCCGCGAGTCAGCGCGACCCAGGCGGACCTTGAGGCCCAGTTCGCCCTTAACCTCAAGATTCGCGACAAGCTTTCGGAGACGCACGATGCCATCAACATGCTGCGCAACGTGCGCTCGCAAATCGATAGCTGGCTCAAAATCACCCAGGAACAGCCCGTCAACGAAAACTTATCTCGCATAGGCAAATCCGCCAGAGAAAAGTTGAAAGCCATCGAAGACGAGTTGATCCAGTCGAAGGCCAAGACGCGCCAGGACACCCTGAACCATCCGGCCAAACTCAATGGCAAGCTGGCCGGCCTGTCCGGAGTCGTTGCAAGCGCCCAGGCCGCGCCCACCAGACAATCCTACGCCGTCTTCGACGACCTCAGCCAGCGCATCAACGCCCAGCTGCACACGCTACAGGAAGTGCTGGACACCGACGTAGCATCGTTCAACTCGCTCCTACGCGAGCACAACGTGCTGGGCGTCATTCCAAGCGCGAAGATGAATAACAAGAACGGAAAGTAATTATGTGGGTATGGGACGCGTTCAATCGCGTCCCATACCTTCTATCATAAATAAGGGAAATCAGAAGATCATGTCCGGACAATTTTACGACCGGGTGACAAAGAAATTTGGAAAAATTTTTCTTGAATATTCCCCCGCACTGTGCTATAATTCCAAGCTAGCAATGCTAGCGGGAAACTTTCTCCGCGCATGGACACAAACATCAAATACACACGCTCTTTGATCAGCGAAAAACCCTGGTACACCTCAAACTGTGGAGATACTGTGGTAGGGGTTACGTGAAGGACGCAGCAACTTTCGATGCACCTCTTCACCTATAGCCTGGAAGGAACTTGTTCGCTGCTACGACAAGAGCGGAGGATCAAAAGGGAGGATCCGGTTTTTGGCAAACATTATCTCAATGAAGCAGCTTCTCGAAGCGGGCGTTCACTTCGGGCATCAGACCCGTCGCTGGAACCCCAAAATGCAGCCGTTCATCTTTATGGACCGCAACGGCATTCACATCATTGACCTGCAGCAAACGGTCTCGCGCCTGAACGACGCCTACAAGTTCGTAGAGCAGCTCACCGCCCAGGGTGGTACCATCCTGTTTGTCGGCACCAAGAAACAGGCCCAGGAGGCCGTCTCGGAAGAGGCCAAACGCTGCGGCATGTACTACGCCAACCAGCGCTGGCTCGGCGGCATGCTCACCAACTTCCAGACGATTCAGTCTCGCATCCGCTATCTGCGCGAACTGGAAGCTCGCCGCGACCGCGGCGATTTTGAGCGCCTGCCTAAAAAAGAAGTGCAGCACCTGACGGACGATATGAACCGCCTGGAACGCATCCTCGGCGGCATTAAAGACATGCGCCGCTTGCCCAACGCGCTTTTTATCGTTGATACCCGCAAGGAGCGCACCGCCGTTTTAGAGGCGCGCCGCCTGGATATCCCCATCATCGCGCTGGCCGACACCAACTGCGACCCCGACGAGATGGACTTTCCCATTCCAGCCAACGATGACGCCATCCGCGCCGTGCGCCTGCTGTGCGCCAAGATCGCCGATGCCGTTGTCGAGGGACGCCGCGAACTCGAGGCCCGCCAGAAAGATAGCGAACCCGTAGAAGTTGAAACTGCTGCCGGGACCGAGCCTGCCACAACTCCACAGGAGCCTGTCGAGCTTGCTTACACATCCGACGCGGATGCTCCGGCGAACAACCACGTAGAAGCCCCGGTTGAGCCTGAATTAGTAGCGGAAGAAGCACTGTAGGGTCGGCGCATTTGCCCCCTTCCGGTTCGTTGGGGCAACAAACAACCGAGAAGGCGGGAGATAGGAAATCCGTTCCCATCTCCCGCTTTAACTTGTGAACGAGTACACAAGAACACGCGAAAGCATTTTTGTCAAGCACTCAGGTGTATAAAACAATGGTCGGAAGCGGTTGTGCATTCCCTGTACATCTGGGTATCATCATATATGAGATTGAGGAGTAAGCAGATCATGGATTATACTGCCGCGGATGTCAAGAAGTTGCGTGAGGAGACGGGCGCTGGTTTCGCCGATTGCAAGACCGCGTTAACCAGTGCTAAAAGCTGGGATGATGCCGTCAAGCATCTTGAAGCCAGAAGTGGCCACAAGGCCGAGAAGATGATGGCGTCGGACCGCGAGACCAAAGAGGGCGGCGTCTTCTCCTATGTGCATCATAACCACAGAGTAGGTGTATTGTTGGAACTCAACTGCAGCACCGACTTTGTAGCAAATAGCGAGGTGTTCCGTCGCCTGGCCAACGACCTGGCCCTGCAAATCGCCGGGGTAGCCCCGCAATACGTCAACTTTGAAGACGTTCCTGCCGATGTTGTTGAGCAGATGCGCAAATCTATCCTAGAGGACGAGTCAATGGCGCGCGTTCCCGAGGCGAGACGTGACGAGGTCGTCAATGGCAAGCTCAAGAAGGCTTTCGGCGAGCAGGTTTTGATGATGCAGCCCTGGATTAAGGATGACGCAGTGATTATCGGCGACCTCGTCAAAAAGGTCATCGCCGAAACCGGTGAGAATATTGTGCTGCGCCGTTTCAGCCGTTTCGCGCTGGGCGAGTAATGCACGCGGGGACAGCCACAATGGTTGTCTCTCCTTTTTCGCATGGGAGAATCACTGAATATGTCTCAAGAGACTTCATCCACGTCCAACCTGGTGTATCAACGTATCCTGTTGAAGTTGAGTGGCGAGGCGTTGTGTGCCCGCAAAGGTTTTGGCATCGACGCCGATACCGTGCGGCGCATCGCCGGTGAGATCAAACGAGTCCATGATCTGGGCGTACAAATCGCCATAGTCATCGGAGGCGGCAATATCTGGCGCGGCGCTGATGCCGCCGCGACAGGCATTGATCGCGCTACCGCCGATTATATGGGCATGCTGGCAACCGTCATGAATGCCCTGGCGATGCAGGATGCCATGGAGAAACTGGGTATGACGACACGCGTGCAGACCGCTATCGAGATGCCGCCCGTCGCTGAGCCTTTCATTCGCCGCCGCGCCGTGCGTCACCTGGAGAAGGGGCGTATCGTCATTCTGGCGGCGGGTAGCGGCAATCCCTTTTTCACCACCGACACCGCCGCAGCTCTGCGCGCTGTTGAACTCAACTCTCAAGTCTTATTGAAAGCAACCAAAGTGGATGGTGTCTACGACGATGATCCCATGCATAATGCGAACGCCCGCAAGTTCGATGAATTGAGCTATATGCGCGCGCTCACGATGGAACTCAAAGTCATGGACAGCACCGCGCTTTCCCTGTGTAAGGACAACCACCTGCCCATTGTGGTTTTCGACCTCAATGAAACAGGTGCGCTGGAAGCCCTTATGCGCGGCCAGAAGCGCGGCACGCTGGTACATGATATGGAGGAACCGGGATGGAGCGTCAATCGTTAATACCATAGGAAGGGTTCTGCCGCTTTCGCGTGTAGGCCCTCCAATGGAAAATATAGGGGCGAGCCGCGTTGCGCAAACGCTAATACGAAAGGGAGCATTGCAATGGTAGACGATTTATTCGGGGACGCAGAGCGACGTATGCAGAAGGCGATCGAGGCCCTCAAACAGGATATCTCCTCGATTCGCACTGGCCGAGCCAGTTCAGCATTGATTGAACGCATTACCGTGGATTATTATGGCACGCCGACGCCCATTAACCAGGTTGCCTCCATTTCTATCCCGGAGGCGCGTCTGCTGATCATTCAACCCTGGGACCGCAAAATGCTGGGCGACATCGAAAAGGCCATACAGAAATCAGACCTGGGCATCAATCCCAATAACGATGGCCAGGTGATCCGCCTCGCAATCCCTCCGCTCAACGAAGAACGTCGTCGTGATATGGTCAAGACCCTCCACAAAAAACTGGACGAACACAAAGTTGCCATACGCAACGTTCGTCGAGATGCTCAGGACAAGTTACGCGAACGTGAGAAAAAGAAAGAAGTTTCCGAAGATGAGCTGAAACGTAGCTCTGAACGGCTACAAAAGCTCACCGACCGCTACATCGACGAGATGGACAAGGTCGGCAAAACTAAGGAACTGGAGATTCTGGAGGTCTAACTTTGACCAGGCTTCAAAACTATTTCACTTCATCAAAAGGAAATAGCACAGCGCAGTCCCGACCCGATACCGCCCAGCAACCTGTCTCCGAGGAGGCATCCGGTGTGCGCCATCTCGCCATTATTATGGATGGCAACGGGCGCTGGGCTACCAGGCGTCATCTGCCGCGTCTTGCCGGGCATAAAGCAGGCGTCAATGCGCTCAGGCGTATTCTCGAATGCGCGGTTGATGAAAATATTGAAATGCTTAGCGTTTATGCCTTCTCGACTGAGAACTGGGGGCGACCCCGTACCGAGGTCGAGGGGCTGATGCGTCTCTTCTGGGAAACGATCCGCTCTGATATCGAAAAGTTGCACCGCGAGGGAGTGCGGCTGCGCCACCTCGGTCGCCTGAAAGACCTCTCGCCTGATATTCAAAAGGCCGTGCGGGACTCGGTAGACCTGACGCGCAACAACACCCGCATCGGCCTGAATGTCTGCTTTAACTACGGTGGGCGAGCCGAACTGGTGGACGCGGTGCGCCAGATTATCGCCGATGGGCGCGATCCTGATACCATCGACGAGGAAATGATTAGCTCCTACCTCTATACACGCGATTTACCCGATCCTGATATGGTTATCCGCACCGCCGGGGAAATGCGCGTCAGTAACTTCTTGCTCTGGCAAACGGCCTATAGTGAGTACTATGCCACTCCTACCCTGTGGCCCGACTTCGGCAAAGAAGATTTACGCGCCGCGCTGGATAGCTTCTATCGGCGGCAGCGACGTTTTGGACGACTCTCTGCTTCATAAGATATAATGTGAGGGTGAGAAATCCATTTCGCCAGGCTCTCGCCTTAAAGCGTAGCATGCCTGTCTGCGATGAGGGGCCGCGTGCAACCAGTAAGCCAGCAAGAGGTACAACCGAACATGGCCGAAAAAGCCGAAAAGCAATGGTATCGCTCGGTGGGCCAGCGAACGCTGACAGCCGTCATAGGGATACCAGTTGTGCTGGCATGTGTCTGGCTGGGCGGTTGGTGGGCTTTTGCCGCCTGTACCCTGCTTGCTTTTTGGGGAGCGTATGAACTCCACGGGATGATGCTCCACGAGGGTTATCACCCCTTGATAGTCATGAGCCTCGCGCTGAGCATGCTCTTCCTGGTCGCCGCGATGCTCCCCCAACAGCGGCCTTTGCTGCTCGAAATTGGCCTGTCCCTGGTTTTACTGGTCACATTTCCCCTGTTCTTTTTCCGCAAACAACTGGATGGGGCAATAGTAGACTGGTCGCTCACCCTGTCTATGGCCATCTACCTGGGCTGGCCTTTAAGTTTGATGCCCCTGTTGCGCGGCTACCAACTCGGTCTCAGCAACGGTTTCTGGTGGCTCATAACCTTGCTACTGGGCGTGTGGGGTTTCGACACAGGCGCGTTCTTCGCGGGTCACTTCTTCGGGCGGCACAAACTCGCCCCCCACATCAGTCCCGGCAAAACCTGGGAAGGTGTATTCGGAGGCATGGTCTTCTCGATCGCGGCTGCCTTGCTCTTTACCGTGCGTCCCCTGGGCGTGGCATGGTACCTGGCGCTCGTGTTGGGCCTGCTCATAGGTGCAGCAGCCACGCTGGGCGACCTGGCGGAGTCACTCATAAAACGCCAGACGCACGTTAAAGATAGCGGCATCTCTATCCCCGGACATGGCGGCATCCTGGATCGCATCGATAGCCTGCTCTTTGCCGTCATCGTGGTCTATTTCTTCGCGCAATTTGTCGGCAAGCTGTAAAAAATACCGCGTGGTTCCTTTAGAGTTTAGCGCGTGGTAGAATATACATGACAGCGAATGCTGTCATAGTCAAAATGAACATCCTTCATGGGTTGAGATAGAGTCAAATGAACAGTTTTCCCAGGCGTATTGCCGTTCTCGGCAGCACCGGGTCAATCGGGCGGCAGACACTCGACATAGTACGCTGTTTCCCCGAACATTTTAAGGTTGTCGCATTAGCGGCGCGTAGCAATGTCGAACTGCTGGCACAACAGGCGCGGGAATTTCATCCCGCCCTCGTCGCCTGCTTCGCCGATACGCCTGAAAGCGAGCAAGCCGCGCGCGCTGCTTTGCCCGGCGTGCTCATTGGCGAACAGGGCCTGTTAGCAGTAGCCACCCATCCTGATGTCGATATCGTCGTAGCAGCCACATCTGGTCTGATGGGCTTGCGACCCACCCTGACCGCCATCCACGCCGGGAAAACCATCGCCCTGGCCAACAAAGAAACGCTGGTTATGGCTGGACACCTGGTCATGCAGGCCGCGCGCGAGCAGGGGGTTTCCATCTTGCCGGTGGATAGCGAACACAGCGCCATCTGGCAATGCCTGCGCGGTGAAAACATTGGCGAGGTCAGGAAGTTGATACTCACTGCCTCTGGTGGCCCGTTTCGCCGCTCAACACCCGAAGAAGTGCGCGCAGTTACCGTCGAACAGGCGCTCAAGCATCCCACCTGGCATATGGGGCCCAAAGTGACCATCGACTCCGCCACGCTCATGAACAAGGGATTAGAGGTGATCGAAGCCCACTGGCTCTTTGATATCCCCTACGAACAAATCGAAGTCGTCGTTCACCCGGAGAGTATCATTCACTCGATGGTCGAGTTCGTCGATGGTTCTTTGAAGATGCAGGCCAGCCTGCCCAGTATGCACCTGCCCATCCAGGATGCCATCAGCTATCCCACGCGCCTTGACACATCTGGAACCGGTCTGGTGCGCGAGCTAAGCTGGCCGCAAGTAGCGC
>Ga0307372_10007028_pt1 | contig 16270 bp, 13 predicted proteins | sample OX1MG_FD_202533 | JGI IMG/M metagenome (GOLD analysis project Ga0307372, IMG submission 202533) | Soil microbial communities from Risofladan, Vaasa, Finland - OX-1 | ecosystem: Environmental > Terrestrial > Soil > Coastal area > Acid sulfate soil | place: Finland: Risofladan, Vaasa | collected... | reverse complement strand
GAGGTGAGCTCCGGGGTTAGCCAGATCCGTCGGCCGCTACGCGGCCTCCGACACCTCGCGTTCGAAAACTCCGATCTGGGTGTACGGAATCACCGAAATGCGCAGCGGCGCAGGGAGCCGACGTAGCTGCCGAAGAACCGTACGAAGCGGGTCTCGCGGTTGCACCGCGCAGAGAGCTCATTCCGGATCCAACGAGGTGGATCGGCGTCCACTCAGAGCGGCAGAGACCGCTATGTCAGCAGTCCCCTGATTTCACGAAATCCGTGGCCTCGAAGGCGCTTCCACGACTCCGCCTCGGTCCGGCCGCCGGGTATCTCGTCGGGCTAGCCGTTGTGCTCACGCGTGGCCGCGGCGTAGCGCGCGGGGTCGCCGTCGAAGGCGTCGGCGCACCCCGCGCCGCAGAAGAACCAGTTCACGCCGTCGAGCCTCCGGATCGCCGACGCGGTCGCCGGATCGACGGTCATCCCGCAGACGGGATCGATTGCCGGAGCCATGTCCCCCTCGCCTTCGTGCTGATCGGCAGGTTCGTGCTCGTCGGTGACCGGTCGTGAGCTCGGGACGAGCGCCACGCCCTCCTCGTCACGGCGCCGTGGCACCGTGACCGAGCGGGGGAACCGGGAGGGGTTCGCTGTGAAGCGCTCACGGCAGTGGTCCGAGCAGAAGTAGAGGGTGTCGTCGCCGGCTCCGATCGAGGCCGGCGCCTGGGCTTGCTCGACCTGCATGCCGCACACCGGGTCGATCGTGTAGCCAGCTCCCCCGCCGAACCGGTGGCGGTGACGCGACAGGTACCAGACGAGCGCGAAGGCGGCGAGGAAGACCAGATCGAGGACGCCGGTGTAGTCCCACGAGAAGTGCTCGACGGCGATGCGCACCGGTCGAGTCGCCGGCACGATGCCCGAGGTCCGGAAGATCCCCTCCGTCGCGAGGCCGGCGATCGACATGACGACCCAGAAGACCGCCAGCATCCGCAGGGCCATCCGCGCCCCGTAGAGCTTGGTGTAGATGAGCAGCAGCGGCATCGTGATCAGGTCGGCGAAGATGAAGCTCACGACGCCCCCGAAGCTGATGCCGCCCTTCCACAGCGCGGCGGCGAGGGGCACGTTGCCGATCGAGCAGACGTAGCTGATGACCGCGATGAGCGGCCCGACGACGACGTTCTCGAGTGTCGTCCCGAAGCCGTGCCCGCGGAGGAACACGTCGTTCCAGAGATGGACCGGGACGAGGACGGCGAGGAAACCGGCGACGGTGTAGCCGATGAGCATCTCGCGCCGCAGCATCGTGAGGTCGGCCATCGTGTAGCTCGCCGCGTCGGACCACCCGGCGAGCGAGCCGAGCCGCTCGCGTGTCGGCCGGCGGTCACCCGACTCCTCGCCGTGGGGGTTCTGCGCGGAGCCGGGGGCACCGACGCGGCGCCTGGCCTCCTCGAGGGCGCGGCCGCGGAAGAAGAGCCCGCCGGCGAGGACGAGGAGGGCGATCATGATCGTGCCGCCGACGAACTCTGCGGCGACGAACTGCCAGCCGATCAGCACGACGAGCACGATGCCGAGTTCGAGGACGAGGTTCGTCGAGGCGAACATGAACACCATCGAGGCGACGAAGTCCGCGCCCTTCTTGAAGAGCGACTTCGCCATCGCGGACGCCGCGTAGGAACACGACGACGAGACCGTTCCGTAGAGCGATGCCCGGAGCACGGCAGCGGGTCGATGGTTGCCGAGGCGGCGCTGCATCGCCTCGCGCGAGACGAACGCCTGGACGGCTCCCGAGAGGCCGAAGCCGAGGACGAGCGCCCAGAGGGTGTCGTAGAACATGAAGAAGGCCTCTTTGAGGCTCCTCCCGATGTCGAGGAGGAGCCCTCCCGTCGAAAGGGCGAGGAGGTGGGGCATCACGAGCGGACGAGTCGCCGGATCGCCTCGTTCGCCTCCTGCACCTTCGCGTCGGCCTCCTCGCCGCCGGCGAGCACGGCGTCGTGGACGCAGTGGGCGAGGTGACCCTCCAAGAGCGCGAGCGCGACCCCCTGCAACGCCCTCGTGGCCGCCGAGATCTGGGTCAGCACGTCGATGCAGTACGCCTCCTCGTCGACCATCCGCCCGAGCCCACGGACCTGCCCTTCGATCCGGCGGAGGCGGGTCTGCAGCGCCGCCTTGTCCTCTGAGTAGCCGACCATTCGCGCCTCCCTCCCCATACCCCCAGGGGGTGTGATGGCGTCAGGCTACCCGGTCGCCTGGACGACTGCGGCGGCCACCGCGCGCGGTGCGCCTCAGCAGGACGACAGGCTGAGGTGAGGTGCTCAGTGCGGACCTGCTGCGTCGGCCCTCGCTTACGGGGACCGCCTACCCGGTGGTCGCGAGCAGCGCGGCGAGGTGCGCCCGGGCTCGAGGAGACCGGCGCGGTGCGCGGCGCTACCGGCTCTCTGCGAGCTGGCGCTTGTCCTCGGCGCTCAGCGGGGGGTCGGGGAGGTCGTGCCACCGTGGCGGGGTCACCCACCTGAGCAGCGAGAGCCCCGGGCGCCTGCACCAGCACGTCGGCTCGCACGCGCAGTGCAGCCGGCGCCCGACGCCGACGGCCTCGGCCAGTCTCGTCAGTACCGCTGCCACCGAGAACAACCCCACGATTGCCACGAAGACCCGTCTCATCGTTGCCGCCTCCCTCCTCCGGTGAAGCATTGTGACCACTGCTGCCCGCAGCGCTCGCCGTGGCACTTCATCCCGCTGCGTCGACCGACCGGGCGCCGCACCCGCGGAGCCACTCGATCACGTCGCTCCTCTCGGTCCCGTGCCCTTGGGCGGCGCCGAGCGCGGTCCCGTGGGCGTAGTCGGGCGCCCCGTTGGGGTCCGCGCCGCGGTTGAGCAGGAGTTCCGCGGCGCGGCGACGGCGCGCAGCCGCCCGGTCGTGACTCGACCGCCAGCCCCGACGCCGCGCCGCGTCTCGGGCCGCCGCGCGCCGGTCAGGGCTTTGCCGCGAGCCCCTCGAACGTGTAGCCCATCGGCTTCGGGCCCCGCATCTGGTAGGTGGCCATGCGCAGCACGTCGAACCCGCCGCGGGTGATCAACGCATCGATCGACCGGTTGAGGTGGCAGCCACCGAAGAGCCGCCGTTGCAGAGGTGTCAGCCGATCCTGCCAGCGGGCCACGTTCGGTTCCGGCGAGCGGCCGTGCTCAGCGAAGTGCAGCTCACCACCGGGACGGAGGACGCGGTGGATCTCTGAGAGCGCGCCCTCGACGTCAGGGATCGTGCACATCGTCCACGTCGTCAGCACGTGGTCGACACTCGCCGACTCGAGCGGCAACGCCTGCCCGTCGAGGCCGACATACTCGACGGTCACCCGGCTCGCCGCGACCCGCCGATTCAGTATGGGGCTCCCCCGCAAAGGCGCGCCGCGTGCCGCCTGTCGACGCGGCGCGCGATCTCCGCCACGCCGGGGCTCGCTCAGTGCCGCGCGGCGCGCTTCGGCGCGTACCCGAGGGCGAGCACGCCGCTGTTGAAGCGAGTGACATCGACGAGCGACAGCTGCGGGGCGCCTTCGACCTCCTGGAAGAGATGCTGGCCCCTGCCGACGGTCACCGGCGCGAGCAGCAGGTGGAACTCGCCGATCAGGTCGGCGGCCACGAGCGCGCCGTTGCCGTACTTCAAGAGGTCGCCGCCCGGCCGGCGCTTGCAGTCGGCGACGAACTCGACGAGGTCACCGAGGATGGAGGTCGCGTTCCACGCGAGCTCGCGCAGCGTCCTCGACGCCACCCACTTGGGGATCGAGTTCATCCGCTCGACGAAGGGGTTCGACACCGTCGTGGGGTAGGCGGCGGACAGCCCCCCGTAGGTCCGGCGGCCGAGCAGGAGGGCGTCGGCGTCACCGAGCAGGCGGCTCGCGTAGCGCGTGTGCTCGTCGTCCAGGTAGGGGAGCGCCCAGTCCCGCGGGGAGCCGATCTCGCCCCCGAGGGAGACGGGCACCACTTCGATGAGCCTGCCCAACGGGCTCCTTGTCGTCCCACCCGCTCCACGCGAGGGTCGGCGATCGCCGTGAAGGCGCGAGAAAACGGCCCGTGTCGGGCCGGCGTCACCACCAGGGCTGGCATCCGCTGTGGCGTCGCTCCAGGGGGCATTCCCCAGCTGGGGCGATTTGAAACGTCATGGAATTTCCTTGCCGAGCGACGCCAAGCGCCTATATTGATGGGTCGCAGGGCTGGCAAAACTATTCAGGGGAGCACATGTCAGCCACCGCCGCGCGCCCGTCTCATCCTGTTGCACCTGATGGTGTCCGATGACCAGCGTCGTGGACCCGCCCGTCGCCCTCTCCCGCGACGAGGCGCCGAAGGCCACGGGCGCGGAGGCGCGCTTCCTCGAAGAGCTGTTGCGGGCGCTCGTCGCCGCCAAGCAGGGCGACGGCCGCGCCCGTCTCTCGACGCGGCGGGCGGGCATCGTCGGTGAGATCTCGCGCGCCTTCAACGACCTCGTCGAGCAGCAGGACCTCTTCACCGACGAGATCTCGCGCATCGCCCGCGTCGTCGGGCGAGAGGGGAGGTCGACCGAGCGGCTGCGCACCAAACGCGCGCTCGGGAACTGGATGGCGGCCGCCGAGGCGACGAACTCGCTGATCGACGACCTCGTCCGGCCGACGACTGAGGTGACGCGCGTCATCTCCGCGGTCGCGGAGGGCGACCTCACCCAGACGATGCTGCTGACCATCGACGGCCGCCCGGCGAGAGGCGACTTCGCCCGCATCGGCACGGTCGTCAACTCGATGGTCGACCAGCTGCGCTCGTTCTCCGCGGAGCTCACGCGCGTCACCCGCGAGGTGGGCACCGAGGGGCACCTCGGCGTGCAGGCGGACATCAAGGGCGTCTTCGGGATCTGGGGCGACCTCACCGACTCGGTGAACTCGATGGCCGCCAACCTCACCGACCAGGTCCGCGACATCGCCGTCGTCACCACTGCCGTGGCCAACGGCGACCTCTCCCAGAAGGTCACGGTCGACGTGCGCGGCGAGATGCTGGACCTGAAACAGACCGTGAACACGATGGTCGACCAGCTCCGCTCCTTCGCGCACGAGGTCACGAGAGTGGCCCGCGAGGTCGGCACCGACGGCCGTCTCGGCGGCCAGGCCGACGTGCAGGGGGTCTCGGGCACCTGGAAGGACCTCACCGACAACGTCAACCAGCTTGCCGGCAACCTCACCGGCCAGGTCCGCAACATCGCGCAGGTGACCAAGGCGGTCGCCCGCGGCGACCTCTCGCAGAAGATCACCGTCGACGCCCGCGGCGAGGTCGCGGAGCTGAAGGACACGATCAACACGATGGTCGACCAGCTCTCGGCCTTCGCCGACGAGGTGACGCGCGTCGCGAAGGAGGTCGGCACCGAGGGAAAGCTCGGCGGCCAGGCCCGCGTCACCGGCGTCGACGGGACCTGGAAGGACCTCACCGACTCGGTGAACTCGATGGCGACGAACCTCACCGACCAGGTGCGGGACATCGCCAGGGTGACCACCGCGGTCGCCAACGGGGACCTCTCCCAGAAGATCCAGGTCGACGTCCAGGGCGAGATCCTCGAGCTGAAACGGACCGTGAACACAATGGTCGACCAGCTCTCCTCCTTCGCCGACGAGGTGACCCGCGTCGCCCGCGAGGTCGGGACCGAGGGCCGCCTCGGCGGCCAGGCCGACGTGCAGGGGGTCTCGGGGACCTGGAAGGACCTCACCGACAACGTCAACCAGCTCGCCGGCAACCTCACCGGCCAGGTGCGCAACATCGCGCACGTCACGACAGCGGTGGCCCGCGGCGACCTCTCCCAGACCATCACGGTCGAGGCGCAGGGCGAGGTCGCGGAGCTGAAGGAGACCATCAACACGATGGTCGACCAGCTCTCGGCCTTCGCCGCCGAGGTGACCCGCGTCGCTCGCGAGGTCGGCACCGAGGGACGCCTCGGAGGCCAGGCGATCGTGCCCGGGGTCTCGGGCACCTGGAAGGATCTCACGGACAACGTCAACCGCCTCGCCGGCAACCTCACCGGCCAGGTGCGCAACATCGCGCACGTCACCACCGCGGTCGCGAAGGGGGACCTCTCCCAGAAGATCACCGTCGAGGCCCAGGGCGAGGTCGCCGAGCTGAAGCAGACCGTGAACACGATGGTCGACCAGCTCTCGGGCTTCGCCGCCGAGGTGACCCGCGTTGCCCGCGAGGTCGGCACCGAGGGCCGCCTCGGAGGCCAGGCCGACGTGCAGGGGGTCTCGGGGACCTGGAAGGACCTCACCGACAACGTCAACCAGCTCGCCGGCAACCTCACCGGGCAGGTGCGCAACATCGCCCAGGTGACGACGGCGGTTGCGAAGGGGGACCTCTCCCAGAAGATCACCGTCGACGCCCGCGGCGAGATCCTCGAGCTGAAGAACACCATCAACACGATGGTCGACCAGCTCTCGGCCTTCGCCGCCGAGGTGACCCGCGTCGCGCGCGAGGTAGGCACCGAGGGGAAGCTCGGCGGCCAGGCGATCGTGCCGGGGGTCTCGGGGACCTGGAAGGACCTCACCGAGAACGTCAACCAGCTTGCCGGCAACCTCACGAGCCAGGTCCGCAACATCGCGCAGGTGACGACGGCGGTCGCGAAGGGGGACCTCTCCCAGAAGATCAGCGTCGAGGTCCGCGGCGAGCTGCTCGAGCTGAAGAACACCATAAACACGATGGTCGACCAGCTCTCGGCCTTCGCCGACGAGGTCACCCGGGTGGCCCGCGAGGTCGGCACCGAGGGCAAACTCGGCGGCCAGGCGGAGGTGAAGGGGGTTTCGGGCACCTGGCGGGACCTCACCACCTCGGTGAACTCGATGGCCGATAACCTCACCGATCAGGTCCGCAACATCGCCCAGGTGACGACGGCGGTCGCCCAGGGCGACCTCTCCCAGAAGATCACCGTCGGCGCCCGCGGCGAGATCCTCGAGCTGAAGAACACCATCAACAAGATGGTCGACCAGCTCTCGGCCTTCGCCGCCGAGGTGACCCGCGTGGCGCGCGAGGTCGGCACCGAGGGGCGCCTCGGTGGCCAGGCGGAGGTGAAGGGGGTCTCCGGCACCTGGGCCGACCTCACCGAGAACGTGAACCAGCTCGCCGACAACCTGACGAGCCAGGTCCGCTCGATCGCCGAGGTCGCGACCGCCGTGACGCGGGGCGACCTGACCCGCCAGGTCACCGTCGAGGCACCGGGAGAGCTCGGCGACCTGAAGGACAACATCAACCAGATGATCGAGAACCTGCGGGAGACGACCACTCAGAACGAGGCGCAGGACTGGCTGAACTCCAATCTCGCGCGCGTGAGCGCGATGCTGCAGGGCCAGCGCAACCTGCGCACCGTCTCGAGGCTCATCATGAGCGAGCTGACGCCCCTCGTCGGTGCGCACTTCGGCGCCTTCTACATGGCGGACCCCTCCGGCGAGGTCGACGAACGACGCCTCCGCTTCGAGCTCCTCGCCGGCTACGGGGCCGAGACCAAGGGGCGGCGACGGGCGGCCTTCGCGATCGGGGAGGGCCTTGTCGGCCAGGCGGCTGTCGAACGCAAGCCGATCGTCTTGGAGAACGCCCCCACCAACACCGTGCGGGTGCGCACCGGGGTGATCGACGCCACGCCGCCGCACATCATCGTGCTGCCGGTGCTCTTCGAGGAGCGGGTGCTCGCCGTCCTCGAGCTCGCCTCGTTCCGCCCCTTCACCGAGGTGAACCGCCAGCTCCTCGGACAGCTCGTCGAGACGGTGGGCGTCGTGCTGAACACGATCCTCGCCACCTCCCGCACCGAGGAGCTTCTCGTGCAGTCCCAGGAGCTCGCCCAGGAGCTGCAGAGCCAGTCGGCAGAGCTGCAGCGCAAGCAGGAGGAGCTGCAGCACACCAACGCCGAGATCGAGCTCGCCCGTGGCGAGCTCGAGGAGCGCGCCGAGCAGCTCGCCTTGAGCTCCAAGTACAAGTCCGAGTTCCTCGCCAACATGTCCCATGAGCTGCGGACACCGCTCAACAGTCTGCTGATCCTCGCGAGGACGCTCGCCGACAACCACGGCGGGGGCCTCTCCGAGCGGGAGATCACCTTCGCCCAGAGCATCTACGAGGCCGGCAACGACCTGCTGAGCCTGATCAACGACATCCTCGACCTCTCGCGGGTGGAGGCAGGCAAGCTCGAAGTGGCGCTCGCCCCGGTGACGCTCGACAATCTCTGCGCCGATCTCGAGCAAGTCTTCCGGCCGATCGCCTCCGAGCGCGACCTCGACTTCTCGATCACGGTCGCCGACGGGGCGCCCCCGACGATGGTCACCGACCAGCAGCGGGTGGAGCAGATCCTGAAGAACCTGCTCTCCAACGCCTGCAAGTTCACCGAGGCGGGCTCGGTCGAGCTGCGCATCGCAGCCAACGCCGAGCGCCCGGAGATGCCGCGGATCGCTTTCGCCGTCCATGACACCGGGATCGGGATCCCCCGCGAGAAACAGCAGCTCATCTTCGAGGCCTTCCAGCAGGCCGACGGGACGACGAGTCGGCGCTACGGCGGGACCGGCCTCGGTCTCTCCATCAGCCGGGAGATCGCCCTGCTGCTCGGGGGCGAGCTACGCGTCGAGAGCTCCCCGGCCAAGGGGAGCGTGTTCACGCTCCTCCTGCCGATCCACGTCGACTCCACCGCCACGGCGGCGGTCGCCGCCACCCCGAAGGTGGAGCGCCGGATGCTCGTGCAGGCGGTCGAGGACTCGACAGACTGGTCCGGGACGAGGGTGATGATCGTCGACGACGACGTGCGCAACCTGTACGCGCTGGCGAGCGCGCTCGAGGGCCAAGGCATCGAGGTGCTCTGCGCGGACAGCGGCCCGCAGGGGCTGAAGGTCCTACAGGCGACGCCCGGCATCGACCTCGTGCTGATGGACATCATGATGCCGGAGATGGACGGCTACCAGGCGATCCGTGTGATCCGCACATTGCCCGGGTGCGCGAGCCTGCCGATCATCGCCGTCACCGCGAAGGCGATGCGCGGCGACCGGGAGGAGAGCCTCGCCGCCGGCGCCTCGGACTACATCACCAAGCCCGTCGACCTCCACGAGCTGCTCGGTCTCATGAGGGTCTGGCTGAACGATGCCGTCTGAGGCTCCGGAACCGCTCGAGACCATCCTCCTCGTCGACGACCGCAAGGACAACCTCCTCGCCCTGCAGGCGGTGCTCGAGCCGCTGTGCCTCGAGATGCAAACCGCCAGCTCGGGGGGCGAGGCATTGCGCTACCTGCTCGACCATGAGGTGGCGGCGATCGTGCTCGACGTGCAGATGCCCGGCCTGGACGGCTTCGAGACGGCCGACCTGCTGCGGGCGCGGGCCGCGACCCGCGGCATCCCCATCATCTTCCTCACCGCGATCTCCCACGACCTCGAGCACCAGCTGCGCGGCTACGACGCGGGCGCCGTCGACTACATCTCCAAGCCGTTCGAGCCGGACCTGCTGCGGGCCAAGGTGCGCGCGCTCGTCGAGATGTCGAGCGCGCTGCGCGCCGCCGGTGCGGCTCGCTCCGCCGCCGAGGTCGCGGCGCGCGAGAGCGAGACGGTGGACGGCGGCGGCTCCTGGACGAGCGCCCCGCGCGCCGAGGTCGGGGCGGCCCCCTTTCTCGAGAGCGTAAGGGTGGTCGATCTCGACGTCGCGGCCGACGGCAGCGCTCCGCGCACTGCCCGGGCCGCGGTCCGCAGCGCCCTCGGGGAGGCGCCCGAACTGCTGGTCGAGGCCGCCGTCCTCCTCGTGAGCGAGCTGGTCACGAACTCGGTGGTGCACGCGCGCTCGGCGGCGACGGTCCGCATCGACCTCGGCCCGACGGTGCTGCGGGGCGAGGTAGCCGATGCCGGGGCCTTCGAGCCCAACCTCCGGGAGGCGACCGTCGAGGACGACTCGGGTCGGGGCCTCGAGATCGTGCGACAGATGGCGGACCGCTGCGGTTGGACGCGTTCGGAGTCCGGGAAGGTCGTCTGGTTCGAGCTGTCCCTCCCCGCGGGCAGGCCGTGACCGGCCTCGTCGACGACCTCGACGTGCTCCCCGAGAGCGAGCGCAGCCGCCTCCTGCAGTCGGCCGCCGACCGCGACCGGCTGGAGCGGGCGCTGCTCATGCTCCCTCGGGCGCTCAGCGACTACACCCCCGAGCACGCCATCGAGGTCTTCGCCGAGGCCGCCTGCGAGATCACCGGCGCGCGCCTCGCGCTCGTCTCACTCCCCGAGAGCGGGCGTGCCGCCGCGCTCTACGGTCCGGACGTGGCGCGCTTCGCCCTCCCCTCGGAGCTGGACTCACTTCCCGACCTCGAGGCGGCGTTCGGCGGCGAGACGGTCTACCTCTCGGACGCGGCACGGATCCGCCCGCTCCTCGGCGAGAGCGCCCTCGGCGACACCCTCGGCAATCGGGAGCTGCGCAGCCTCCTCGCGCTCCCGGTGTGCGGGCGGAGGGGACGGAGCCTCGGGGTGCTCTGCCTCCTTCACCACCGCAGCCGCGCCTTCTCAGAGCGTCAGGCGGCTCTCGGGGCCGCGCTCGCCGCCCACCTCGGCCACACCATCGAGGTCACCGACGCCGTCACCGAGCAGACGAGGATCTCGACCGCGCTCCAGGAGTCGCTGCTCCCGCCGCTCCTCCCGGCGATCCCCGGCCTGGATCTCGCCGCCCGCTACCGACCGAGCGGCCTTGGCAACCTCGTCGGCGGCGACTTCTACGACATCTTTCCGACTGGCGGAGGGCGTTGGAGCATTCTCCTCGGCGACGCGAGCGGCATCGGCCCCGAAGCGGCCGGCCTCGCCGGGATCGCCCGCTACACCGCCCGCGCGCTCGCCGAGTCGGGACAGCCCCCCGCCGAGATGCTGCGGCAGCTCAACCGGGCGGTGCTGCGCGCCGCCCCCGAGGGGCGATTTTGCACGGCGGCCCTCGCCTCGTTCCGACAGGACGGCGTGGGGACGGCCGTCTCGCTCGCCTCGGCGGGCCACCCCCCCGTCTACCTGCAGCGCAGTGGTGGCGCCGTCGAGGCCGCGATGGCCGAGACCGGCACGATCCTCGGCCTCACCGAGGACGCGCCGATCGCGGAGGGGGCGCTGCACCTCGCCCCCGGCGAGGCGCTCGTTTTCTACACCGACGGCGTCATCGAGGCGCGCGACGCACAGGGCCGCTTCTTCGGAGAGGAGTCGCTCTGCGAGACGCTCGCCCTCGCGGCGGGGCGCTCCGCCGAGGGGATCGCGCGGCGCATCGAGCTCGGGGTGCTCGACCACCGCGGGCCGCGCAACAACGACGACCTCGCGATCGTCGTCGCCCGCGTCCCGCCGACGCGCTAGGAGCCGGTCGCCGGCGCGCCGGCGCCTGCTAAAAATGCCGTCGGTAGCAGGGCTGGAGCATCCTCGGCCGCAGGCGTGCGCCGGGCGGCCGAGGTGCGAGCTGCGACCTCGGCCCGCGCACAGAACGCGAGACCGGATCTCGGTGGGGGGACGACCGATGGTGGAAGCGACCTGGGACTACATCATCGTCGGCGCCGGCTCCGCGGGCTGCGTGCTCGCCGACCGCCTGAGCGAGGACCGCAGCACACGGGTGCTGCTCCTCGAGGCCGGCGGCGAGGACCGCAGCCCGTTCATCCGCTTCCCCGCCGGCCTGCTGAAGATCAGGGCGAAGTACAACTGGCGGTACCCGGCGGAGGCGGACCCGACGCGCAAGGGCGCGGAGAACGTCTGGGACGCGGGGCGCGTGATCGGCGGCGGCAGCTCGATCAACGTCACCGCGTGGACGCGCGGCCGGCGGGCGGACTACGACCACTGGGCCGCGCTCGGCTGCGAGGGATGGGACTACCAGAACGTCCTTCCCTACTTCCGGCGCAGCGAGACCTTCGCGGGCGGGGCGAGCGACTACCGCGGGGACCACGGCCCGCAGCACGTCAGCTACTCGGGGATCGACCACCCGATCAACGATGCCTTCATCGAGGCGGCGGAGCAGTGGGGGCTGCCGTACGCCCACGACCTGAACGGTGCGGCGCAGGAGGGGGTCGGCCGCGCCCAGGTCTCCCAGCGCCGGGGGCTGCGGAGCAGCACGGCGCGCTCGTATCTCGCCGAGGCGCGCCGCCGCCGCAACCTGACGCTCCGCAAGCACGCACTCGTCACGCGGGTGCTGATCGAACAGAACCGGGCGACGGGGGTCGAGTACCGCGTCGGCGGGGCGTTGAAGCAGGCCACGGCGCGCGAGGTGCTCCTCTGCGCGGGCACGATCGGGTCGCCGAAGGTCCTCATGCTCTCCGGCATCGGGCCCGAGAAGCACCTCCGCGACGTCGGCCTTGAGGTCGTCGTCGACAGCCCGGGGGTGGGAGCCAACCTCCAGGAGCACGCCGTCGTCGGCTTTACCTACCTCGTGAACCGCCCGACACTCAACATGGAGCTGAACGCGCGCGGCGTCGTCCACCACGGCCTGCAGTTCCTACTGCACGGTCGCGGCGGCGCCACCGCCTCCGGCTCTACGGCGCTGCTGTTCACGCGCTTTCCGGGCAGCGAGGCCGCCGCCGAGGGGGCGCGTCGCCCCGATCTCGAGATCACCTTCCGCCCGCTCGCGGTGAGCCGCAACCGGCCGCTCAAAGGACCGATCCCCCCCGAGGTCGACGGGATCACCGACATGAAGCCGGAGAAGATCCCCGCGGTGCAGACGAGCGTCTGGCTCTGCCATCCCCGCGCCCGCGGCGTCGTCTCCCTGCGCTCCCAGCGCCCCGAGGACCCACCGCGCATCGAGCACCAGATGCTCTCCGAGCAGGTCGACATCGACGGCCTCGTGAAGGGGTGTCGCGTCGCCCGCGAGATCTTCGGCCAGGACGCGCTGCGCCCCTACGTCGTCGCGGAGCTCGTGCCGGGCTCTTCGGCCGCGGCCGATGAGGAGCTCGCCGACTACATCCGTGGCGCGGCGCGCGGCGGGCACCACTACGTCGGGACCTGCAAGATGGGCGCCGTCACCGACGGCGACGCCGTCGTCGACCCGGAGCTGCGGGTGAAGGGCGTCGCCGGGCTGCGGGTGGTGGACGCCTCGGTGATCCCCGAGCTCATCTCCGGGCACACGAACGCGCCGGTGATCATGATCGCGGAGCGCGCCGCGGACCTGATCCGCAGCGCGGCCGTCGCGTCGCCGGCCGCCCGGCGCAGCTGACCCCCGCCCTCAGGGGCTGAGCGTCGGCGGGAGGACGACGATCCGCACGAGGCCCGTCACCGCCCGGTAGTGGGTGAGGTCGGCAGGTTGGAAGCGCACCGCGATCGGGTGGATGCCGGGGCCGAAGGCGGTCCCGCGCGGCGGGAAGTACGTGAAACGCCCTGCCACGGAGGCGACGGCATCGAGCTGCACGGCGGAGAGGGGCGTGCCGGCGGCGATCGGTGCCGGCCGCTGCCAGGTGAGCCTTGCCTGCAGCCGGTCGACGACGACCTGTTGGGTCGCCTGCACCACGACGAAGCTCGTGGCGTCGCGCGGGTGGAATGCGACGGTCACGACGTGCGTGCCCGGCGCGAGTAGGGCGCCGCGGGGGAGGGAGTAGCGCAGCACCCCCGGCACTGAGGCACGGGCGTCGAGCTGCGTCGCGGAGAGGCGCCTGCCGTAGGGGATCGACGCCGGCCGCGGCCAGGTGATCTCGGGGGTGAGGATGCCGAAGGTGACGACGTCGAGGACGTTGATGCTCTCGCTGAGGCAGGGCTTGTCAAGCGTGCAGGCGCTGCTCAGCACGGTCGCCTGCGCGCGCGCCGGGCTCACGTGACGAGCCGTCGCCTTCGCGTCGTAGAGCGTCGCCGGGGCGTTGTTCAGCACGTGGCGGCAGTCCGAGATCTGGAGGCGGTACCCGGCGCGAGCGAGGTTGGAGATGAAGTAGGTGCCGTTCGTCGTGGTGAGCACCGGCGTGAGTGCGGTGTTGCCGCGCAGGGGGGTGACGCAGACACTCGCGACACGGCGCTGCAGCGGGTCGACGACCACCCCGCGGATCGACACCGTGGGCTGGGGGAGCCTGAAGGCCGAGACCGGCAGGCCGGAGACCTCACTCGCGTACACCTGCTCGTTCCAGGAGCGTTGCCCGAAGCCGGTCCAGTTCGACTCAGCGAGCGCGAGGCCGAGGGCCGGGATCGTCGACCTGCGATCGGCGAGCGCGCTGAGGATCGGCCGGTCGAACCCCTGTTGCAGCGTGGCGATCGTCGCCTTGAACCCCACCAGCAACGACGGATAGGTCTTCACCCCGGCGGCGTTGTAGAGGTTGGCGCCGCGAGCCCGCATCTCGGTATCGAGCGGGTTGTTGGCGTTGCCGTGGTCGAAGGTCCCCTCGACCTTCGACCACTGGGCGAGGAACTGCACCCGCGGTGCGCTCGGGCCGACCGCGGGGGCACCGAGCTGCTCGAGGAACTTCATCGCCCACTGCCGCAGCCCGAGCGGAGCCGCGGTGGTCTGTTGCGCGCTGAGCGCGAGGCCGAAGGCGAGCGACGCGAGGAGCACCGTCAGCACGGCGAGGTGCCGGGGCGCGGTTCCTCCACCGCGGCGCGGCGAGGGGAGGACGACGGTGCGAAGGGTCAACAGGGGGTTCTTTCCCCGTTTGACCTCGGCGTCCACATCGCGCCCGCCCGCTGCCGTTCCCGCAGGGCGGCCCGACACTGCGGGCGCTGGAACCGATCCCTTGCGAGGAGGCGACCGGCCGGATAACATACAACTGTATGGTTGTAGGTATGAGCCTCTCGGACAGCGAGGTCGACCGCGTCTTCCAGGCGCTCGCCGACCGGACGCGCCGGGACCTCCTCGGGCGGGCGATCGAGCGGGAGCAGTCGGTCTCCTCGCTCGCCCGTTACTACGTGATGAGCTTCGCCGCGGTGCAAAAGCACGTCTCGGTGCTCGAGCGAGCGGCGCTCGTCACCAAGGAGCGGCGCGGGAGAGAGCAGATCGTGAAGGCGAACGGCCCGACGATCGCGAAGGCGATCGCGCTCCTCGACCAGTACGAGCAACTCTGGATCGACCGCGCCCAGCGGATCGCCACCGTCCTCGCGACGCCGGATGAACAAGGAGAACAGGCATGACCGTGATCAGCACGCACAAGGACCCCGAGCACCTCTCACTCACGCTCGTCGCCGAGTTCGCTTCGACGCCCGAGCGCGTCTGGGCCGTGTGGGAGGACCCCCGCAAGCTCGAGCAGTGGTGGGGCCCTCCCGGGTGGCCGGCGACGTTCACCCGCCACGACTTCGTGGTCGACGGCGAGTCGCGCTACCACCTCACCGGGCCGGCGGGCGAGAAGCACTGGGGCTTTTGGCGGATGCACGTGATCGACAAGCCGGTGCGGATCGACTTCGCCAACGGCCTCGCCGGCGCAGACGGCGAGCCGATCCCGGAGATGGCGCCGATGGCCGGCGCGGTGACCTTCGAGGAGACGGGCGACGGGACAAGGATGACGACCGTGACCCAGTTCGTCGACCTCGCCCGGATGGAGGAGATGATCTCGATGGGGATCGCCGAGGGTATGGCGCAGGCGATCGGGCAGGTGGACGCGCTGCTCGCCTCGACGACCGTGTGACCCGGGAGCCGGTCCCCCGAGCCAAAAATTCCTGTAACCGTTGTCACGAAGGAGCCTGAGATCGTGGCCGCGCAGCCGCCACCGTGGCCGAAGCAGGGGCCCGCGCCCTATTTTCCGTTTAAAGGCCGCGCGGAGAGGCCCGTCTCTTAGCCTGGCGCGATGACCGCGCCGACTCCCATCCAGATCAAAGTGAGCCTTGGTGGAGCCCACCCGCCGATCTGGCGCCGACTCGTCGTCGCCGGCGACACCTCGCTCGATCTCTTCCACGTCGTCCTTCAGGTGGCCATGGGCTGGGAAGACGCACATCTCCACTGCTTCAGGATTGCCGGCGTCCGCTACGGACCCGCCGACGACGACTTCGGCGACGACGTAGACGAGGCGACCGTCACGATCGCCGAAACGCTCGGGGCCCACGGCCGCGGCGAGTACCTCTACGACTTCGGCGACTCCTGGGAGCACGAGCTGCTCGTCGAGGAGGCGACCGAGCCGGTCGAGCTCGACGGCCTCGCCACCTGCCTCGGTGGCAAGGGTGCCTGTCCACCTGAGGACTGCGGCGGGATCTGGGGCTACGCGCAGATGCTGGAAGTGCTCGCGGATCCGACGCACGAGGACCATGAGGACGCCGTCGAATGGCTCGGTGACGAGTTCGACCCCGACGCCTTCGATCTCGCGGCGATCAACGCCAGGTTCGCGAGGGCTCGCTCACAAGATCACTGACCATCCACCGGTCGCGGGGGGGGGGGGGGGGTGGGTGGGGGGGGGT
>Ga0307372_10007027_pt1 | contig 16275 bp, 17 predicted proteins | sample OX1MG_FD_202533 | JGI IMG/M metagenome (GOLD analysis project Ga0307372, IMG submission 202533) | Soil microbial communities from Risofladan, Vaasa, Finland - OX-1 | ecosystem: Environmental > Terrestrial > Soil > Coastal area > Acid sulfate soil | place: Finland: Risofladan, Vaasa | collected... | reverse complement strand
CGGCGGCTGGTCGATCTCGGGTGCCAAGCAGTGGATCACCAACGGCGGTTTCGCTGAGCTGTACGTCCTGTTCGCCCGGACCGGCGGCCCCGGCGCGAGGGGCGTCAGCGCATTCCTCGCCGAGCGCGGGCCGGGCTTCGAGGTCGGTCCGGAGATCGCAAAGATGGGACTGCACACCTCCTCGACGGTCGGGCTCAGCTTCGACGGGCTCCAGGTGCCCGCTGGCAACATGCTCGGCAATCCCGGTGAAGGGCTGAAGCTGGCGCTCGCCACATTAGACGGCGGACGCGTCACGATCGCCGCCCAGGCGTGCGGCATCGCGCAGGCCGCGGTGGACCTCGCGATCGACTACGCGGGGACGCGGGTCGCGTTCGGTGGACCGATCGCGCGCTTTCAAGGCATCCAATTCCCGCTTGCCGACGTCGCTGCCAAACTCGACGCCGCCCGCCTGTTGACCCGCCATGCCGCCGCCCTTCGGGATGCCGGCGAACCGCACGGCCTCGCCGGCGCAAAAGCCAAGCTGTTCGCGAGCTCCGTGGCGGTGCAGGCGGCCGACATGGCCGTCCAGACGCTCGGCGGGTACGGGTATTCGGCGGAATACCCGGCCGAGCGCTACTACCGCGATGCCAAGATCACCGAGATCTACGAGGGAACGAGCGAGATCCAGCGGCTGGTCATTGCGCGCGGCCTGCTCGGCGACAGCGCTCGCTGAGTCGCCGGCCGGCCAAAACCGGCAATCAGGGAGAACCCCGATGGTCCGAGCGGCTGCCCGGTGCATAGATGGGTGCATCCGAAGTACCAACTTCGGCACACAAAGGACACGCCATGTCTGCCACCACGCGTCAACCGCATCGGCGGCTTCTGGTGATCTCCAACGCGACGCTCACGGGCGCGGAGCTCTTTCGTGAAATCCGTGAACGTGCCGATGAGACCGACACTGAGGTGCTCATCGTCGCCCCCGCGCTGACCTCGCGCCTGCACTACTGGCTGATGGACTTCAACGACGGTGTCGCCGGCGCCCAGCGGCGACTGGCCGTCTCGCTCGAGCACTGCGCGGCGGCCGGGATCACGGCCCGCGGCCAACTCGGCGACGCCCATCCGCTGCAGGCGATCGATGACACGATGCGCGTCTTCCACCCGGACGAGATCATCATCGCGACCCACCCGCCCGGACGGTCCAACTGGCTCGAGCGTGACGTCGTCGCCCAGGCACGTCGGCGCTACTCGGTGCCCATCACCCATGTCGAAGTCGACACCGCGCACGACGCTGCGCACGTGGTGACCGCACCCGGCAGCTCCCGCTCCCAGCCGGCCGCCTAACCCATCGTCGCTGGGCCCCGGTCGCGCCGGGGCCCAGCAGGACCTCCATTGGACCGCAGTCGCACCCCCCGGGGCCGCCCCGATGGCGTGGTCGCACCGTCGACCTACCCTGAGGTTGATCGGCGCATTCCGGGCCCCGCGTCGAAGGCGGTTCCGATGACAACTGCCCCAGCAGGGTCGCGGCATCGGCTCCTTGTGGTCGCCAACACGACGTGCACCGGTTCCGAGCTCTTCCGTGAACTCCGCGAGCGTGCCGATGAGACCGAGACCGATGTGCTGATCGTGGCACCCGCGCTGACGTCACGTTTGCGGTACTGGATGTCCGACGAGGCTGCGGAGACGGTCGCGGCACAACGGCGGCTGACGGCGTCCATCGAGCAGTGCGAGGCCGCGGGCGTCGCCGAGCGCGGTGGACTCGGCGACGCCGATCCGCTCGCGGCAACCGATGATGCGGTCCGCACCTTTGATCCAGACGAGATCATCATCGCGACGCATCCGTCGGCGCGGTCCAACTGGCCCGAGCACGGGGCCGTGGCGCAGGCGCGCGAACGCTTCGGCGTACCGATTACCCACGTCGAGGTTGACGAGGCCCGCGACGACGCGCACGTGGTCGTGGCGGAGCCCGTCGACCACCGCGCCCCGGCACGTGAGCGCCACGCCACACGGGACGGGGTGAAGCTGGTCGGTGCAGTCGTCCTGTTCATCCTCACGAGCGTGCTGACCGACGTCTTCTGCGCTACTGGCGCACCCGGATGGCTCATCGCGACATGGTTCATCGTGTGCGATCTCGGAGTTAAGGTGCTGATCGTCCTCGCGTTGTGGATGCTCTTCCAGCGTCGCCCACGCGCAGACCGGCTCAACTACTAAGTCGCGGGTCGTCGCGTGCGGTTGGCATGCGTTCCGGGGAACTCCGCAATAGCCCGCAGACACGGCGGCAGGGTTCCCCGATGACGTCGACCCGGACCTGCGCGAAGCTCACTGGTGGTCGTCCAGACGTTCCGGCTGATCCCACGTCGCGATCACACGCAAAGGAGGCCCCTCATGGGCGAGAGCGTTTCCCACATCGCATGCTGCGTCGACGGCAGCGAGGCTGCCAAGCTCGCACTTGACTACGCGGTCCGGCTGCGGGACCAGCTCGGCGCCGATCAGCTCGACATCATCCATATTGTGCCGCCGGCCGTGTATTTCGGTGTCTACTACCCGCCCGAACCCACGACGCCGCCGGACACGCCGGAGTGGCTGATCGCACTCGGTGAGCACACGCCGCATTGCAACGTCGTGATGATCGACAGCTTCTCGAACTTCCCGCCGGCGGCGGCGATTCGGTGGGCCGACGAGGAGCATGTCGACCTCATCGTTGCCGCGAGCCACCAGGGGGCGTTCCGCCGCATGGCCGTCGGAAGTTTCGCCGGATATCTGGCCTACCATGCCTCATGTCCGGTCTTGCTCATCCCGCCGGAGATGCATCCCGACGCGCGCTGACGTCCCGCGGGGCCGGATGCACCGTCGCGACGAGCGCGCCCGGTGCGATCCCCGTAGGTGGTGTCGCCCGCCCGTGGGCGTGGTCCCATCGGGCCACGCCACGGCGTGGTCTATGCGCTGCCCTCGCGCCCGATCGGCGCCTCGCAGCGCACGTTGGCGCATGCGACGCAGGCACGTACCGGGATGACGCCGATGCGCATCAGGCCGGCGAAGATCTTGCATCCGAGGCAGAAGCCCAGGGCAGACTCCAGCGTGGCCGCAACCAGAATCGCCGCCAGCAGGACGTCGGCCGCGCTCTGAGAACCGAACCCGACGGCCACAACGGCGGCGCCGACCGACAGCACGGCGCCGATGCCCTGCGCAAAGCGCTTCGGTGGCCCGGGGACGTAGCGGGGCGCCAACCCAAGTCGCGGCGTGACGACGCGCGTCGCCAGCTGGCCGAGCGGGCTCAGCGTCGGACCGGTCGCCACGCGGGCCAGAAAGCCGTAGGCGATCACGACGGTCAGCCATGCCTGTCCGCTGACGAGCGCGATCAGGCACAGCGCGACAACACCCGCAGCAACGGTCCGCGCGGAGACCTCGTTGACCGGATCGGGAAAGGCAAAAAGACTTTTGGTTTTCACGTGATTAGCGTAGCGCCTCGCCCCGACCAGGCCAAGTCCGGTTCGGGGCATGCCCGGTATCCCGCCCCCCGTCGTCCGGATACGGCATGATCCGCCGGCGTGTCATGACCAATCGTCTGTTTCCCACGATCCCGCCGGCCGTCCAGTCGCGCCCGTCCAGGCGTGTGCGCCACGGCCTGGCCGCCGCCTGCGTCGCCGCGATGCTCGCTGGGAGTGCCGCCACGGCGCTCGGGGCAATCGCCGGGCCGCCGGTCCCCGTAGATACGCCCGGACCGGCGCCCGTCGCGCCGTTGCTGTCCGGACCACGCGTTCCGGTTCGCTGGCACAACCCGGAGCCCTGGGCCGGCCGGCCGGCCGCAGTCCTCGTCACGACCGTTCCGACGGATTCCGCCGGCGACGCCGCGTCGATCGCGTGGTTCCGCTCGAGCCGGACCCAGGTCGCCCTGTACCCCGGCATCAAGAATCCCGAGACGACGACGTACCCGCGGGGTCCGGAGTCGGTTCCCTACGTCGCGCGAACGAACCTGGTCGCGACGTTCAATTCGGGCTTTTATCTCAAGGACGCGCGTGGCGGGTTCTTCGCCAATCAGACGCTGTACGCGCCGATGATCCGGGGACTGGCAACCGTCGTCGGGTACCGCGACGGCCGCATCGACATCGTGCGCTGGACCGCGGCCCGTCGTCCGGGTCCCGACGTCGTGATGGCGCGCCAGAATCTTCCCCTGCTCGTCTCCGGCGGCCGCGTCACCCCGGGGGTCAACGTCTCCGAGGCGTGGGGGCTCACACTCGGGGGGGCGCCGGCGGTCTGGCGTTCGGCGATCGGGATCGACGGCAACGGCAACCTGCTGTACGTGGCGGCCCCGCATCAGACCGCGCCGTCGCTGGCGCGGATCCTCGTACATGCCGGTGCCATCCGGGCGATGGAGCTCGATATCAACCCGGCATGGCCGATCCTTGCGACGTTCGGGCTTCCGAACGCCGGCGAGCCGAGCCTGTTCGTCCCGAACCCGAACCAAACTGCGACCCGCTTCCTGTCACCGAACACCAAAGACTTCTTCGCGGTGTACCTGCGCACGACCATCGAGCCGTTGCCACTGCCGTTCTGAGCGACGGGCGCGGGCGTCACAACAGACCCATAACACGGGTCACAGGCAGATTTCATGTTGGCCGGCCAAACATGGCCTCGACCCTCGATCGAGCGCCGTGCCGCGGTCTCCCACCTCGCCCGCCACCACCCCGGCGTTCCGCGGGAACGGGCTCCGGACGCAGGTGCACCGGTCAGCGGCCCGTCACGTGATCCGCGCCCGATCAGGCGCTCCAGAAAGGCCGAGCATGGAAGTGTGTCGTGGCGTCGTCTCGCGACTGCGGGGCGCTCGGACGCGGACGGCGACGATCGCCGTTGCCGTCCTGGTGACGGCCGTCGCGGTCGCCGGTTGCGGCGGAAGCTCCGGGAGTTCGTCGTCGACCGGTGCGAGTTCAAACGCCGCCCGTGAGACCGCATTCCTCAACTACGCCCAGTGCATGCGCCAGCACGGGGTCGCGGTGAGCGACCCAACGGTGGCGGCCAACGGCATCGTCCGGCTTCCGCGACCGACGCAGTTCCAAAACGGTCAGACGCCGACCTCTGCGCAACTGGCACAGATTCAGCAGGCCCGCAGCGCGTGCCGGAGCACGCTCAATGGCATCACGTTCGGCTTCAACCCGTCCAGCAACCCGCAATTCCAGGCGGCGCTGCTCAAGTACGCGCAGTGCATGCGGTCGAACGGGTTCAACATGCCGGACCCGAACTTCAACAGCACACCGAGCACCAGCACCACGCCGGGATCCTTCCGCGGGCCGTTCGGCGGGATCAACCGCAACGATCCGACCTTTCAGAAGGCCAACACGACCTGCCGGCCGATTCTGCAAAGCGCGGGCTTCGGGTCCCGTGGCGCTGGTGGCGCTGGTGGTGCGGGCGGCACCGGAGCCGGCGGTAGCGCCCTTGGCTCAGGAGCCGGCGGATGACCGAGCGGCCGCTCGACGAGGAACCCCCGGCCGATCAGGCCGCCTCCGCGACGGCCGATGACGAATCACGCGCCACGCGCCGTTCGCGGTGGGTTACCCTCGGGGTCCCGATCGCCGCGGTACTCGTCATCGCCGCGATCGCGGGCGGAATCATCCTCGCCAATCGGGAGTCGAGCACGTCGTCGTCGCCCGCGACGAGCGGCCTGAACTATGGGATCGTCGCGCGCACGACCGTCGCACAGACCCAGTCGCTGAGCGGCACGATCGCCTACACCGCCACGCAGACGATCATCAACCGCTTGACCCCCAGTTCCTCGTCATCGAGCGCGTCGACCGGCGCCAGCACATCATCTGCAAGCGGGGCGTCGTCCGGTGCGGCGACGAGCTCCTCAGGAACGGCAACGCTGACGACGATGGCGGCCGTCGGGTCACACGTCAAGGTCGGCACCACGCTGTTCACGGTCAACGAGCAGCCGGTCGTGGCGATGTACGGCACGCTGCCCGCCTATCGCGACATGCAATCCGGCGACAGCGGCACGGACGTCACGCAACTCCAGCAAAGCCTCTCCGATCTCGGCTACAACCCCGGAACCACCGACGGCACCTATGGCTCGGCAACGGTCACGGCCGTCGAGGCCTGGCAACAGGCGACCGGCCTGACGGTCGACGGCATCGTGCACCTCGGCCAGGTAATCTTCGTCAGCGGCCCATCACGCGTCATCGCCCAGGTGGGGACCGTCGGCGACGCGGTCTCGAGCGGCAGCCAGATCCTGTCGATCGGACCCGAATCGCCGATCGTTACGACCTCGGAGAGCAGCACCCAGCTCGGCCTACTCACCGCCGGGCAGCGTGTCGATGTCCAGCTCCCCGACAACGCGGTCGTCGTCGGAAAGGTCACTGCGGTCGGCGGCAGCACGAGCGCGGCGAGCGCAAGCAGCGGTTCGGGCAGTTCGTCGGGCAGCGGATCGAGCTCGAGCTCCGGCGCAAGCTCCACGCCGGCAACCGTCGCGCTCAACAACCCCGCGCTCGGCAGCAGCATCGCGGGCTCGTCGGTCAACGTGATCGTCACGACCAACAGCGTCCACGACGTGCTGGCGGTCCCGCTCGGCGCACTGCTGGCAACTTCAGCGGGACAGTTCATCGTCCAGGTCCCGAGCGCCAACAACGGCGGCAGCCTGGCCAATGTGAGCGTCAACCCCTCGATCTACGACGACACGCGCGGCATCGTCGCCGTGCCCGGCGCGAATCTGAGTCCCGGCGAGCGTGTCGTCGTGGCCTCCTCCTAGTGGATGACGCCGTCCCCGCGATCGGCGACGCGACGGGTGCGTTCGTCGCCCGCCTTGAGGACGTTGTCAAGGACTACCCGGGACCGCCGCGGGTGCGTGCGCTCGACCACGCCTCGCTGCAGATTCGGACCGGCGAGCTGGCGGCGATCGTCGGCCCGTCGGGTTCCGGCAAGACGACGCTGCTGCAGATCATGGGCACCCTCGATCGGCCGACCTCGGGGCGCGTCGCGATCGCCGGATACGACCTCGACGTCCTATCGGATCGCGAACTGTCGGCGCTGCGCGCGCAACAAATCGGGTTCGTCTTTCAGCAGTTCTTCTTGTTGGAGCGGGAAACGGCGGTCGAGAATGTCGCCAACGGGCTGATCTACCGCGGGATCAACACCCGCGAGCGCCGCGAGCTGGCCGCGTCGGCACTCGAACGCGTCGGTCTCGGTCACCGCCTGCAGCACCGCGCCTTCCAGCTGTCGGGCGGCGAACGCCAGCGCGTCGCGGTTGCCCGCGCGGTGGTCGGCCGGCCAGCGATCGTGCTCGCCGACGAGCCGACCGGCAATCTCGATACGCGCCGGGCCGACGAAATCATCGAGTTGCTCGAGCAGCTCAATCGCGACGGCGTGACGATCGTGGTGATCACCCACAGCCTCGAGGTGGCCGAGCGACTGCCACGGCTCATTCGCATCCGCGACGGCCAGATTGTCGACGATTCCGGCATCACGGCGACGATGCCGCGCGTCGGCGGGCCATCCTGATGCCCGAACGACTGACCCCCAGCCGGCTTTCGGCCCGCAACATCCTGCACACGGCCGTCGTCGGGGTGAACACGCGGCGTAACCGATCGATCATGTCGGCCATCGGCATCGCGATCGGCATCGCCGCGATCGTCGGGGTCCTTGGGCTCAGCAACTCGAGCCGTTCGAACTTGATCAACCAGATCGACGCGCTCGGGACGAACCTCATCCAGGTGCAACCTCAAACCGGCATCGGGGTCGGCACCGCGCAGCTTCCCGCCACCGCGGCGGGCGCGATCGCCCGCATCCCGAACGTGCAGGCCGTCTCGCAGGAGGTCGCGACCGGCGTGAACGTCTACCGCTCGCGCTACGTGCCATCCGAATACACCGCGGGCCTGTCGGTCACAGCCGTGGACCCCAACATCCTGACGACTCTGCACGGCGCAGTCAGCCAGGGGCACTTTCTCAACGCGGCCAACATCACCTACCCGGTGGCGGTACTGGGCGCGACGGCCGCCCACGCACTCGGAATCGTGAGCCTCGACGGCGCACCCACGGTGTCGATCGGTGGGCAGAACTTCACCGTCGTTGGGATCCTCGATCCGTTCCCGCTGAGCCCGGCCCTCGATAGCAGCGCCATGGTGGGGATCCCCGCAACCGTGTCGATACTCGGCGTGTCCAACTCGCCGACGACGATCGACGTCCGGGCAAATCCGGACGACATCGCCGCCGTCCTGGGCGCGCTGGCCGCAACTGCTAACCCGGAGAACCCCGATCAGGTCGCCGCGACGAGCCCGACGGCCCAGCTGCAGGCCAAGGCCGCGGCCACGAGCACGCTCACCGAGCTGCTGCTGGGACTCGGCGCGGTGGCGTTGCTCGTAGGCGGCGTCGGCATCGCCAACATCATGGTCATCACAGTCCTCGAGCGACGTTCGGAGATCGGCCTGCGCCGCGCGCTCGGGGCGACACGCCGGCACATCATGGTCCAATTCATCACCGAGTCGCTGATTCTCGCCGCCATCGGCGGGATCGCGGGGGTGCTCCTCGGCGTGATCGCGACCGTGGTCTTCGCCGAGCTGCAGAACTGGGGGGTGATCATTCCCGCCATCGCGGTCTGGGGCGGCCTGTTGGCGGCGCTGGTGATCGGTGGCATCGCGGGGCTCTACCCCGCGCTGCGTGCGGCACGGCTGTCACCGACCGAAGCGCTGCGCTCGACCTAGCCTCGCCCGGTTGCACCTACTCGCGGAGCAGCAGCAGCAGGCTCACGGCAAGCAGGCCGATGGCGGCCACCCGGGTCGGGGTGAACCCGCGGGCGGCGACACCGAACAGGCCGAACCGGTCAATGATCGCCGCGATTACCACCTGCCCGACGATCACCGCGACGAAGGTCGACGTGACACCGAGCCGAGGCGTCGCGACGAGCGTCGCGGTGACCAGCACGGCGCCGCAAAGCCCGCCGAGGTACGCCCACCACGGCCCGCCGCCGAGCGCCGTGACGCCGCCTTGGCCGTTGGTCATAAGGACCGCGATGCCCAACAACAGGGTGCCGATGGCGAACGAGACCCCCGCCGCCAGCAGTGGCGAGCCGACGATGATCTTCAGACGGGCGTTGATCGGCGCCTGCGCGGCGATGAGACCGCCGCCGGTCACCGCCAACAGCGCCGGTGCGAAACGGTCCATAGACACTCCCTGTCGTCGGGCATCGTGGCACCGGACCCACGCGGCGGTGGCCGGCGAAGTTGTGGCAGCATACGACCGTGACGGCGGAGGCGCAGCCCCTATCCCTCGACCTTCGCGACGTCGTCAAGCGCTATGCGCCCGACGCCCCGAACGCCGTGGACGGCATCGATCTCCGCGTCGCCCGCGGAGAGATCTTCGGGCTTTTAGGACCCAACGGCGCGGGCAAGACGACGACCATCGGCATCGCCACGACGCGGGTCCGCCCGACCGCGGGAACAGTGATCGTCACCGGTATCGACGTCCGCGCACATCCGTCGGTCGCCAAGCGCCACATCGGCGTCGTGACCCAGTTCAACACACTCGATCGCGCGTGCACGGTCGAGGAGAACCTGTACTTCCACGGCCGGTTTTTCGGCATGTCCCGGCACACCGCCCATGCTCGGGCAGCGGACCTGCTCGCGAGCTTCGGCATCGGCGATCGCGGGCGCACGATGGTCGCCGAACTGTCGGGCGGCCTCGCCCGGCGCACGCAGCTGGCCTGTGCGCTCATGCACCACCCGGAGGTGCTGTTTCTTGACGAGCCGACCACCGGGCTCGACCCGCAAAGCCGCATGGCACTCTGGGATTCGGTGCGCACCCTTCGCGAGGCCGAGGGCATGGCCGTCGTGCTGACCACGCACTACATCGAAGAGGCCGATGCACTCTGTGACCGCGTGGCGGTCATGAACAACGGTAAAATCCTCGTTTGCGACACGCCCGAACACATCAAGCGCGACTCCGGTGACGGCGTCTTGGTGACCTTGCGGCTGCGGGACGCCAATCCAGGCCTGGCGGAGCAGTTGCGCGGCCTCGCGGGCGTCGGGGCCGTCGATGTAGACCACGCGACGATCCGCGTCCACGTGACCGGCACCGACGGTATCGTCCCGCACGTCGTCGCGCTCGCCGGCGCGGACCTCCGCGATCTGGCGGTGGCCGAGCCGTCGCTCGAGACGGCGTTCATCGCCCTGACCGGCCGGGCGCTGGTCCCGTGACGACCCTCAGTATCGGGCGCGGTCCGGGACGCGCCGGCGTGTACGCGCGGGCGTTCTGGGGCCTGATGCTGCGCGATGCGCGCGTGCTCGCCCGCGAATTCATCCCCTTTTTGCTGCGCACAATCATGAACCCGCTGCTGTTCACCTTTGTGTTCACCTACGTGTTTCCAAAGATCGGAGCCGGCATCACACCTGGCGGCGGGACGGGGGTGAGCTTCGCGACGGTCATCGCACCGGGTCTGGTGGCGGTGGCGATCTTCTTCCAGGGCATCGCCGCCGTCGCGCTGCCATTGGCCACCGAGCTCGGGGGCACACGCGAGATCGAAGACCGGGTCATGGCGCCCCTGCCCGTCGGCATGGTGGCGCTCGAAAAGGTCGTCTGGAGCAGCTTCCAGTCGATCATCGCCGCCGCTGCGGTGCTCCCGATGGTGCTCCTGGTCTCAGCCGAGCCGGTGTCGGTCTCCGTCGCGAGCTGGCCGATGCTGATCGCCACCGTGCTCTTGGCAGCGCTAGTGGCGGGATACCTGGGCCTGGTGATCGGGACCGTCGTCAAGCCCAAGCAGATCGGCCTGATCTTCTCGCTGGTCGTCGTCCCGGTGACGTTCCTGGGTTGCACCTACTATCCGTGGGCACAACTGAGCAGCATTCGCTGGTTGCAGATCTTCACCCTGATTAACCCGCTGGTGTACGTGTCGGAAGGTCTGCGGACCGCGCTCACTCCGGCCATCCCGCACATGCCGGTGGTCGCCGTGATCTTCGCCTTGGTCGTCCAGGTGGCCGGCTTCGGCGCCCTCGGGACATGGCTGTTCATGCGGAGGGTGATCGACTGATCACCGGCTCCCCGGCGGGCGTCTAACGCGCCGCCACGCGGTGGTCGCCGTTGCGCACGATCACGCGGATCAGCGCATCTACGACGGTGGGATCCAGCTGCGTGCCGGCAGCCGACTGGAGCTCGGCCATCGCCGCCTCGCGGGACATCGCGATGCGGTACGAACGCGTGGTGGTCATCGCGCTCCAGGTATCGCACGCCGACACGATGCGGGCCTCGATCGGGATCTCGTCCCCGCGCAACCCATCCGGGTACCCGGTGCCGTCCCAGCGCTCGTGGTGTGCGCGCACGATCAGCCCGATGTTGCGCATCAGGCCGCCAACCTGGTCAAGCATCCGCTGGCCCTCGGTCGTGTGGGTCTTGACGATGTCCCACTCGTCGGGGTCGAGCGGCCCCGGCTTGTTGATGATCTCCTTGGGAATCGCGACCTTGCCGACGTCGTGCAGCATCGCGCCGAAATCCACGCGGCGGCAGGTCTGCTCATCGAGCCGGAGCTCTTGCGCAACTTCCAGTGCCAACTGGACGACCCCGCGCGAGTGCTCGCCGGTGTACGCGTCATCGGACTCCACAACGTCGCCGAGCACCATCGCGGTGCCTCGGTACGCAGCGTTGAGTTCGGTCATCTGCTCAAGACGCCGTCGTCGCTCGTCTGAGAAGTAATGCATCAACAGCAGCAGCGGGACCAGCAGCAACAGTGACCAGGGCACCTCGGTGGCCGCGATCGCGATGAGGAGCCCGACAGGCGCCAGGGCAATATCGATCTTGTAGACCCACAGGCCCTCGGTGAGCTGTTGGCGGGCCGTCATGCCGAGCACGAGCGCCTCGCGCACGGAGGAGATCGCCAGGTCGAGCAGCAGCTGGGAGGCCAAGGCGGCGACGAGAATCCAGACCGCCGTTGCGGTGGGCGCCGGGGCGCCGGCCAGCGACAGGATGATCGCGGGACCGATCATGAAGCCCGCGCTCGCAAAGCCCAGCAGCGGCCGTGCAGGCGTCGAGCGCCGGGTCAGCACGTCGGGCACGCGTCCGAGGGCGAGGCCGACCCCGGTCACCAGGGGAACGATGGGCGGAGGCAACATGAACAGCGCCGGCACCGTCACGAGGACAATCGGCGCGGTGTGGCCCGCCTCGGTCACGAAGCGGGTCCGCGAGGCCACCGCCAACACTGCCACGACCAGGAAGACTTCTGACCACGAAAGCGCCCTGTGCCACGGCATGTAGATGGCCGTCGCGGTGGCGACGACCAGGAAGCTTCCACCGACGACAGCCAGCACGCGGCGCTCATCCGAAGTCAGCGGTATCGCGTCACGCTTGAGACTGTCGGAGATAAGTTCGTCTTGGCGTGCGCGCGGGCGCGCTCGCGAGACGGATTCCGGAAGTCGTGAGATACCCACGAGTCCTGAATCGAACGCTGTAGCCGTAATCTTGAGCCTTTTGACAAAATTCTTACGCGGGCTCGGCGGCACGATCGCCGGCAGGACCGCGCAACGAGGCTCACACTCGGGGGATACGGTTCTATCGGCAGTGGTGTCCGAACACATAACGGTCCGCGTGCGGTGGTGCGCTTGACCCAGACCCGCCCGAACCGCAGACTTCCCCCAGATGAATCACGCACGACTCGGCTTCGGGTTGTTTCTGGCTCCGTTCCACGCCTTGGGCGATTCGCCCACGCTGGCGCTCGAACGCGACCTGGAACTCATCGGTTGGGCTGACCGGCTCGGCTACGACGAGGCGTGGGTCGGCGAGCACCACACCAGTGGCTGGGAGACGATCGCCTCGCCGGAGCTGTTCCTGGCCGTCGCCGCCGAGCGCACCCGCCACATCCGGCTCGGCACCGGTGCGATCAGCCTGCCCTACCACCATCCGCTAATGGTCGCCGATCGCGTGGTCCTGCTCGACCACCTGACCCGCGGCAGGATCAACTTCGGCGTTGGTCCGGGTGGACACATCTCCGATGCGCTGATGCTCGGGCTCGATCCCGCCGTGTTGCGCGATCGCATGGCCGAGGCCATTCGGGTGATCGTCCGCCTGATGACCGAGCCCGAGCCGCTCACCGTGCGCTCGGAGTGGTTCACGCTCGTCGATGCCGTCGTGCAGTTGCGCCCGTACCAACGCCCCACGCCGCCGATTGCCGTCACGAGCATGGAGTCACCGGCGGGGATGCGCCTGGCCGGTGAGCTGGGGGCCGGTGTCCTGTCGCTGACCGTCGCCAAGTCGACCGGCGGCAGCATGGACCTGCGCCGACAGTGGGCCGAGGCCGAACGTAGCGCCGAGGTGGCCGGAACCCGTGTCCACCGGCGCGACTGGCGCCTGGTGATCCCGGTCCACATCGCCGAGACGCGCGCGCAGGCACTGGCGGAAACGCGTGAGGGCGGCGCCCGCCACATGCTCGAGTACGTCGAGGCGACCACCGGTCGGCCGTGCCCGGTTCCCGGACCCGCGGAACAGATCGTCGAGCAGATGGCCGAGCTCGGGGCCTGGGTGATCGGCACGCCGGAGGACCTGATCGCCGTCATTACCGACTTGGCCCGGATGAGCGGCGGATTCGGGACCGTGCTGTTTTGGGGCCACGAATGGGCGCCGTTCGATGCGGTCAAGCGCAGCCACGAACTGATCGCACGCTACGTGATGCCGTATTTCCAAGGATCTCTCGCGGGGCTCGTCGCGTCGAACACCATCGTGCGGGCCGGGGCAGATCGCCTGCATGAGCTGCGCTCGGATGCCACCGCCAAGGCGAAAGCTGCGCCTCCTCCCGGCGGCTGACGTCGCGTGCCGACCTACGCCGGCGTGCTGGCGTGTCGGAACAGGTAGTGGCTGACGATGAACTGGTTGCCGTCGTCATACCCCGACAGGCCCTCGCATGCCAGGAAGAACAGCCGCCAGCGGCGCGGCGCCGGCCGACGTGCGTCGCCAGCACGGCACGCGCGGCCTCGAGGTTCCGATCCACGCGCTCGAGCCACGCCCGGGCCGTGCGGGCGTAGTGCATTCCCGAGACGCACCATTGGTCGACGAGCGTCAGATCGTCAGCGACGCGCGGGAGCAGATCATCGGAGGGCATCGTCCCGCCGGTGAAAAAGTGCCGCGCAATCCAGTCGGAGCGAGCCTGGGCGTCGAACCGAAAGGCCAGCGTCCGGTGGGAGAAGACATGCACGAACAGGCGCCCGTCGGGTCGCAGCCCGCTCGCCATCCGGGAAAGCAACGCACGATGGTTGCGCACGTGTTCGAGCATCTCGACGGACATGATGCGATCGAACGTCCGATCCGGGACGAACGCGTTCACGTCGGCGGTGATCACGCGCACGTTGGTGAGTCCGCGCGCGGCCGCCGCTTGTTCGATGTACGCCCGTTGGGACGCGCTGTTCGAGACGCCCGTCACCGTGCTCGCGGGGTAGTGCTCGGCCAGCCAGAGCGTCAGCGACCCCCAGCCGCACCCCAGATCGAGCATCTCGTGGCCGTCGTGCAGGTCGGCGCACTCCGCATATAGGACCAGCATCGCCTCCTCGGCGGCCGCGAGATAATGGACCCCGTCGGTCCAAAGCGCACACGAGTACTTGCGCCGCGGCCCGAGGCACAGGGCAAAGAACTCGGCCAGGACCTCATAGTGCTGGAGGTTCGCGGCGTCGGTCGCCACCGCGATCTGCCCCCGGTCCGAGTCGGCGATCTGCGCCCGCAGCCGCTCGGATTGAGCCTCCACGCCGCCACGTGACTCGAGGCGAATCCGGCGCCGGACCCGGGTGCGGATCGCCGCGCGCAGCACCGCGTCCGGGAGCCTGACACGCTCGGCGAGTTCGATTCCCAGCGGCTCCATGCCCACACGCAACCGGTCCGTGCGCCGAGGTTGACCGGGTCCCGCTTGGCCTTCTGTCCGCCAGTTGACACGCTCCAGCCGTGACGGCGCTTGCGACCTTTGGCTGGTGCGCCCTCGGGGTCGCCGTGTTGATGCTGGTGTTCTGGCTGGCGAGCATCCGCCTCCGGGACGTCAGCATCATCGACCCGTTCTGGGGCTTTGGCTTTGTCGTGGTCGCCTGGATCTCCGGACTGTCCGCCCCGGGCGACCCCGGGCGCCGCGCCCTGCTGGTGGTCCTCACCTCGATCTGAGGTCTCCGACTGTTCGGGTACTTGGTCTGGCGCAACCATGGCGCGCCGGAGGACTTTCGCTACGCCGCGATGCGCACGCGCCAGGGCCGACGTTTCGTCTGGATCAGCCTCGTGAGCGTCTTCGCGCTCCAGGGCGTCCTGATGCTGGTCGTCTCCTTGCCGGTCCAGATGGGGGGCATCCCGAGAGGGCCCGCGCTCGGGCCGGTCGCGGTGCTCGGCACGATCTGCTGGGCGTGCGGCCTCGCGTTTGAGATGATCGGCGACCGCCAACTGGCGCGTTTTCGCGCGAACGCGGACAACCGCGGCAAGGCGCTCGCGACGGGTCTGTGGCGGCATACTCGGCACCCCAACTACTTCGGGGACTTCCTGGTGTGGTGGGGCCTATGGCTGATCGCGGCCGAGACGGGCTGGGAAGTGTTGACGTTCCCCGGACCGGTAGTGATGAGCATCCTGCTGATCAGGGTGTCCGGGGTCAGCCTCCTGGAGCGTGAGATCGGGGCGCGCCGGCCGGGCTACGCCGAGTATGTCCGTCGCACCAGCGCCTTCTTCCCGCGCCCGCCGCACGGCTGATCCGTCACGTCGTTCAGACCGGGCCGGGTCCGGTCGAGACGAACGAAATGCCCTCTCGGTCGAGCAGCACCTTGATGCGACGTCGCAGCTCGCGGCCGACCACCCACTGACGGCCCGGGCGGGTCTCGACGGTGAGCTTGATGTCCATGCGGTCGGCCCCGAACGCGTCGACGCCGAGGACCTCGACGTCGCTACGGATGTCCGGGCCAAAGACCGGGTCACTGCGCAGGTCGGCGCCGGCCGCCGTCGCCAGCGCCAGCGCGTGGTCCACATCGACGTCATAGGGCAGCGGCAGCACCAGCACGCTGCGCGAGAAGACCCGCGTCTGGTTGCTGGAGATGCGGATCTCGCCATTGGAGACGACGTGGCGGGTCCCGTCGGCGCCGCGCAGCACCGTCGTCCGCAGGCCCACCGATTCCACGGTGCCCGAGACGTTGGCCACCTGGACGGTGTCGCCGACGTCGTACTGGTTCTCCAGCAAGATAAAAAACCCCGACACTACGTCGCGCACCAGGCTCTGCGCGCCCAAGCCGATTGCGATCCCGCCGATGCCCGCGGTCGCGAGCAGCGGCGCGACCGGCACCCCGAGTTCCTGCAGGACCATCACGACGGCGGTGATCCAGAGGA
>Ga0307372_10007025_pt1 | contig 16276 bp, 19 predicted proteins | sample OX1MG_FD_202533 | JGI IMG/M metagenome (GOLD analysis project Ga0307372, IMG submission 202533) | Soil microbial communities from Risofladan, Vaasa, Finland - OX-1 | ecosystem: Environmental > Terrestrial > Soil > Coastal area > Acid sulfate soil | place: Finland: Risofladan, Vaasa | collected... | reverse complement strand
GCCCGCCGCCCTTCGTCACACGTTGCGACGAACAGTAGGCTACCAAATGCACGCCGCTGTGTCCAGCGCTCCCTATGCGGCGCTCAATACGACCGCGGAACGCTCAAGACTTGTGTGGAATAGACAGGGTGCACGCCGGTGCGCGTCACGCTAGTCACTCTGACCACGCTTGCGGTGCTGGGCGTGCGCCCGGTGGCTGCCAATGATCTGCTGCGCCTGTATGTACTGGCGCAGGCGCAGGACACCGCGCTGCAGTCGGCCCGGTTTCAGCGCGACGCGGCGGTCGAGGCGCGTCCGCAGGCACTCTCGCAGTGGCTGCCGCAGCTGCAGGGTACCGCGGCCGCCGAGCGCGAGCGACTGGGCGAGCAGACCGGACTCACCATCAGCCCGAGCGGGGGGCCGACACCAACCGGCCTCCGCGTGCGGCCGGGCTGCGCGCTGGCGACGAATGATCTCACCGAGCGCTGCAATGTCGACTACCAGACCTATGGGCTGACGCTGTCACAGACGCTGTGGAGTTTCTCGGCTTTCAGCCAGCTCAAGGAAGCCGACTCCCTAGCGGCGAGCGCCGAGGCCGCGTATCGCAGCGCGCAGCAGCAGCTGGTATTGCGCGTCGCGCAGGCCTACTTCGGCGTGCTGCAGGCGAATGATCAGCTCACCATCACGCGCAACGAGCGCGCTGCATTCGGCATGCAGCTCAAGCAGACCCAGGGGCGTGAGCAGACCGGCCTGGGCTCACGCAGTGATGTAGAGCAGGCGCAGTCGTACTACGACCTGACCGCGCAAAGCGTCATCCAGGCGGGCAACGCGCTCGATGATGCGCGGCTCGCGCTTGCCGAGATCGTGGGCCAGCCGCCCGGCTCGGTCGCGCCGCTGCGCGACGAAATTCCGCTGACCGCCCCCAGTCCGGCCTCGGTCGGAGCCTGGGTGGCCTCGGCTAGGCAGGACAATCCCGATGTGCGGGCCGCGCAGCTGCATGCCGAGGCGGCCCGGCGCGATATCGGCGTGCAGCGCGGCCGGGGCCTGCCGACGATATCGCTGCAGGGGACGGCCGGGCATACCGTCGCGCCCCTGGTGCTCGGCGGCACCAACAGCATCGACACCATCGGGGTGTACTTCAGATGGCCGCTGTTCGCGGGCGGCGCGATTGCCTCGGCCGTGCGTCAGTCGCGCGCGCTCTATCACCAGAGCCAGGCGGACGTGCAGACCGTACAGCGACAGACCGAGCAGCGCACACGCGCGGCCTATCGCAACGTGGTCAGCGGCATCCAGAGCATCACCGCGGCACGGCGTGCGATCCACTCCGCCAGCGATGCAGTCCAGGCTGCGCGCCGGGATATCGAATTCAATGTCTCACCCGAGTTCGTGCTGCTGCAGTATCAGCAGGCGTACTACGAGGCGCTGGTGCTGTACGAGCAGGCGCGCTACGCCTACCTGAGCAATGTGCTGGTCCTGAAGCAGCAGGCCGGCCGGTTGAGCGGCCATGATCTGGCCATGATCGATGCGCTGCTGGTGACCGGCGCTCCTGCGACGACGGATGGGTCCGGACATGAATGATTCCAACCGGGACGACGCCCGCGGATCGGACCTGTTCTACGGCACTGATCAGCAGGACAAGCCGATCGAGCACACCGTTGCCCAGCGCCGCCGGCGGCAGGCGCTGATCGCTTCCGGCTGGCTCGGTGCCGCCGTGGTCGTGGCCGCGCTGATCGGCGCGGTGCTGCACTTCGCCGGCGCGTCCAATTCGGTGGATCGCGCGCGGCTGACGATTGCGACGGTGGCGCGCGGTACCTTCGTGCGCGACGTCGAGGCGGACGGCCAGGTGGTCGCGGCGGTGAGCCCCACGCTGTACGCAACCCAAACCGGTACCGTGACGCTGAAGGTGCACGCGGGCGATGCCGTGCGCAAGGGCGAGGTGCTCAGCGTGCTCGACAGCCCCGACCTGACCGCCAAGCTCGCGCAGGAGCAGGCGACGCTGCAGAGCATGCGGTTGGACTGGCAGTACGCGCAGCTGCAGGCCCGCAGCAAGCTGGCGCAGCTGCAGGAGACCTACCAGCAGGCGCAGGTGGATCAGACCACCGCGCAGCGCGACCTCGATCGCAGCCGCCAGGCCTACAAGCTGGGCTCATACACGCAGCTGCAGATGCTCAAAGCGCAGGACGAGCTGGAGAAGGCGCAGTTCGCGCTGCAGGAGGCGAAGATGAACGTCGACCTGCAGCCCAAGCAGAACCGCTTCGACATCGGCAGCAAGCGCGCGCTATATCAGCGCCAGCAGGACCTGGTGCGCGACCTTCAGCGGCAGGTCGCTGCCCTGCAGGTACGCTCGCCGGTCGACGGCCGCGTAGGGCAGGTGCAGGTCTCCGATCGGGCCACCGTGGCCAAGGATTCGGCGCTGTTGACCGTGGTGGACCTGTCCGCGCTGGAGGTGGAGATCAACGTACCGGAAAGCCAGGCGCGCGATCTGGCGGCCGGCATGAGCGCCGACATTGAAGGCGATGGGCAGCACTGGCCCGGCAGCGTCAGCGCAGTCTCGCCCGAAGTCGTCAACGGCGAGGTGGTCGCGCGGGTGCGTTTCATCGATGCCAAGCCACAGGGGCTGCGCCAGAGCCAGCGCATGTCGGTGCGCATCCTGATCGATCGCCGTCCCAATGTGCTGATGGTGGACCGCGGCACCTTCATGGATCAGGGCGGCGGCGGCTTCGCCTACGTGGTTCACGGCGACATCGCCGAGCGTGTACCGGTGCGTCTGGGCGACGCCAGCGTGCAGAAGGTCGAAGTCCTGGGGGGATTGTCGGCGGGCGACCAGGTGGTCGTCTCCGGCACGGACGAGTTCAACAACGCCGATCGCGTGATCATCGCGCACTGAGCGCACTGAGCGCACTGACGGCGCCCCAGGGGCGCCACGAGGGGAACGACATGCTGAAGATGAGCCATCTGTCCAAGATCTACCGCACCGAGGTGGTGGAGACCTACGCGCTGCGCGAATTCAACATCCACGTGCGCGAGGGCGAGTTCGTCGCGGTCACCGGACCGTCGGGCTCCGGCAAGACCACGTTCCTGACCATCGCCGGGCTGTTGGAGGAATTCTCCGGCGGGGAGTACTGGCTCGATAGCGTGGACACGCGCGGGCTGAACGATAACCAGCGCTCGCGGTTGCGCAACCAGAAGATCGGCTTCGTGTTCCAGTCGTTCAACCTGATCCCCGATCTCAACGTATTCGACAACATCGACGTGCCGCTGCGCTACCGCGGCATGAAGGGCGCCGAGCGCAAGCGCCTGATCAACGGCGTGCTCGAGCGCGTGGGCCTCACCTCGCGCGCGCGCCACTACCCGGCGGAGATGTCCGGCGGCCAGCAGCAGCGCGTGGCGATCGCACGCGCATTGGTTGGGTCCCCGCGGCTGCTGCTAGCCGACGAGCCCACCGGAAACCTCGACACGCAGATGGCGCGCGGCGTCATGGAACTGCTCGAAGAGCTGCACCGGGGAGGGGCGACCATCGTGATGGTGACGCACGACCCGGATTTGGCTGCCCGCGCGCAGCGTCAGGTGCACATCATCGATGGGACGATCCTGGACCTGTCGGCGAATGCGCATGAGGAGGCGGAGGCGCGCCCGGGGCCGGCGGCGCAGGGCGCACCGGCGGGGCTGTAGCGCGGCCGCGGCTGCTGCGGCGGTCGTCAGGCAACGGGACCGTATGAGAAATCTGAGGAGTGGTATGTCCGACTACGACCTGAGTCTCGCGCACACGGAATGGAATTGGAATCATTACCTTCGCAGCAACTTGAGCCGTGGATCGACCGCGGCCAGTTGCTCGAAATCCCGATCGTCGTGTAGCAGCGGGACATCCTCCATGATGGCCGCTGCAGCAATGAGACAGTCGTCCCGTAGTCGAGCCACCGGAGCGCTGTCCCGGTTGCGGAGCAGATCAATCCAGACAGTCGAGTCAACCAGGATCACGGGCCATGTGTCGCCGCACGGCACGCACGTCGTAATCGGGCGCAATCACCTGCGCATCGATCAGACCCAGGATGTCGCGCTGCTTGCCCCGCGCGACATAGGCGCGCAACGCCAGATCCACCGCTTCGCGCTTGGTTTTCACCCTGGAAAGCCGCATCGCCTCTTTGACGAGACGATCATCGAGCACGATGTTGGTACGCATCTATACACCTCCATATGTGTATGTTAGTTAGCCCTTCGGTCGGCCGCAATCCCACCTGCATGGCCCCGCAGTCGGAGGCTCGGGGCCCGTGGGTGGCGGGATGGCGTGCGAGGGTCTGGGTGTGATGGCCGGCTATTACTTCGGCTTGGCGCTGCGCAGCCTCGTGCGCAATCCCGCTCTCACGCTGCTGATGATCGCGTCGATCGGCGTGGGCATCGGCGCATCGATGACAACCTTCGCGGTGTTTCGCGCGATGGACGGCGATCCCATCGCCTACAAGGCCTCGCAGCTGTACGTGCCTCAGATCGAGAACTGGGACCCAAAGATTCACTCGCTGAACAGCTCGGAGCAGCCGGACGGGTTGAACGACCAGCTCAGCTATATCGACGCGGTCGCACTGATGCGCGCGCATGCGGCGCCCCGTCAGACCGCGCTGTATCAGACCCTCTTCGCCGTGACGCCGCCCGATCCGCAGCTGTTGCCGTTCCAGGCGGCCGCGCGGGCCGGCTATGCGGATCTGTTTGCGATGTTCGATGTTCCTTTCGCCTATGGCGGGCCGTGGAGCGCTGCGGACGACCGGGCGCATGCGCCGGTGGCGGTGATCAGCCGTGCGCTGAACGACAAGGTATTCGGCGGGAGCGACAGTGTCGGTAAGGTGCTGCGGCTCGATGGCCAGGACTACCGAGTGGTCGGCGTGCTGCGCGATTGGAACCCGGTGCCGGCTACTACGATCTTCAGGACGCCTTCGGCATCGTACCCGACGACGTGTTCGTGCCGTTCACGCGCGCGATCGATATGCACAAATTTACCCATGAAAGCAGCAATTGTGGCGGCGGTACGCCGCCCGCCCCCGGCTGGAGCGGGCTGCTGCAGTCGGAATGCGTCTGGCTGCAATTCTGGGTGCAGCTGCCGACCAGCGCGGATGCTGCCCGCTACCGGGCGTTTCTGCATCACTACGCTCAGGACCAGCAGCGCTCGGGTCGCTTCCATTGGGCGGCGCGCACGCGGCTGCGCGATCTACGCCAGTGGCTGTCCTACGAGCACGTGGTATCGAACGAGGTGCGCATGTTGGTCGTGGTGGGGTTCGCCTTCCTGTTCGTCTGCCTGGTCAATGCGATGGGGCTGATGCTCGCCCGGGTGCTGTTCCGCTCGGCCGATACCGGCGTGCGCCGCGCCCTCGGTGCCAACCGCGGGGCGGTGTTCGCGCAGGGCCTGATCGAGTCGGCTGTGGTCGGTGTCGCCGGGGCGATTCTCGGCCTGCTGCTGACTGCGCTGGGACTGGCGGGCCTGCGCGCGCTGCTGTCCAGGGAGGCACTGGTGCTGGCACGCATGGATCTACCCGAGGTGGGGATGGCCATTGCACTGGCGATCGTGGCAGGGCTCTATCCGACCTGGCGGGCGACTCGGGTGCAGCCGGCCTGGCAGCTGCGGGCCCGGTGAGGCGCTGTATGCACCTGCATCCGATCTTCTCGGCCATGCGTCGCAACAAGGTGGGCGCGGCGGTGATCGCGGTGCAGATCGCGCTCACCCTGGCAATTCTGTGCAATGCACTGTTCATCATCCAGCAGCGGCTCTCGCTCAGTGCGCGCCCCAGCGGTACCGACGAGCCGAACCTGTTCGCCATCGCCAATGAATGGGTCGGGACCGCCGGAGATCCGGTCGCGCGCGTACAGGCGGATCTGGCGCTGCTGCGATCGCTTCCGGGTGTCGCCGGCGCGTACGTCACCAATGCCTATCCGCTGACGAACGGCGGCTCGAGCCAACAGTTCAGTCTCGATCCCGAGCAGCTGCGGGCCGTACCGGCGGCGCTGTACTTCGGGGATGAGCAAACCCTGCGTACGCTCGGTTTGCGGCTCATCGCCGGCCGCAATTTTAGGGCCGAGGAGGTCGTTGATCGCGGGGTTTTCGACGATCCGCATCCCGCGGGGTTGATCATCACGCAGGCGCTGGCGCGCAAGCTGTTTCCCGACGGGGATGTGCTCGGGCGCGGGGTTTATATGAAAGGTCAGCGCGGCACGACGCCGATCATCGGCATCGTCGAGCGGCTGCAGGTGCCATGGACCTCGATCGGCGGCTGGGGCAGCGCCTGGAGCGACAGCTCGGTCGTGATGCCGTTCCGGGACGTGGCCTCGAGCGCCTACTACATCGTGCGGGCGCAGCCGGGTCGACTGTCGGCACTGATGAAATCCGCGCCGCGGCGGCTGGTCGCGCTCAACCACGACCGCGTCATCGACCGAGTGCAGTCGTTCCCGCAGGCGCGCACCGAAGTCTATCGCGATGACCGCGGGCTGGCGGTGATCCTCGCGGTGGTGTGCGCGGTGCTGCTGGTCGTGACTGCCTTCGGCATTGTCGGACTGACCAGCTACTGGGTTGCGCAGCGCCGCCAGCAGATCGGCATCCGCCGCGCGCTCGGTGCGACACGAGCGACGATCGTGCGTCACTTTCAGGCCGAGAATCTCATCATCGCCGCTGCCGGCGGCATCGCCGGCATCGCGCTCGGCGTCAGCGCCAACCTCTGGATGGTGTCGAGCTTCGCGACGGCGCGCTTGCCGCTGATCTACCTGCTTGCCGGCGTGGCCGTGGTGCTCGGGCTCGGACAGCTCGCCGCGCTACGCCCGGCGCTGCGCGCAGCGTCGGTGCCGCCGGCCGAAGCCACGCGGACATCTTGAAAGGACCTGTCATGAACGGCTGCGTCGCTTCGACAGAGCCGGTGTACGTCATGGGCAATCGGGGCACCGCCGCGTCAGCCAACGATGCCGCTGCGCTCCAGGTCGATCATGCGCACGATCATCGCTCTGTGGGCGTCGAACGGCAGATCCTCGAAACCGAAGCGCCGATAGAATTCTCGCACCGCCTGGTCCAGCGGGTGGGTCAGCACGCCGAAGCTCGCCACGTCGCGGGACGCCCTCAGGGCGATCCGCAATGCGAACTGCAGCAGCGAACTGGCGTGGCCCCGTCTTTGGTGATCCTTGTGGACGGCAAGCTGCCCGAGGAGCGTCACCGGTACGACCGGAGGTTTGTGGCGCTGTTGGGGCCGTGCAAGGTCCGTGCGGTGAATCTGCGCAGCACTCAGCGTGACGTAGCCGATGATCTGGCCCGACTCGCCATGACAAATGACATTGATGCGCGAGACTCCCGCTGCGTGATTTGCCCAGCCGTGGCGGCGAAACCATTGATTGATGGATTCGCGGCCGCAGTCGAAGCTGGCGCGGTCGTCGGTTTCAGCCAGTGGCCGGGGCGCAATTACTTCCGCCACGTCGGCGTCTTGGCGGCCAATTTCTCCAGCGCTGCGATACGCCGCGCCGGCGCGTGGGCCCAGGCCTCGAATGCTTCCCAGTCTTTCGCCGGAATCGTGACGATCCGGCGCTCCAGCAGATCTATTTCAGCGGCGTCCAGCGCCTTGCGCCGCACGAAATCACTGAGGTTCGTGCGCGCCTGCTCCGAAGCCGCTTCCAACAGAGCGCGTTCTTCGTCGTTGACCCGCACACTCAGTACAGATGTGGTCATATCGGTGGCTCCGCGGATGTGTATGACAATAGCATACGTGGCAGGGGGCGGCAACTCTGCCGCCGGCCACCGGAGGGCATGAGGTGTTCGGCTACTACCTGAATCTTGCGCTGCGCAGCCTGCAGCGAACGCCGGCGCTGACTGTCCTGATGATCCTGGCGATCGGGGTCGGCATCGGCGCCTCGATGACTACGCTGGCAATCTTTCGGACCGCGGCGGGTGACCCGATTCCGGCGAAATCCGCACAGTTGTTTGCGCCGCAGATCGACATTTGCGGAGCGAACTGTAATAGACGGAACATCCGGACTGACGATGGGATACCAGTACACCTGACCTACCGAGATGTCAGGGCGCTAATGCGCCTGAACGCGCCCGGGATGCAAGCCGCGATGTACTCGACCGGGGTGACAGTGACCCCGCCCAATCCACAGCTCTACCCGCTACAGCTCGAGGCGCGCGCTACCGGCGCGGCCTTCTTCTCGATGTTCGAGGTACCGTTCCGGTACGGTGCGCCTTGGGGAAGACAAGAGGACGCGGCTCATGCACCGGTTGTGGTTATCTCGCGGGCACTGAACGACAGGCTCTTCGGCGGGACGAACAGCGTGGGCAAGACACTGCGCCTCAATACGGAGGAATACCGTATTGTGGGGGTCATCGATACCTGGCAGCCCGTACCACGCTTCTATGATCTCTCTCCGGGCGGACTTAACAGCGGTGACGTGCTGTTCATACCCTTCACTCACGCGGTGGATATGCAGCTGCCAACTAATTCAGGGCTCGGCTGCTATAACCCCGGTCCTTTAACGTCGCTTTCTTCCCTTCAATTTTCACTGGCCTCGGAGTGCGCTTGGTTGCAGCTCTGGGTAGAGCTGCCAACGGCCGCTGCGGTGCAGCGTTACAGGCAGCTGCTGACGGCGTACGCGGCCGAGCAGCATAGTACTGGCCGCTTCCGCTCGACCCCGCGCGTGCGGCTGCGCGACGTCAAGCAGTGGCTGGACTATAACCATGTGGTGCCGCCCGAGGTGCGGGTGGCGGTCATCGTCGCCTTCGCCCTGCTGATTGCCTGCCTGGCCAATGCGATGGGCATCATCACGGCGAGGTTTCTGCCACGGACGGGCGACGTGAGCGTGCGACGAGCGACCGGGGCGACCCGAACGGCCATCTTCCTTCAAAGCCTGGTTGAGGTGGCCTTGATCGGTGTCTTCGGCTCGCTTCTCGGGCTGATGCTCGCGGGATTGGGCCAGCAGGTCAGTCGCCTGCTGCTGCCGGTTAACGAGCTCGAGCTGGTCCGTTTCGATGGCGCCGACGTGGCGATCGCTGTGGCGCTGTCGATCATGACCGCAATACTCGCGGGGCTGTACCCCACGTGGCGCATGAGCCGCGTGCAGCCTGCGTTACAACTGAAGGTCCAATAGGTACGGACAGCATGCATCCGATCCTCGCGGCGATGCGCCGAAATGCCCTGGGGCCCGCGCTGATCGCGGTACAGATAGCGTTAACGCTCGCCATCCTCAGCAACGCATTGTTGATCATTAACGAGCGGCTCGTGGCCATGGCGCGGCCCAGCGGGGTTGATGAGTCGCGATTGTTTGTGATTGAGAATCAGTGGATGGGCAAACCGACGGATGTCCCCGCACGTGTACAGACCGACCTGGCAGCATTGCGCTCTCTGCCCGGAGCGGTGGGTGCCTACGCCACCAACGCCTACCCCTTGGGCGAAAGGATGTGGTCATTCGGCATAACACTAGACCCGGATGATAAGTCGACTCAGATACTCGCGGGAATGTATCTTGCGGACAGCAATTCATTGCGCGTACTGGGACTGCAGCTGATTGCCGGTCGGAATTTCAACCGCGATGAGGTGCAGTCCTATTCCGGCCTCTTTTCGACGGTCCAGCCACCGGATGCCATCATCATTACTCGGCAGCTGGCACAGCAGCTTGCGCCGGACGGGAATGTACTCGGGCGCTTGGCGACGATTGGGTTCCCACCAACTTCCGGCTCCGGATCGTCTGTACGGATAGTCGGAATCGTCAAATCACTGCAGATCGCGAACGTGGATGCAGCCGGTCTTCCGCAGGGACCGCGAACGTCGAACAGCTCGCTGCTACTCCCTTACCGCTTCGCCGCTGCGGACTCTTACTACGTGGTTCGCACGGCATCACCAGCGCAGGTAGGGCCAGTCATGAAGGCTGCCACGAGCAAGCTCTACGCCGTCAGTCGGGCACGGGTGCTGCGTAATGTCGAGTCTTTATCTACTGCGCGGCGCGGCAAGTATCGGAGCGACCGCGGGCAAGTGATCATGCTGGTGGCTGTGAGCGCCGTGCTGTTGGCGATGACGGCATGGGGCATCGTCGGGCTGACAAGCTGTTGGGTGAATCAGCGCCGTCGACACATCGGGATCAGGCGTGCTCTAGGCGCGACCCGCGCGGCCATTGTGCGGCAATTTCAAGCGGAAAATCTCCTGATCGCCGTAGCGGGCATCGCGGCGGGTACTGGACTTGCGATCGCGGCGAACCTCTGGTTGATTGACCGCTTCCAGATGGACCACCTGGATTACCGCTATGCCGTGCTCGGGGCCATCGTCGTGCTGCTGCTCGGGCAGGCTGCGACACTTTGGCCCGCGCTGCGCGCCGCCTCAGTGCCGCCGGCGGAAGCCACGCGGACGGTGTGAGGGGGCTCTGACAATGACTTCGGCGAACGATCTCGATGAGCGGTTGAGGCGGGGTTACTTCCGTGATCCAGATGCCCTACCGGCCAGTCTCGCCACGGCAGCGATACGTCGCGCCGGCGCGCGGACCCAAGCCTCGAACGCCTCCCAGTCCTTGGCGGGAATCGTGACGATCCGGCGCTCCAGCAGCGCCATCTCTGCGGCATCCGACGCCTTGCGCCCGCGTGGGCCTCGCAGCGTCGGCTCACGCATGCGATGTGTCGTCGGGTGCATCGAGCCAACTCCGCAGAGCGTTGAGCATCGGGCGCCCTCCGCGGGAGGTCTTAGAGGACACGGACGAGGTCGTCCCCGACGCGCCGGCGGAATTCCGGCAGACGATTCAGTCCATCATAGTCATGAACGTCGGCGACAGCGCCCAGGATGGTGCGGCATAGATTTCGCACGAGGACGAGGTCGAAAATCGAGAACCGCTGATTCGACGGATCAACGAGCAGATCGACGTCACTGTCCTCGCGAGCTTCATTGCGCGCCACTGAGCCGTACAGGAACAGCTGGCCGACGCCGAGCGCGTGAAGCTGCTCGCGGCGAGCGCGCAGGAGACGCAGGGCTTCATCGCGTTTCATGGCGCCATTTTGCGCGGATAATTGCCCGCCGCCTAACAGGGGCGGAGCAGATCGGCTGCGGCGCGCTCGGAGGGACGCGGATGGCCTGGTCGGCCGGGCACCGGAGGGCATGAGGTGTTCAGCTACTACCTGAATCTCGCGCTGCGCAGCCTGCGCCGCAACCCCGCGCTCACGGCGCTGATGATCGTCGCGATCGGCGTGGGCATCGGAGCCTCGATGACTACGTTGACGGTGTTTCGCGCCATGGCCGCCGATCCGATCGCCGACCACGCGACGCAGTTCTTCGCGCCCCAGATCGATGCCTGGGGGCTGGGCCCGAATGGACCCAATCCTGACCATCTGAGCGATTTGCTCACCTACATCGATGCCACGGCGCTCATGCGTGCGCACGCCGGCGGGCGACGGACGGTGCTGTACAAGACGAAATTCGCAGTGCGGCCGCCGCAGTCGCAGCTGCCGCCCTTCCGGGCCGGTGCGCGTGCAGCGTACGCCGATTTCTTCCGCATGTTCGACGTGCCGTTCCGCTACGGCGGCCCGTGGAGCTCTGCCGACGATCAGGGACACATACCCGTCGCCGTGATCAGCCGCGAGCTCAATGATCGGCTGTTCGGCGGTGCCAACAGCGTCGGCCGGGTGCTGCGGCTCGACGATGATGAATTCCGCATTGTCGGGGTTCTGGCCCACTGGGATCCGGTGCCGCGCTACTACGATCTGTCGGACGCCTTCGGCGGCACATCTGAAGATGTGTTCCTGCCCTTTACGACCGCGATCGACCTGCACAAGCACTCCAGCGAGGGCGGCCCCTGCGTGGCTCCGACACCGCCTGGCTGGGACGGGCTGCTGCGCTCGGATTGTACGTGGCTGCAATTCTGGGTGGAGCTGCCGACACCCACCGATGTCGCGCGCTACCGTGCGTATCTGACCGATTACGCGGCCGAACAGCAGCGCGTCGGCCGCTTCCACTGGCCGCCGCACGTGCAGCTGCGTAACGTGCGCCAGTGGCTCGTATACGAGCACGTCGTGTCGAACGAGTCGCGCATCCTGGTGCTGGTGTCCTTCAGCTTTCTGCTGGTGTGCCTGCTCAATGCGATGGGGCTGATGCTGGCGCGGATCATGCGTCGCGCCGGTGAAATCGGTGTACGGCGTGCGCTCGGGGCCGGCCGCGCGGTGGTGTTCGCGCAGTGCCTGATCGAGGCTGCGGTCATCGGTGTCGCCGGGGCGCTGCTCGGGCTCGCGCTGACAGCGCTGGGGCTCGCAGCCCTGCGGGCGCTGCTCGGCAGCGACATGCGGGTGCTGTCCCATCTGGACGCCGCTGACATGTTGATGACCGTCGCGGTCGCGATCGTCGCGACGATACTGGCGGGCTTGTACCCGACCTGGCGTGCTACTCGCGTGCAGCCTGCCTGGCAACTCAAGGCGCAGTGAGGCCAGTCCGATGCCCGTGCACCCCATCCTCTCGGCCATGCGCCGTAACAAGGTCGGCGCGGCGCTGATCGGCCTGCAGATCGCCGTGACGCTCGCGATCCTGTGCAATGCTCTGTTCATCATCCAGCAGCGACTGGCACAGCTGGGGCGCCCGAGCGGTACCGACGAGGCGCATCTATTCGCGATCGCCAATGATTGGATCGGTACCGGGGATCATACGCCGGCAGTCATCAACGACGTGGCGGCGTTACGCGCAATGCCTGGCGTTGCCGGCGCCTACGTCACCAACACCTATCCGCTGACTAACCGTGGCGGGGGCAGTGCCCTGTGGATCCAGCCGCCCGTTGATGGAACGCGGCCGCCGGCGGCCGACACTGCAGTGTATGACGGCGACGAGCAAATAGTGCAGACGCTGGGCCTGCGTTTGATCGCCGGCCGCAACTTCAGCGCCACGGACATCCTAAATCGCACCGACGACAGTCAGCCGGTGCCCGACGGGCTGATCGTCACCCAGGCGCTGGCGCTCAAGCTGTTTCCGCATGGTTCGGCCCTCGGCCGAGGTATCTACATAATGGGCTGGACGCGCACAGTGCCGGTCATCGGCGTGGTCGAGCGCTTACAGTCCCCTTATGTCTTGGGCGACGGGTCCGGTAATGTGAATGTCGACAACTCGGTGTTGATGCCGTACCGCGACGTGGCCGACGAGGCCTACTACGTGGTGCGGGTAAAACCCGGACAGCTCGCCGCTGTGATGCGAGCAGCGCCGCAGCGGCTGCTGCAGCTCGACCCCAACCGCCTGATCGAGAAGGTGCAGTCCTTCAGCGCCGCGCGCACCGCGGTCTATCACGACGATCGGGGGCTCGCCCTGATCCTGGCCATCGTCTGTGCGGTGATGCTGGTCGTCATGGCCTGCGGCATAGTCGGGCTGACCAGCTACTGGGTGTCGCAGCGGCGGCGGCAGATCGGCATCCGGCGGGCGCTGGGGTCGACACGGCCGGGGATCGTCGGATACTTTCAGGCCGAAAATCTGCTGATCGTGGCTGGCGGCTCCATCGTTGGTGTCGCGCTGGGGTTCGCTGCGAACCTATGGATGATGTCGACCAGCGCATTGGCACGCCTGCCGATTGTCTATCTGGCCGTCGGAGTCATCGCGATGTTTGCCCTCGGCCAGTTCGCCGTGCTGTGGCCCGCGTTGCGCGCCGCATCGGTGCCGCCGGCGGAAGCCACGCGGACGATGTGAGGGTGCTTCGAGATGCCCACTGCGCGGCAACTGCGGCGGCAGCGGCGCGCCGGAAATATCTCTTGCGATATATCTTTAATGATAGATAATACTTCTCCCCGTGAACGGCAAGCAGGTCATCAAGGCACTGGAACGAAACGGGTTCAAGGTTATCCGGACCAGCGGCAGCCATCACATACTGTCCAATGGTCAACGTAAGGTCACAGTCCCGGTTCACGGCTCGTCCGATGTGAAGACCGGCACGCTCAAGAGCATCGAGAAGCAATCTGGGGTGAAACTCAAATGACCACTAACATCCGTTACGCCGCTGTGCTGGCCCCACAGCCGGAAGGTGGCTTTACCGTGACTTTCCCGGATATCCCTGAAGCGATTACCGAGGGCGATAACCGGGATGCGGCTCTGTTTAATGCCGCCGAGGTACTGACGCTGTGCCTGGAACAGCGCATGGAAGATGGAGAGGCTATCCCAGCCGCAACCAAGGTCAAGGGCGGGGAATGGGTTGAGCCCGCCGCCGCCGTGCAGGCTGCTTTGCTCATGAAGCAGACGCGTGAAGCTCAGGGCAAGTCTTTAGCTGATCTGGCGCGGGCCTTGGATACCTCCTGGCCCGCTGCCCAGCGCTTGGAGCAGCCGGGCAGTAATCCGACGCTCAAGCAATTGGAGCGGGCAGCGGCGGCGCTCGGCAAGCGCTTGGTCGTCGGGCTCGACTGAGGGAGTTTCAGGCGGGCTGAGCTACGCAAGCAGTGCGGGCCGCCTGACTTCAGTTCGGCCTTCGCCGGTCCGGACAAGAAGACGCTGTTCATCGGTCCGTGGCCTGGCCGCGGCCGATCAGCGGACTGTCTTTTCGTCCCATGGGTTCAGCAGCGGGACGCCGGTCGCCTCGAAGTCGGCGAGGTTGCGGGTCACAACCGTCATGCCATGTACCAGCGCCGTAGCGGCGATCAATGCATCGCGCTCAGCGCGCGGGTCGGGCACATGCAGGCGTGCGCAGCGTTGCCTGCCCGGAGTCTTTGCGTTCTATCTGTAAAACGCCGATTTCCAGCTCCAGGATGGTGATGGCCGAGATATACAGGCTCCCTGCATCCACGCTGTCGGCACACTGTGTGACATGCGGGTCGGCTTTCCCCGAGCGTACCTTGCGCAGCTCGGAGACGACGTTGGTATCGAGGAGGAACATCAGGAGAAATCGGCCGGCCGGATGTCGATGTTGACCCGGGGCGGATCAAACTCGACGTCTGCAGGGCCGGGCATCGCCAGCGCGTCGGCGATTTTGCGATGGCCGCCGGTGATACGCCGATATTCCTCGATGCTGAGTAACACATGGGCTGGCCTGCCCCGATCAGTGATGAACACCGGCCCGGCGGAGGCGGCTTTCTTGGCCCCGCTGGTGTCCTGATTGAACTCCCGGGCGGACAGAGTGGTGATTTTCAATGGCGAAACTCCCGCTTTCGCAGGCGAATCAGTGATGTAGAAACGTTACTACCGCGACTCTTTTGCGTCAAGCCGCCGCTACGCAAACGGTCTCTGCCTGTTTGGTAATATCAGAAATCACTTTGACGGGTGCACCCAACGGCTGGGTCGAATTTGCCGCGCGAATGTCCGTGGAGCTCGACTGAGTACCGGATCAAGGTGAGCGGTGCGTCACGCGCCCGTGGCCGCGGTGGGGTCTGCCCACCGGATCTCGTCCCGCGTAATCAATTGTTGCCGCGGGTCGCCTCGATGGAAATCGGTCCCATCAGCGATGCGGCGACGTTGGCGCCGTTGGGCCGCAGCGCATATTGCTTCGGCGGATGGTCGGTGTGGAAGCTGGCGCGCATCTCGTTGTCGGCAATGTGCGCGGTGACGTGCTTGTAGAACGGGATGTCTCCGTCGCCCCAGTCCTCGTGCATCAGGTTGAACGTGAGCGTGTCGCCATGGATCTGGAAGTCGTCCAGCGCCGCCATCGTCCAGGGGTTATCACAGCGGCCGCACACCATGCCGCGCAGCTTGTCGCCGACGCGCCGGACGATGAAGAACTGCTTGTCGATGCCGGCGCCGAAGCCGATCCACACGCCGGCGACCTTCGCGGGCGTGAGCTGCTCCCAGCGGCCCGGCTGCACATACGGCGGCGGGCGGGGCAGCGCGGTGCCGGGGGCCAGCGGCCGCGGTGCGACCGGCGCGCTGCCGCGGGGAAGGCGGGTCACCGGCACCTGTACCAGCGGGGCCGGCGCGCGCGGATCCTTGCGCAGGGTCCAGCGGACCGGCCCGCCGTCCGGTGCATCGCTGATGCCGGCGACCACCAATCGCCCATCACGCAGCACTGCGGTCTCGCGCTCGAGATAGGCGGTGCTGCCGTCGTCGTTCACGTGCGTGACGGTGAAGCGCAGGCCCTGAGGTCCGAACGTGCCGTCGATGAAAGCCAACGTGGTGGCGTCGCTGCAATGGGTGCAATAGATTCCGCGCACGACGCTGCCGCGGATCGAGAACTCATAGATGTGCGGGTCGCCGCCGCCGGGGCCGGTATCCCAGCCGCCGCGGTAGTCGTCCGAGTAATGACATGGACTCCCCCTGCTCTTACGGCATCGGGTGTGCCAGATTGAAGGTGTTGAGCGTTCAATCACAGAGCAAGGGGAGTCGAGATGGAGATTACACGAGTGGGACTGGATATCGCCAAG
>Ga0307372_10007023_pt1 | contig 16279 bp, 11 predicted proteins | sample OX1MG_FD_202533 | JGI IMG/M metagenome (GOLD analysis project Ga0307372, IMG submission 202533) | Soil microbial communities from Risofladan, Vaasa, Finland - OX-1 | ecosystem: Environmental > Terrestrial > Soil > Coastal area > Acid sulfate soil | place: Finland: Risofladan, Vaasa | collected... | reverse complement strand
ACGCTGCGGCGGCGGCGCAGCGTATCGGGAAGTTGCGTGATGATGCGCCCGAAGGTCGCGAGATACGCGTTCGCGATCGACCATCTTCCCGTGAAGAACGCCGCCGCGGCCTCGAGCAGCAGCACGGGCGAGAAGACGAGCACGTAGGCCGCCGCATTGGTGCGATTCAAGTTGGCGAGCATCATGCGGAAGGTGTTCGCCTCGCGATTCGCGATCCGGTAGGTCGACGTCGTGTAGCGCTCGCCTCGGAGCCCCGGCGTGTAGAAGCTCCCGCGCACGTCGAAGCCGAGCGTCGAGGCGCCCTTGTGCTCGCAAAAGGCGTCGCGCACCGAGACGACCGTAGAGCCCGCAAGCCACGCGCGCCAACAGATATCGACGTCCTCGCCTCCGAAGAAGATTCCTTCGTCGTAACCGTGCAGCTGCGAAAAGAGCGCTGCGCGTACCATCAGCGCGCACCCTTGCACGAAGAATGCCGGGCGAAGATCGTACGCGGGAAGCTCGGCGACGCGCACCCCGGTCGTGGCATCGACCGGGAAGCCCCAGCGATCGATGGTGAGGCCCGTCGTCTGCACGATCTCCGGAGAGTGCGCGTCGAGCACGACCGGCGCGACGATGCCGATCTCCGGATGCTGTTCGACGACGCGCTGCAGCGCCGCAACCATGCCCGCACGCGCGACGGCATCGTTGTCGAAAAAGAGCAGGTATGAGGAGCTCGTAGCGAACGCGCCGGCGTTGCGCGCGAGCGAGAGCCCCACGTTCTTGCCCATTGCCATGAAGCGGGCGCGGTCGCCGAAACGCTCCTGCAGCATCTCCAGCGACCCGTCGCTCGAGCCGTTGTCGACGACGACGATCTCGTCAACCTGGCCGAGCAGGCTCTCGACGCACGCGAGATTTGCGGCACCTCCGTTGTAGTTCACGACGATCGCCGCCGTGGCGTTCTCTTTCACCCGCGCCTCACGCAGACCGCGATCGCGGCGAGGAAGAACGCGGCGTCGCCGTATAGCTCGGCCAGCCATTCAAACCCGGCGAGATGCGCGACGATGGCGAGCGCCAATACGACGAGCGCCGCGTGGGGAGACCAGCGCAACGACGCTAGGAGCGTGCGCGCCAAACGAACCATGCGGCAACTCCGAGGGCACAGAACAGACCGATGATCTCGAACGCAACTACTGCGTTGAATACGACGAACCTCCCTGCATTAGCGATCGGCCACGCATCGCGCCATCCGTCGATCGCGACGCGTGGCGCAATGCGTACGCCGTGGCCGACCTCGAGCCCGATCCACGACCAGTCGTAGCGCTGGCCCAAGACCGCGAGGCCTCCCCGCCGCACGAGCGAGCGCGTCTGCGGCACCCCGAGATCGTAGAGCGAAAGCGCGCCGAAACGTGCGGGCGTCGCGTGCAGAACGCGCGCGATCTGCGCATCCGAGAGCCAGGGTTGCGCTTTGATGAAGTCGTTACGATAGAGCACGTACCGGATGCCGATCGCGCGCAGCAGCGAGGGAGTCTGCGGCGAGCGCGCGTCGAGCGCCGCACGCACCCTGTCGGCCACAGCCTGCGACGCACGATGCTTCAAGTAGCCGCCGCCCTTGATCAGCCCCGCGTCGAGAGCGAGCAGCGGCCGTGCGATGAGATTTTGCGGCAGGCCATCGCCGCCGTAATAGTTCCAGGAGTAGCGAACGTCGTAGCCTTCGCCCAGGTTCGGCGGCAAGAGCAGCACGCCGCCGCTGCGCCCGCTGTGGTTGAGATATCCCGCCGCCTCGCTCCAATATGCCGGCACGCGCACGTACACCGAGGGCGAGTAGAATCCGTCGGGCGCGTTGACGTCGCCGTGAAAGGCGGTGCCCGTCACCAGCAAGATTCCCGAGAGCGACGCAACGACGACCGCCGCGGTTGCGACCGGCAGCCGGAGCCGGCGAAGGCGCAACGCGTCGAAGGCCGCCGCGGTGATGACGCTCGCCAAGAGAAAGGCGAGGATCGTTGCGCCGCCGGGATCGTCGAAGAAAAAGACACCCGGGATCTTCCACAGCAGTGCGCTCAGTCCAGAGAGCGGCGCGTGCGATCCCTTCGCGATGAACGTCATCACGAGAAGGCAGGCCATGCCGTAGCGGGCCGCTGCGAGCTGCCGCCCGCGCAGAACGATCAGCCCGGTAACGCCTCCGGCAAACGCCAGGAATCCCGCGGCATAGGTAAGCGGATTTGCGTCGTAGGCGGCAGCGCCGGGAAAGTACTCGGCAAACGCCCAGCCCCAGCTGAAGAGCCCGCGCAGATCGTTGAGCAGGCTTGCGCGCGCGAACGTCCACGCGTTTGCGGCCAGGCTCGTCGGATGCGGAATCACGACGCCGACGAACGAGAGCACGTCGGGAACCGCCCACCAGAGTGAAACCGCGATCATCGGCACCGCCGTGACCGCTGCCCAGACGAAGAACGCGCGCATGTCCCGCGCAAAGAAGGCGCAGAAGACCGCCAGCAGCACCGCCGCGACGAGCAGTTGAAAGACGAGCTGCGGGGTGATGCCGAGCACCGGAAATACGAGCAAGGCGAAGATCGTGAGCGCCGCGCGCATCGCCGGGCGGCGCTGCGGATCGCGCGCCGCCGTGACCACGAAGAATCCAAGCCACGGAAGCAGCGCGAGAAAGGTTTCTTGCGTTGCGTTGAGGCTCGGGACAATCGTCTGGGTGAAGGGATTGATCGTATAGATCCACGCAGCAACGGTCGCCGCAGCAACGGTGACGCCGCATCGCCGCGCGAACGAGAACGCGCCGAGCCAGCTTGCCGCGAGCAGCACGTAGATGAGCGCGATCTCGCCGAGCCCCGGGCCGAAAAGCTTGTCGAGCACCCACCAGAGCGCCATGAACGGCACGAAGGAGAACGAACCCGAAATCTGGCCGAAGTAGTTGTCGTAGTCGTTCCACGCCGGAAGCGCCTTGTGGAACCAGACGCCGGGATCGAGCTGCGGCGCCGAGTCACCTTGGGCGATGATCGCCCCGGGATGCCACCAGTGCAGCGCCACGACGGCGAGCACCGACAAGGAGAGCGCAGTCGCGCTACGGGCGAGTTTCAAGCTTTACGCGTGCAACGTCGGCGCTGTGGAAAACCCAGCTGTCGCGCTTTCGGACGAAGCCGTAGTGTCGCCCGATCGTCGCGCGCGCGATGAGATCGATCATCGCCTCGGCCGAGGCGTCCCATGAAAACTCCTTCGCTCGATCGACGGCCGCGCTCGAAAGCCTCGCGCGCAACGCATCGTCCGATAGCACCCGGACGATGGCCGGCGCAAGATCGCTTGCGTCGGGGACGAGCAGCCCCGTGACGCCGGGAAGAATTGCTTCGCGCAAACCGGGCACGCTAAAGGCGACCATGGGGGTACCGCACGCCGCCGCCTCGATGACGCCGACGCCCCATCCTTCGATCTCCGAGGCGCTGACCGCAACCCACGCGCTCTGCAACAGCTCGCGCTTGCGCTCGAAGCTCACGAAGCCTTCGAAGACGACCGCGTCCGCGACGCCCGCCTCGCGCGCGCATCGTTCCAAGCGGGCGCGGTCGTCGCCATCGCCCGCGATATGCAACGCGGCTTCGGGAACGAGCGCGCGAACGCGCCCAAACGCCTCGATGATGCGATCGACGCGCTTGTACTTCTTCAGCCGCCCGAGGTAGAGCACCATGGGATGCGCCGATTTCGCGCCCGGGCCGAGCCGGTCGTCGACGCCGTTGTGAATCACCTCGATCGCATGACGGGGGATGCCAAGCTCATCGTGCATCGCTTGACGCGTGTCTTCGGAGACGGCAACGAAAGCGTCGTTCCCGTAGAGACGCGGCATGAGCCATCGCTCCGCCCACGCGAGCGCTGCCGAGATCGGCCACCGCATGTGCTGCCGCAAGACCGTCTGGTGCACGTGGTGCACGACGCAGACTTTCGGCTTCATCGAGAAGAGCGGGCTGAAGAACGGGATGCCGTTCTCGGCGTCCACGACCACGTCGAAGCGATCGCGAAAGCGCCGCAGATACGTTAAAGGAAGGCGCACGTAGACGGAGAGCGCGTTCCCGACGCGCGTAACGCGAATCCCGTCGATCATCTCTTCTCTGGGCGCCCCGGCAAAGCCGGCGGTCAGCCACTCGACCGCGTGGCCTTGCGCGACCCAACGCCGCGCCATCTCGTGCAAATACGCCTCAGCTCCGCCGGCTTGCGGATGGCGCGGATCCCTCCAGTTCAGCAGCAGCACGTTGAAACCGTGATGCGAGCGCAGCGGCGCCGTAGGAATGAAGTAGTCGAACGCCGGCACGATCGCGCGAAAGAACGAGTGCCGGATCCGCAAGCGCAGGATCGAGGCGAGCATGCGCAGCGAGGCGGGCACGAGCCGCACGCGCGAGCCGGCGGCATCGCGCCACACGGTCGGAAGCTCGATGATCCGCATGCCGGCGTTCTTCATCGCAAAGAGCAGATCGACGTCGAAGGCGAAGTTCGACGTCTCGACGTCCGGCAGGACGTTTAAGAGCGCATCGGCGCGAAAGGCCTTCGCGCCGCACTGCGTATCGCTGACCTTCAATCCGAAGAGCAGCCGAACGATGGCGTTGAAGACGCGGCTAGCAAAACGGCGCTGCAGCGGCTGGGCGATCTCGACGACGGCTCCACGGCACCAGCGCGACGCGACGACGGCGTCGTAGCCGTCGAGCGACTCGCAGAGCCTGCGCATCTCCGCAGCAGAGGTTGCATGATCGGCATCGACGTAGGCGACGATCGGCGCTTGTGCGACGAGCATGCCGGCACGAACGGCCCCGCCCTTACCGATTGCATCTTCTATTTCGACGATCGAAACATTCGGATGCCGGCCGGCGAGCTTGCGCGCGATCTGCGGTGTGGAATCGGTGCATCCGTTGAGAACGACGATGATTTCGGAGTCTTCAAACGCGCGAGAGAAATCGCGAACCGTTCCTTCGATTCGCGTCGCCTCATTGTGCGCCGGTATGACAATGGAGAACCGCATCGCCGCCCTTCCCGTACTGCGACCGCCGTTCACCTCGGCTCCTACTTTCCCTGGTGTTGCAGCCGCACGGGGCGGCGCCTCCATTAACTCTTCCCCGACCACTCGCCCATCGGTTTCAGATCGGCCCGCGATACGCGCCACGCGCGTCACGGCGCGCATTCATCTCGACATCGAGTGCGCGCACGAGCCCGGCCGACGGATCGAACGCCGCTCCCGCGATGCGTACCTCGGCAACCGGCCGCAGCGTGGCCGTCGTCGTCAGCACGACCGCCGGCCAGCAGAAGAACGAGAAGATACGCCTGGCACGTATCCGGTGGGCGAGGGCAACACCAGCGCGGCAAACGCAATTGCGGCGACGACGGGAAAGGCGAGCTCGTATCTACGCGTCATGGGCGGGCGATCGAGGTGCAAGAGCGCGGGCTGCAGCGGCAATGGTGCGCACCGCCCGCCTCGCCGCCTGGCTTCCCCGGTTTGGGGGGCGGCGCGAGCGCTCGGAGAAACAAGCGCTTCGTTTTGAAGCTCCGCGTCGTCATCTTCAACTGGCGCGACCTCGCACACCCGAAAGCCGGCGGCGCCGAGGTCGTGACGCACGCGCTCGCCGTCGCCCTCGCGCGCCGCGGTCACCGTATTCTGTGGTTCACGAGCCGCCCGCCCGGAACTCCGCCACGCGAGGATCGCGACGGCTACGCGATCGAGCGGCGCGGAAACGAGCTAACCTGCCGCTTCTTCGCGTGGGCCTGGCTGCGCAGAAACGCCGGCTACTTCGACGTCGCGATCGATGAAGTGAATACACTACCGTTTCTCTCGCGCTTCGCAACGAATCGGCCGGTCGTGCTCTGGCTGCACCAGCTCGCGCGCGAAGTCTGGCTTGCGGAAGCGCCCCCGCTGCTCGGGCGTATCGGATATCTGCTCGAACCCGCGATGTTACGCAGCTATCGCCGCGGCCCGATCGTGACGGTCTCGCCGTCGAGCGCGGCATCATTCGTCTCTGTGGGTCTCGGCGCAGATGCAGCCGTCGTGGGCGAGCCGCTCGCACCAGCAGAGGATGCCGTGGCGTCGCCGCGCGTGGGGCGCATCGGATATGCGGGCCGTATAACCCCCTCCAAGCGCATCGATCACATTCTGCGCGCGCTCGCGCTCGTACGCGCGCAACTCCCGGACGCCGAGCTCGTCGTCGTCGGCAGGGGATCCACGCGCGAGCTGCGGCAACTGCAGGCGCTTGCACGGCGGCTCGGCGTAGGCGCAGCCGTCACCTTCGCGGGACGCCTTTCGGACGACGCGCGCGATGCGGTGCTGCGTACCTGCGACGTCGTTGCGATGACGTCGCTGCGCGAAGGTTGGGGGCTCGTCGTTTCGGAAGCCGCGCGCTTTCGCGTGCCAAGCGTCGTCTATCCGGTTGCCGGCCTCGTCGATTCGGTGCAAAACGACCGCACCGGCATCGTAGTGGACGAATCGACGCCCGAGGCGCTCGCAGCCAGCATCGTGCGCGTCGTACGAAACCGAGCGCTACGCAAGCGCCTGGGCGATGGCGCGGCACAATACCTTGACGCGTTCTCCGAAACCCGCTTCGTCGACGCTTTTGAAGACGTGCTGCTTACCGCCGTCCGGGCGGCGCAGCAGACGAGAGCGTGACGGAGTACGCTCTCATCGATCCCTTCGAGTACATCGTCATGGCCGTGACGGGAAATGAGCCGCGAGTGAGGCTCAGCGACGTATCCCGCAGCGGCTGCGCGTCGACGGCGCCGCCGTCGAAGGCTGCGCTCAGCAGATTCGAACTCGCGCCGCGAACCGCGATCGTCAAGGTGAGCGCGTGAAACCGCGCGTCGTTCGCGTGGTGCCCAATCCGGCCGAGGACGCTGCGCGCTCCTCGCACCCAGCGCTCCAGGTAGACGTCGCCGTTGCCGTCGTAAGCGACACCGTACCCGTCGGTATAGACGCTGCCCAAAACGAGTACCGACCGTCCTGCGGCCGCCGCCTTCGCGATGCGTACGCGCAGCGTCACCGTCGCGCCGGTCGGGAGCGCGCCTTCCACCGCGAACGTCTTCGACGCGGAAAAGGGCTGCTCGGCAGTAGCGACGGCGTGGCTGCAGGCCGGCATGACGAGCGACAATGCTAGGGAATTGACGATCGGTACAAGGCGAGCGCGCCGCATCGATGCTCTCCAGCTAAGCAAGAAGCCTTCCCCCAAGACGCTAGCAATCTACCGCATGCTTTCCCGTGCATCGCAGCGGCTTCCTCCGAACGGTCAAGATCGCGGGGAAGGCCTCGCCGACACCAGCGTGACGGAGTAATCTTGCATCGAGCCATCCTGACCGGCGGTGAAGACGCTTGCCGGAAACGGGCCGGCGACGAGGTTCAGCGACGTGTCCCGCAGCGGCTGCGCGTCGACGGCGTCGCCGTCGAAGGCTGCGCTCAGCAGATTCGAGCCCACACCGCGAACCACAAGCGTCAAGACGAACGTGTGAAACCCTGTGCCGTTCCGATGATGCACGATACTGCCGAGGACGCTGCGCGCGCCGCCTACCCACCGCTCGAGATAGACGTCGCCGTTGCCGTCGTAAGTAACGCCATAGCCGTTCGTGTAGACGCTCCCGAACACGAGCGCGGTGCTGCCCGCGATCGCTCCTTTGGCGATGCGAGCTCGTATCGTCACCGTTGCGCCCGGCAACAGCGCGTACTCCTGCGAGCTACTCGCACCGTCTACGCCCGCAAGCGAGCCGTCGGCCCGGACAGATGCGCCGGGAAACGCCGTCTCCGCTTCGAGATCGCGCAAGCGGCGCGCGTAGATCGTGTCGCCGTCTGCAACGAAGAGCGTGCGGCCCACGACGACCGGAGGGCTCGCGGAGAAACCCACGGGAAAGCGCAGGCGGGATTCGACGTCTCCGTCGAAGGCGCGTACGACGTAGAAGTAGCCCGCCACGTCGCCGAAATAGACGTTGCCGTCGTAGACGACGGGGCTCATGCGCACCGGCGCGCGCGTGCGCACCGTCCAGAGCACGCGTCCGGTCTTCGCGTCGAACGCGGCGAGTTGCTCGCTGAAGCTCAGCGAATCGTAGAAGACGCCGCCCGCATACGTGCCAGCGATTGCAAGCTCGAGCGTGCCGCCGGGAATGTACGGTCCGACGGCGGGGTCGTCGTACTCCCACACCTTCGCGCCGTTTGCGGCGTCGAGTGCGTAGACGCGGCTTTGCAGCGGCGTGCCGTCGGAGATCGTCATCCCGTGCCGGAGCTGGCTTTGCGTGCGAATCGGGACGAACATACTCTCGACGAAGATCCTTCCATCGGCCGCAACGGGCGAAGAGTCGCCCCATCCGTGCGGGCTGGTCCACGCGATTCTACCGTCGGTGGCGCGGACGGCCCACGTCCACGATTCTTCGTCGAGAAGATTCCATTGCGCCTTGCGGTAGATGCGTAGGCCCGCCTGCGGAGAGACCGCGGAGGCGCCCACGACGAGGCCGCCAGTGGCCACAAGCGAGCTCATAGAATCGAAGCCGGGGTAGGCGGTTCGCCATAGAAGCGACCCGTCGTGAAGACTCAGCGCGCGCACGACGCCGTCGCCGGCGGCAAAGAGCAACGCCGGGCGGCCGCCGACGGAAGCGATCACGCCGGTCGGCATCGCTTGGCCGCGCACGGCGCGGCGCCAAACGAGCGCGCCGCTCCTCGCGTCGAACGCGTAGACCACGTCGCCGCCCGGAACGCCCATGAGCGCGCCTTGCGGCGTGTCGTAAAGCCAGCGATTGTTTCCGGTGCCGACGATAACGAGGCCATTCGAGACGAGCGGTGCGTTCATCGCGATGTTCGCAAGCCGCATGCTTTGCCATCGTACCCGGCCCGTGCGTGCGTCGAGCGCGTAGAGATGCCGGTCGAAGGACTCGACGTACAACGTGTCGCCGACGATCGAGAGCGCCCCGTTGACGCGCCCCCCGAGACGGCGGCTCCACGCGACGTCCCACGCCGGCGCGGCAAAGACCGCGTTGTTGTCGGCGCGATACTGATACATCGTCCACGCGTGCTGCGGAACGATCGACGCGCATGCCGTAAGACAGAGCGCGAGGGTCGAGGCCGCTTTCATCTGCCGTAGAGTCGATCGTGCGGTATCCAGCGCCCGAGCGCGACGCCGAGAACGGTCCCCGACAACTCGACGGCCTTCAATATCACGAGCCCGACGCCGAGCACCGGATGGCGCAGCATCTTGCCGGCGCCTCGCACGAGAGCGCCGCGCGCGGGGTTGAGCCGCCGCATCGCGCCGGCTCCGTGCTTGCGCACGAAGCGAGGCCAGCTCTGACCGTAGTAGAGCTGTTTGACGAAACGCTCGCGCAGACTAACTCGCCCTTCATCGTTCTGCATGAGGGCATCTGCGAATACGAGCTGCCGCCCGCGCAGGACGCGCATCGAAGCGTCCCAGTCGTCCCCGCCGAGCAGCGTTTCGTCGTACCCGCCCGCGTCCAGAAGCGCGGCACGCCGGAAGAACCGTGCGGCGCTGACCACGCGGTCGCCATGGTACAGCGTGCTCTCGAAGGCTTTGCAGCGCGACCAAAATCCCGACCCGCAGGCAATCCGGTCGATGGCTACCGCATCGCCCGAACCGCACCGCGCGATGCACGAGGCGACGACGTCGGGCGAGAGCGTCATGTCGGCGTCGCCGACGAGGACGAACTCGCCGCGCGCCGCCGCGATGCCGGCGTTACGCTGGGCGCAGCGCTCGCGCCCGGCCTGAAGCACGAGATCGGCGTGCCGTCGCGCGATCATGACCGTGTCGTCGGAGGATGCGTTGTCGACCACGACGAGTTCGACCGCGGGGTAGGTCTGCGCGCTCACACTGCGCAAGCACGCGTCGAGCGTTCGCGCAGAGTTGCGCGTCGGGATGACGACGCTCACCAGCGGAGCAGCGCTCACGGGCGCAGCCACCATGCGCCGAGCGCAAAGATCGCGAGCGCGGGAAGCTCGGCGAGCGCGCCCAACTCCGAAACTGCGGTCGGCACGAAGAGGAGCAGCCCGGTTCCATTTTTGCCGAGCCGCCACCCGTTGAACTCGCCCACGATGCGAACGTGCTCGGAGGCCGGAACGAAACCTTCCCGAAATCGCAGGTAATCCGCGAGCGGGTCGCCGCTCGGGCGTGCGCCCGGCGGCAGCAGTGCGAGATGCCACGACGGATCGAACGCTTGGTTCTGCTCGAGCAGCCGCCCCGCAAAGGCCGGGCCGACGGCCTCCGACGCGTTGAGCTGAACGAACGCCTTCGGATCGGCGAGCGCGGGATATGCGGCGACGCTGCGCGGCCGCGCACCGCGAACGAGGTAGAGCGCGTCGGACCCAAACGTCGCGCTGCGGCGAAGCCACGGCACGCTGCCCAAGAGCCGCTGCGATGTGGCCCGATCCAGATCGTACAGCCACGGCCGGTTCAGCGCGTCCTCCGGGTCGTCGACGAGCGCGACGTACTGCACGCCGATGCTCGCCAGCACGCGATGGATCTCCTCCGAACGCACGAATCGGTAGAGCAGCTTCGGGATCGTGTCACGATGATGGTACAGCAGCTCGGTCATCCCGAGGGGCGGCGTCGCAAGGGCCATCTGGCCCGCGGAGACGATCGGATGGCGCACCGACGGGTCGACACCAGGAAAGTACGACGGAAAGAGCGCGACTGTTCCGTCTCCCGACGCCGTGTCAATGAATCGCTGAAGCGCCACGTCCTGCGGCCGCAGACGCGTCGCGGCGAAGTTCGATTGGCGCGTCGGATCGAACGCGTCGCGCATCAGCAGCGCAACGAAGATCACCCCGGCGACGGCGACGACAGGCTGCAGCCGCAGGTGCCGAAGACGTGCAAACGCGGTCGCACGGTCGAGCGCGAGCGCGACGCCGAACGACGCCCCGAAAACCGCGATCGAGTAGAGCTTTTCGACGCCGCGGAACAGGTCGAAACCCGGCAGATGCAGATAGAGGAACGCGCTGACGAACCCGAGCGGCGATTTCGGCCCCGACAGCACGACGACATCCGCGACCCAGAGCGCCGCGAACGCCACCGCGAGGTCGCGCCGCCGCGCGACGTAGAAGCCCGCCACAGCGAGTGCCGGCAAGAGAAAGAACGGCAGCTCCACGGGCTCGGCCGCGAAGGCCGGCACGACAAGATTGTGATGGTAGTACGGATAGAAGAGCGCGAGCGCGTGCCCGATCGAGAGCTTTCCGGAGAGCTTCAGAAACGACGAGAAGGCCGTGTCGACCGCCGCCGAGAGCGGAGAGAGAATGAGCGACAGCCACCAATAGAGCGTGAGCAGCAGCGCGAGTCCGGCTGCTACGGCGACCCGCAATGCGATCGCGCGCGTTGCGTAGCGCCGTCGTCGGCGGGCGACGAGCGCCCCGTAGACGACCGCACATGCCAAGATGGTGAGATACGCGTAGCGCACCTCGTACACGGCTTGCACGGCGATGAGAAGCGCGAGCGTAGTCGCCGCGAATGCACGTCTTTCCCGCACGACTACGAGGAAGCGGTCCAGAACGAACGGCATGAGCGCGTACGCAATCAGCGCAGGAATGTGACCGCGTTCGATCGAGCCGACTGTCCAGGTGTTGAGTGCAAAAAGGGCGGTAGCGACGCTCGCGGCCGCCGGCGACACCGCGCGCCTGCGCAGGAACCAGTACGGCGCGATAATCGCGAGCGCGCAGTACGGCCACAGCCAAAAGAGCCGTTCGAGTACCGTCCACGGGATGCCGGCGCGGAGCAACGCCCCCGTCACTGCCCAGACCGGGAACGACGGCCACCACGGCTGCATGTTTTGGCCGAAGTCGCGCAGCGGCTCGATCGACGGGGGCCAAAAGCCGGAATGCAGGATCGTCGTTTGCGTCAAGAATGGAGGCGCGAGGAAATCCTCGCCCGCGATTAAGCCCGGCGCGAACCACGCGTGCAGAACCGCGACGAGCAGCACGGCGGGAAGCGCGAGGGGCCAGTTACGCCGAAGCTTTGCCTTCACGCAACGATTGTAGCGCAACTGCGGCGACCGCGGCGAGCGCGATGGCGGCGTTCCCCACGACCATGACGCGCACAACCTCGAGGAGCGAGGCGTGGAAGATGCCGATCGCGCCGAGGGTCAAGCAGGCTCCCGCAACCGTCGGCAGGGCGAACGCCACGCGGCGCGTCGCGATCCCATACGACGCCACCAGGTTCGTGAGCGCGAGGAGCGCCATCGCGACGGCGTACCACGTCAAGAGCCCCGACGCGCCGTCGAACGCACCGCCGAGCAGCAGGTGCAGCAAGGGAGTCGCTGCCATTGCGATCACGCCCAGGCTCACGGCGGTCAGCACGGCGAAGACCCCGAGCGCGCCCCGGAGCGCTCCGGCGCTCGCCTCGCCGCGCGAGTAGCGCACGGTCGCCGCCGGCAGCAACACGACCGGAACGAAGCCGACGAGGTACAGCACGATCTTTCCGACCAGTGCCGCCGCCGCGTAGATCCCCGTCTGCTGCGCGTTGAAATAGTGCGTCACGAGCACGACGTCTGCATATCCCATAAGCGAGAACACGATCACCATAGCTGCCGCGCCTCCGCCGGAAGCGAGCATAGCCGCGCGGTCGTATCCCTCGCTTGAAACGGGTCCGCGCATTGCCAGCGTCACAGGAACGAGCGCGACGAGTGCCCCGCACGCGGCGCCGACCAAAAACCCCAAGACGCCGCCCACGAGGCCCATGCCCGCCGTCGCAAAGGCGACGATCGCCGCCACTTTTGCGATTCCCTCGCCGCTCGCAGAGAGGGCGTAGATGCCGAATCGGTGCGCGCCCTGCGCGAGCGCGCGAAACGCGGCGCTCGCGACGACGACCGCGGCGATCGGGCCGCAGAGCCACACAACCATGACCGGCAAGTGGAGTTTGGCGGCGAGAAGCGGGCCCAGCAGCGCAAAAGCGGCGACGTACAAGGCGGCGGCGATCGCAACGAGGCGCGACAGGTCGCGGGCGAGGCGATTCGTGCGCCGGACATCTCGTGCGTAGTACTCGGCTGCAAGCCGCGAAACGGCGGGCGCGGCGAGCGCGGACGGCAACGCGGCAATCGTCGCGAGGGACATGGCGGCGTACAGCATGCCGTATTCGTGCGGCCCGAGCCACCGGCCGGCGACCGCGTGAAACGCGAAGCCACCGAGGTTGAGAACCGTCGACCCCGCGAAGACCAGCGCGCCGCAGGTGAGAAGCGAAGGGAATCTGCCGGCAACGGGCCGCGCTGCCGCCCCCGCGGCGGCGACGTCCACGTTAAATCCGCACCTTCACGCGCTGAACCGGCGCGACGCGCTGGCAGAGGGCGCTGCCGAGGTCCTCGCGATCGTAATAGTGCAGTACCCGCATACGGTAGAATATGGCCAAGGTGTCGAGCAGTACGTTCCACACGGTCCGCAGGTTCAAACGGCCGAGCCCCCGCCGGAACTCCAGCACGACCGGCGCGTCGGCGATGCGGTAGCCGCGCCGGAGCGCGACCGCGAGAAGCTCGACATCAAAGGCGAAGCGCTTCACGCACACGCGCGGAAAGATGTCGTCGAGCAGGGCCGTTTTGAAGAGCTTGAGGCCCGTCTGCGTGTCGCGCACCGGCAGCCCGAACAGTATCCGCGTCAGTGCGAAATAGAGCTTGCTGTAGAGGCGCCGAACTCGCGGATACGTCACGCGCGAGCCGGGATGCCATTTCGACCCGATCACGGCGTCCGCGTCCAGCAATCGCATCGTTTGGAAGAGTACCGGAAGCTGTCGCGGGTGGAGGTCCATGTCGGCGTCGAGGAACACGACGAGCTCGCCCGCCGCCGCAGCGCTGCCGACCCGCAACGCATTGCCTTTGCCGCTATTTGCATCGCACCGCATAACGCGAACGCGTTCCGGGTCCTCGCGAAGCACGCGTTTGGCTTCACTGTACGTGTCGTCGCTGCTGCCGTCGTCGACGATGATCAACTCGAAGTCGATGCCAAAATCGTTCAGGACGCCGATGGTTTCCCGCATGTTTGCCGCGATGTGACACGACTCGTTGAAGGCAGGCACCACGACGGAGACCCTGCCTGCCGAGCCGTTCTCCACCGCGACCGAACGACCGTACACCCGTGACCTCACGGACTCACCCCTTCTGCCGAGCAAGGGAGGCTCTCGGTCCCTTGCACCGTTAAACGCAACCGTACCCACGGGTCTAGCGACGTATGCTTACAGTGCGATTAGAATACGCTCTTCCCCTGAGCAACGTCTGCCCAACGTCCATCTGGTATGATGAGAGCCGCTGCCCTAAGAAATCAAGGCTCGCAGGTGCCTGCTCGTTCGCAATTCCTTCGCAAGCGGCGCCCATAGTCGGCTCGCATGCTCCCCTGCAAGAGGAACCAGGCCGCCTAGCCGGTAGAGGCTAGCCGGCAGATGCTCACCCTGGATGGCGCTAAGATCGCTCGCCTCCGCCTTAGCCGGGGGCTCACGTCGCAAAAGGCGCTGGCGGAGAGGACGCGCGAGGTCGATCCGCTGGGCACCGGCGTCGCGATGCGCCTGGTCTGGGACGCGGAGAACGGCAAGTCCGTCAGCCCGAGAACGCACTACCTCATCGCCAAAGCCTTAAACGTGCCGCCTGCAACGCTGGTGCTGAGCACCCACGTGCGGCGCGCGTTGGCGTTGCTGCATTCAGGCAGCGCGACAATCTACGGCCTCGCACTCGCGGCCGCCGTCGTCGCCGCAATGGCAGTCTGGAGCACCCAGGGTTATCGGGGCCCCGCCGTCTTCCCGGTGCGCGCGGGGCGTGACCGGCCGCCCGTGACGATCGAGCGCGTGCGATTCACCGGCCGCCCCGGCGCCTACACGATCGCGATTCGCGGCTCCGGCTTCGGCGCGAGCCCGTTCGCGCGTCCTTTCTCCGGCACCGCGCCGTACTTTCGCATCTTCGACGACACGGTGCACTTCGAAGCCGGCTACTCGGCCGATAGCGTGCATTTGGACTATCTGCATTGGGACAACGGGCGAATCCTCATCGCAGGCCTGCCGGCGCTGCAGGGGGACGGCGTCGTTCTCAACGTCTGGAATCCCGTAACGCACGTCGGCGCCGCGTGGGGCGGAAACACGACGCCCGTGCCGCCGGATGTGCCGAGGATTACCTCCGCGTTCGTGTCGCCGCATAAGATCGAGATCGTCGGCTCGGGCTTCGGCACGTCGCCGAGGCCAGTGCCGTTCGCGAGCAATCAAGACTACGTCGTCGTGTGCGACGGTGCGTACCATCCGTGGGGCAACGGGCGCGCCATACCGTTTATGGTTGGCAACAAGTTTTCGGATACCGAGCTCGCGTTCGTGCAGTGGTCCGATTCTCGCATCGTCATCCGTGGTTTTGCCGGGGCACCGCTCGCGAGCGGAATGTCGATCGAGCCCGGCGATCCCGTCACGCTCGAAGTCTGGAATCCCGCGATCCGTAGCGAGATTCGGCGCACGGCGTGGGGCGGCACCGCGCTCGCGAACGTCCCGTAGGCTGCTCCTCGCCCTCCCCCGAATACGGGCCGCGATGACCACCGCCGCCTCTTCCCCGACGCGCTTTTCGCGGCGGACCGCTCGCCTGCGAGCGTCGACGATTCGCGAGATGCTCAAGGTGACCCAGCAGCCCGACGTCATCTCGTTCGGCGGAGGGCTGCCCGCGCCCGAACTCTTTCCGCGCGACGAGATCGCGCTCGCCACGCGCGAGGTGATGGAACGCTACGGCGCGGCGGCGCTGCAGTACAGCGTCACCGAAGGGATCCCGGAGATGCGCGCGTGGGTAGCGCGCAGGCTCTCGCCGCGCTTCGGGCGCGACGTCGCGCCCGAAGAGGCGCTCATCGTCAACGGCTCGCAGCAGGGGCTCGATCTCATCGCGAAGATCCTCATCGATCCCGGCGATCACGTCGTGCTCGAGAACCCGTCGTATCTCGGCGCAATCCAAGCGTTCGACGCATACGAAGCGCGCTACCTTACGGCCGACACGGACGAAGACGGCATGCTGCCGGCGTCGCTCGAGCGCGTGCTCGAATGCGCAGATCCGTTTCCGAAGTTTCTCTACCTGATCCCGAACTTTCAAAATCCCACCGGCCGGACGCTCGCCGCGGAGCGGCGCGAGCAGATCGTACGCATCTGCGAGCGTTTCGGGCTGCCGATCGTCGAGGACGACCCCTACGGGGAGCTGCGCTTCGAAGGCGATCCGCTGCCGCCGCTGTCGTCGTTTGCAACGAGCGGCACCGTGCTCTATCTCGGAACCGGCAGCAAGATCGTTGCACCGGGCATGCGCGTCGCGTGGCTCGTCGTGCCCGACGAAGAGATGCGCGAAAAGATCGTCCTCGCAAAGCAAGGCGCCG
>Ga0307372_10007022_pt1 | contig 16280 bp, 11 predicted proteins | sample OX1MG_FD_202533 | JGI IMG/M metagenome (GOLD analysis project Ga0307372, IMG submission 202533) | Soil microbial communities from Risofladan, Vaasa, Finland - OX-1 | ecosystem: Environmental > Terrestrial > Soil > Coastal area > Acid sulfate soil | place: Finland: Risofladan, Vaasa | collected... | reverse complement strand
CTCTCGACCGATGAATACGGCCGTTGACGCCCCCGGGAAATTGCCACAAAATCAACCCAAGGTCTAGCGGAACGTAGGCTACAACACGTCCTGTCTTCAGCAACCCTGGTCCACCGGAGAACCCGGAATGAAAATCTGGAATCGATCGATTCTGCCACTCGGCCTTGCTCTGGTCATCCTTGCGGTTGGTGCATTTCTGTACCGTCTACGTCCAACGATTCCGGCAGCGGCCGCGGATGGCGAAGACCAAGACCCAGTCGGACGCGCGTCGCCGCAGGCGCAGAAGATCGCGCCCCAAACCGCGCCAGCGGATGATGAAGACAATCTGCGGAACGCGGCGCAAAAGGAGAAAGAAGACGATGAAGAAGTAGGAGCGGCTGAGGATGATAAGCCGGAGGAGGGTGACGACGACTGGCGAAACAATATGCAGAACGTTCCGGACGGCGCGAAGCGCGCGATTGGGGAGTTGGCGCGCGCAGGAGTCCGAGTGCTACTTTACCAGCACCAGGACAAAAAAAGGGGGAAAGACGCACAAAATGGAAAGGAAGCCCCCGGCGTCATGGTGACGATTCTCACGTCCGGCGCCTCCGCCATCCAGCCGGGTTTCAAATCCGGATCCACCCGCACGGCGCTCGGACAACTCCTACGAAGCCTGCCTAACGCTTACAAGATCAACTTGGCCGGTACCAACGTCCGCGATGATGACCTGGAACAACTGCCCGACAGCCGGAACCTGATTTCGTTAGTTCTGGACGATACCCCCATTACCGACAAAGGGATCGCCCATCTGGCAGGCCTCCGCGAGTTGAAGTGGCTTTCGCTTCGCAACACCCAGATTGCCGATGCGGGACTAGCGCATTTACGCGGCATGATAAAACTAAAAAGCCTGGGCCTTGACGGGACCAAGATCACGGATGCGGGCTTGAAGAACCTCGAGCAGATGCAGCGCCTTGAGCACCTGCGGCTGGAGAACACGAATATATCGGATGCCGGCCTGGCCTATCTGCGCGGGCTCCCAGTGCATTGCCTCTGGTTGAACGGCACGCGCGTGACCGACGCGGGGCTAGTGCATTTCAAGGAAGGGATGTCCGAACTCTATCAGCTGTCTCTGATAGATACCGAAGTCACCAAGGAAGGCCGCAATCAGCTCCTGCGCGACGTACCTCGGCTGGATGGTATTAAGAACGGCGACACAACAACCGGAGGCACATCGGTGGGCTCGACCATGGCCAACAATCCGGCCACGATCCAGGCGGCAACTGCAGGGCAAATTACGCGGCTGAAGGAGGTGCTGTGGTGGCTTCCGGCGGACAGCGACTTGGTATGCGTCGCGCAGGGACCCTCGGCGTTCAGCTCCCTAAACCAGTATGAGGCTCTCGACAATGAAGAGGATCTCGACAATATCGTGAGCTTGTTCCAATGGTGGATTCGCCCCGATGTCTCCGAGCTGAAAGTCGACGCGAGCACCTTGAACAATTTGCCGGTGGCGTTGGTCGTCTCCGGATCCCACGTTGGATTCGGCGGATGTGACATCGTCGTTTTCGAGCGGCCCCTGGGTGACGCTGGCGCTTCGTTCATGGAGGCGGTCGAAAGGCGCGCCACGAGGATGGAAATGATTGGGAATACGAAGTTTGCTGAGATCGACGGTGAAAGCGGCGTAGGCCATGCTACACGCTTCGTCTCGTGTCCCGCGTCGGACGTATTGCTGGTGGCCGACAACCGTGACTACCTGGCGGAGGTTATCGCGCGAATGGCGGAGAAGCCCGCCCAACGGGCGCTGGAGGACGATCTTCCAGAATGGAAGCACCTCGATTTGAGCGTGCGCCAGTGGGCCATGCGGCACTTCCGGGGGACGCCAAATGCTGAGTGGCCATTTGTCGGCTTGGTTTACTCCGTGCAAGGCGGCGACGTTGCCAAGGTCCTCTACCTCTCCGGGCATGCGGACGCCCTTTGGCTGGTCAAGCACTCGTACGGCATCGAGGTGCGTGAGCCAGAACGAAATCTCATTGAGGCCACTTACGCCGTTCGCACACAGCAGAACCTTACCGACTTTTTCTGGATGCTTTTTTGCGAGCTTGGGAAAGAGGAACCGGCGAGTGACGATTGACAACGACCATGATGAGAAGGGGGAACGGGAGGAGGTGAGGAGGTAAGGAGGCGGACGTAGGGCAGGAAAAGGGGAAGAGGTGAGGAAGGGAAAAGGGGAGGAGAGGGAATGCGGAGCAAGTTAAAAGCTCAAAGTCGAAAGTGAGGAGCGCGGTGAGCAGGCGCAGGTTGCATCGGGCTGGCAATGGGAGCCGGGCGAGCCGATAGCGCGCGCGCCGGCGAGTTGTTTAACAGAACGAAAACGCAGGAAAGGAGACATCCCATGGAACTGCGGCGATTGTTCTCACGTCGGGCGGTGATCGCGAGCGTGGGCGCGCTCGTCGCGCGCATCGTGTGCCCAGGGTCACGGCGCGGTGAGGCCGCGGATGGCAGTGACCGGAGGCGCGGAGATGAGGAGATGGGGGACTCGCAGCGACTTGCAAAACGCAGAGCAGAGAGGGCGGCAGTCGCCTCCGGCCAACTCACCTATTATCGCTACGATCGATACGGCCGCCTGGTCTCGATCGTATCGCCGATCGGACAAGTCGAGCGCTTCACGTTTTGCGAATAGCGGAGCGGGAGGAGGAGGAGAGAAGAGGGGAGACGCGGGGACGGGGAGACGCGGGGAATGGTGATCGACCATGTGCGACCGCGACTCACGAAATCCGCAACCACGAAACACCGAAAACGGAGGGCGGCCGAAGGTAGCCACGGATGAACACGGAGAAACAGGGATAAACGAAAGTTTCACGCAAAGGCGCCATGGCGCAAAGTAAGTAGAAATTCTTGGCGGCTTTGCGCCTTTGCGTGAGATTCTTGCACGTCGATAGATAGAAGTCACTCTAGGACCCGCGGAACGTAGGATCCATGGGCTTCATGCGGAGGTTGGAAGATGGAGACGCACAATTCAGCCGGTTCGGAGCGGCCGCGTACGGCGGACCTTCCATGGTACGATCGGAATGAACCACGCTGCTTCCGGTCGGCGGAAGCCAACTGTGGGCCTGAGATGTTCGCCTACGACTTCGAGACGGGCGTCATCACGACGAACGTCATGGACAAGGATCCGGCGGAGAACGGCTTTCACTGTTGCATGTTGCCCCTCGGCCATGAAGGGCCTTGTCTGTGCGATGAGTGCTGCAGGCCATTTACGCCTGACGGCGTCCTGAGAACGATCGGCGAGATAAGAAACGCGCATTGACATATCGCACGCGCCGCTTACCACGGTCGGGAAAACGCGAAACACACGAAAACAGAGGGCGAGCGGGGGGCGTAAGCCATGTTTTTGCCCTCCATGTTTTTGCCTTCATTTGAACTGACAGTGGAAGGCAGACGAACCACGAAACACGCGAAACACACGAAAACGGAGCGACCGAAGGAAGCCACGGATAACGCACGGATAAGAGAAAGTTTCACGCAAAGCCGCAAAGGTGGAAGAACTTCTTGGCGCCTTTGCGCCTTCGCGTGAGGATTTCATTCGTCCAAACCACTGACAAATGACCACTGACAAATGACCGATGACGAAGATCGCAATCATCTTCGACGATCGCAGCCGGCCGGAGACGACGGGCGTTTATTGCCGACGGGCCCTCGCCCCGCTGGCCGACGTGGTGTTCTTCCACCCGGACGACCTGGCCACCGTGCCGCGCGCCGGTTTCGACCTGTACCTGGCGATCGACGACGGTCACGACTATCCCTTGCCCCCCGATCTGCACCCGCTGGTCTACTACGCGATCGATACCCACATCGGCTTCGAACGGTCGGTACGCAGGGCCGGCCAGGCCGATTGCGTGTTCGCCGCGCAAAAGGACGGTGCCTTACGGCTGCGCCGCTCGGGCATCGAAACGGCCCGTTGGCTCCCGCTGGCCTGCGATGCGGAGATCCATGGGAGGGGAGACGCGGAGAGGGCAGGAGGTGGCGACGAGGGGAAGAGGGGGAAAGGGGAGGAGGGGAGACGCGGAGACGCGGAGAGAGGAGACAGAGGGGCGGAAGAGGCGACGGGCGAAAGGCGCAGCGGCGCGGAGGCGAAAGAGCGCGAGATCTGCTTCGTCGGTAACTTGTTTCCTGGCCCGCGCAGCGACTTGGTGCGGCTGCTGCGGATGTACTATCCCAAGATGTTCGTGGGCAACGCCTACTTTCAGGACATGGCCCGGATTTTCTCGGCCTCGAAGATCGTCTTCAACCGCAGCGTGCTCAACGACCTGAACATGCGCGTGTTCGAGGCCCTCGCCAGCGGCTCGCTCTTGATCACCAACGTCCTGGTGAGCAACGATCCGGGGGACAATGACTTGGCCGGCAATGGCCTGGCGGGCAATTGCCTGGCCGGCAATGGCCAAGCCGAGCTGTTTCGCGACGGGGTTCACCTGGTGACGTACCGCGCGAGCGAGGATCTGCTCGAAAAGGTGCGGTACTACCTGGAGCACGACGAGGAGCGCGAGCGGATCGCCGCCGCTGGCCGGGCCGAAGTGCTGGCGAAACACACGTACCGGCACAGGATGGAGGAGATGCTGGGGGCGGTGGGGAGCAGCAGGGAGTCAGGAGGCAGAAGTCAGGAGGAGGCTGGCGGAGGGCGCGAAAAGGGGAAGAGGGGAGAAGGGGAAGAGGGGAGCCGACCGGAGGTGGTCGGGGAGCGGGCAAGCGCGGAGCTCGGAGCGGAGCAGTGTGGTGCTGAGCAATCGTTCCTCGATGCCCAACACCCAAAGCCTAACGCCCAAAGCCTCCTTTCGAATGACCAAGCCCAACTGACAAATGACCAAGGACAACTGACCAATTCTTACTACGATTTTCCCCGCCCGGAGGTGCTGGCGATGGTGCCGCCGACGGCGCGCAGGGTGCTCGACGTGGGCTGCGGCACCGGCAGACTGGGACAAGGGCTCGAGGCGCGGCAAACGTGCGAAGTGGTCGGCGTCGAGCGGAACGAGCAGGCGGCGGCCGTGGCGCGCACTCGGCTGGATGACGTACACGTGGGCGATTTCGAACGCATGGAGCTCCAATTCCCAAGCGGCCATTTCGACGCGGTGGTGTTCGCCGACGTGCTCGAACACCTCCTCGACCCGGTGGAACAGTTGAAACGAGTGCGCCCTTGGCTGCGCGCCGGCGGCGGGCTGGAAAACGGCGGCGTGGTGGTGGCCAGCATCCCGAACGCGCGGCACGCCGACGTCGTGCGATCGCTCGTGGAGGGAAATTGGACGTACCAGGCCAGCGGTCCGCTGGACCATACGCACACCGGCTTCTACACCAGGCGCGATATCGAGGAGATGCTCGAGGCCGCCGGTTTTTCGGCCGTCTCATGGACGGCGGTGCCCGGGCCGGGCTACGACCACTGGGAGGCGAAACGCCGGCCCGGCGAGGTCGACCTGGGCCGCGTGCAGCTCGTCGGCTTTCCCCAACACGAGGCGCAGGAGTTTTTCGTGTACCAGTGGCTCATCGTCGCGAAGGCGGCGGAGAAGGCAAAGGAGTCAGAAGTCAGGAGCCAGGATTTCGACGCTGGCCAGCAGGCGAGCGAAATCACCGTGTCGCCGCGTCCCCCACTCATCGCGTCCTCTGCCATCCCTTCATCCCCTGATCCTCTGGTCCCCTCATCGTGCCTGTCGCCTGCTTCATCCCCCATCCTTCATCCTTCATCCTTGCCCCCTTGCCTTCTGCTCATGGTCACGCACAACCGGCTCGCGCACACGCGGGTGGCGCTCGATTCGGTGCTGGCGCTCGACTATCCGAGCCTGAGGATCGTCGTGTTCGACAACGCCTCGAGCGACGGCACGGTGGAATTCTTGCGCGCGCGGCTGCGCGGCGAGTCGCGCGCGACGCTCTTGGCGTCGAACGTCAACCGCGGCGTGGTTTACCCGATGAACCTGGTCTGGTTCGGCGACCAGGCGAGCGGGGGGCGTTCTTTCGCCGAGCAAAAGGCGACGTTGGGCAGCGCCGAGTTGTTGGCCAAGGTCGATAACGATACGTGGGTGCCGCCCGACTTGCTGCTGCGCCTGGCCGAGTGCCACCAGCGCAGTGAGCGCTTCGGCGCGCTTTCCGGCTTCCACTTCCGGGCCGAGGGCGAGGCGCTGGTCGACGCGGGCCGCGCCGGCGAATTCGACGGCGTGCGCGTCCTGGCGCAGCCCTACGTCGGCGGCTGCGCGGTGATGGTCCGCCGCGCGGTGCTCGACCGGCTCGGGCCAATCCCATGCGGTGGCCACGCCCGCGCCGGCGACGGCAACGATACGGGGCCGGTGTTGGATTCGGGCTGGACTTTCTACCAGGAACGGATGACCGAGTTGGGGCTTGTGAACGGCTACCCCTGGCCGCCGATCCATGTGGACCACATGGAAGACGTTCGCTCGGCGCGCTCGATCCGCACGGCCGAGCACGAGGCCTACAAGCAGGCGATGCGCGGCATGAGCCTCGAGGAGTTCACGCGCGAGCTGTGCGTGTGGCGGCCGATTTGGGAGGGGACAGGTAACAGGGGACAGGTGACAGTCGGCATTGGGAAAGGGGAAGAGGGGACGCGGGGAGGGGGAGATGGGGAGACGCGGGGACAGGAGGACGCAGAACGGGGCAACGCTTCCATTGCAAAATGCGAAATGCAAAATGAGAACTGCAAATTGGAAGAGCTCCAACGCCCAACGCCTAGCGCCCAACGCCTTTTCTTCCGCCAGAACTTCCGCGGCGACTTCGAACAATTCGATTTCCGCGGGCCGGCGTTCGCCTTCGCGCGCTTCGCCGACGGCGAACGGGCAATCTGCATGGGCAAGCCCGTCGAAGGGGCCGACGGCTGGCGCTACGCGGGCGGCGCGTCGCCGTTCCAGGAGGCGCTGCTGGCGGCGCTGCGGTTCAACGATCGCGATTATTACATCGGCATCTCCGACGGCTGCTGCGACGCCGCGGCCAAGGAGTGGTACCTGCGGCAGATCACCGTGCCGATGTCGCACGTGACGTTTTCGAACATCTTCGTCAACGGCAACTACGAGCGGTTCAAGCGCCTCGACCTGAGCGCGGCGGCGACCGTCGCGCCGGAAGGGGGCGATTACTGGGTGCCGCAAGACGTGATCGGCTCGCAATTCGACATCGACCAGCTCGTAGCGCGCCTCGTGCGCGTCGAGCGGACGATTCTGGTATCGGCCGGACCGGCGTCGGCGGTCATCATCCACCGCTATTGGCAGAGCGCGCCGCCGGAGCGGCGGCAAGCGATCGTCGACGTCGGTTCGGCCATCGACGAGTGCACCAAGGGGCGGCGGACGCGGCAGTACCAGGTGCCCGGGAGCAGGAACGCGGAGCTGGTGTGTACGTGGTGACAGGGGCGAGGAGGTGAGGAGGTGAGGGGACGTCGAGCCTGGACGGACAATTCTTTAGCCACGGATGACCACGGATCAAACACGGATGCAAGACGATTTCACGCAATGGCGCAAAGTACGACGAGGTTCTTTGCGCTTTTGCGCCTTTGCGCGAGATTTTCATTCGTCAACACCTGCGAACGTATTCCAACATTAATAACAATAATCCGTGTGAATCTGTGTCACTCCGTGGCGAACTTTCCTCGTCCTCCTGGCACCCGCCTCCTGCCTCCCGCCTCCTGACTCCTAACTCCTGACTCCTAACTCCTGACTCCTGACTCCTGGCTCCTAACTCCTAGCTCCTCCTAACGCCTAATTCCCAACTCCCGATTTCCCATGCCAACCAACCTGACCCTGCCGCCGCCGGCCAAGTCGGCGGCCGATCTGCTTGCGACGACACGCGCCGAACGACTCGTGGTCGAAGACTTTCGTCCGCTCGCCGAGAGCATCGAATGGGAGCTGGGGCGCCTGTTCTACCAGGCGCGCGGCAGCCTCGCCTTCCAAACCACCGAACATGTGCCGTTCGAAATCAATAACGACGGGACGCTCTCGACCCACGCGGCCGAGGTGCTCTTCGCCAACCTCACGGCGGGCGAGGCATCGCGGCCGCCGGGAGCGGTGTCCCCGGAGGCGGGCTGCGCGGTTTCTCCAGAGGCGGGCTGCGCGGTTTCTCCGGAGGCGGGCTGCGCGGTTTCTCCGGAGGCGGGCTGCGCGGTGATTTACGCCCTCGAAATCGGGCCCGGCACGGGCCTCTTCGCGCGGTTCTTCCTCGACGCCTTCCGCGATCTGTGCGCCGAGCGCCAAAAGGATTTTTATGATCGCCTTTGTTTTGTGCTGGCCGATTCGTCGGAGCAAATGCTCGCCGACATCGAGCAGGGGGGCGTGCTGGGGCCGCACCGCGATCGCTGCCGGATGGTGCATGCCGACGCGCGCGATATTGCCCGCGCGCTCGCGGAGGTCGGAAGAGGGGATAGGTTACAGGGGACAGGTTACAGTCGGCAGTCGGCGACTGCCGACGAACCATTGACTGGACTGAACTCTGAACCGAGAAGCAATGAACAGGACCCAACGGAGGGGGAGCGTGCGGCCAAGCCGGCCGTTGGACCGTTCAGCGCGGTGTTCCTGAATTATGTGCTCGATTCGCTGCCGGCGACCGTGCTGGAGTTCGACGGCGACGTCGTGAGAGAGCTGCGCGTGCGCACCTGCCTGGCGCGCAATTTCAACGCGCGCAACAGCCTGGGATTGACGCCGGAGGCGATCGCCCAGCGCGCCGCGACGCGCTCCTCCGACGCGCGGCGCACGCTGATCGACCTCTACCCGTATTTCACGCTCGACTACGATTATTTTCCGCTGGAGAGCGGGCGGATTCCCTTCGTCGAATTCGCCGCCTCGCTGTCGCGGGTGCATGGCGCCGACGAGGGCGACGGGGGCACGGGCGACGCTACGCCACCGGCGTCAGCGCGCGTCGGTGAGAGCAGGTCGGAACGCGGACTAAAGTCCACGCTACAGCGGCACGTGCTGCACAGTTATGGGGCGATCGAGTGCCTCGAAGCGTGCCTGGGGCTCTTGAGCGGCGACGGGTTCATTCTGATCAATGACGACGGGCCGACCACGTTGGATGAGTCGGCCGACGGGGCCGTCCACAAGAAGTTTTCCGGCGCGACGAGCATCGGCCTCAATTTCGCCCTTCTCGGCAAATTCTTTCGGCGGAAAGGCCACTGCTGGATCGAGCCCGCCGCGGATCGCGAACGAATCCACACGAGGCTCTTGGGGCGCGATCCGAGCGCAGCGGCGATCGAGTGTTTCCGCGAGCGCTTCGACAAGGCGAGGGAAGAATGGCTGACGGAGCCGGTCGCGCGAGCCCGGCAACTGCAACAATGGGGGCAGCCCGAGGCGGCGCTGGGCGCCTATCAAGAGGCGCTGGCGCGGCAGCCGAGGAACTGGCAGTTGATGGGCGAGGCGGCGAAGTGCCTGATGTTCGCCACGCGCGATTTCGCCTCCGCCCTGCGGCTGGGGGCGACCGCGATTTCGCTCAACCCGCGGTACTCAGCCGATTTGTGGAACACGCTGGGCGACGCCTACCTGGGTCTGGAAATGGCCGACAGCGCCGCGCTGGCGTTCCAGCGCGCGTTGGCCATCGACGCCACCGACGTCCGCGCGCGGCTGGGATTGGCGCACGGCCATGCGTCGCGGGGCGACTACGGCGAGGCGATGCGCCTCATCGCCGACGCGATCACACTCGACAAGTCGTCGCAGTACCGCGAGCTGCTCTTGCAGAAGCAGTCGCAGGTGATCATGGAGATCGACCATCAGAACCAGCAGGAGGCGCGCGCGATGTACGCGCGTCGCGGCGCGAGGATCGGAAGTTAGCCACGGACCGGCACGGATTAACACGGAAGAAAAGGGGCTCACGCAAAGGCGCCAAGGCGCAAAGCAAGAAGCAGGTCTTGGCGCCTTTGCGCCTTTGCGACCTCACCAAACGCTTGACCACGAATCCACAGATGGCGCAGATTTCGCAGATCCGGAACAATAATCCGTGTGACTCCGTGTCAATCCGTGGCTAACCTTCCTCGTTCTCCTGACTCCTGACTCCTGACTCCTTCCGATGCCTTCCATCACCGCCATCATCACCACGTACCGCCGGCCGCACACGCTCGAGGCGCTCGTGGCGGCGGTGCGCGGGCAGAGCGCGCCGCCCTGCCAACTTTGGGCCTGGGCCAATGAGCCCTGGGAAGATTTCTCGGCCGCCCTGAGGCGCATCGAGTTCGATCGCCTCGTTTGCTGCTCGCCCAACGCCTTTTTCCATGGCCGTTTCGCGCTGGCCCTCTTGGCGCCGACGGAGTTCGTGGCCGTGTTCGACGACGATTCGGTGCCCGGCACCGATTGGTTCGCCAATTGCCTGCAAACCATGGCCGCGACGCCGGGCATCCTGGGCACCGCCGGCCTCGTGCTCGATGACCTCGGCAGCGCGGGGCCGAGCTACGCCAGCCGCACGATGCACGGCTGGCAGCGGCCGAACGATCCGGCGGTTGAGGTCGACCTGGTGGGGCAGGCCTGGTTCCTGCGCACGGATTGGGTCAAGTACCTCTTCGCCGAGCCAGCGGTGACAGGCACCAACGGCGAAGATATCGAGCTTGCCGCGCGCGCCTGGCGGCTGGCGGGCATCCGCTCGTATTGTCCGCCGCACCCGCCGCGCGACCAGCGGCGCTGGGGTTCGACCCGCGGGGCGGAGCTGGGCCTCGACCAGGTGGCGGCGTCGGTAGCGCGGCCAAGTCATCTGGCCGAGCGAGAACGGATCGTGCGGACGGAGATCGAGGCGGGATGGAAGCCGCTTTGTATTAGGAGGTGAGAAGCAGGGAATTGAAAAGAAATAGGGCATGGGCCAATCTTTGGCCCATGCCCCAGGCGCTGGCTCGTTTCGAAGCGAGACCTGGTCAGGTTTCGCGTTCGTATTTGACCTTGCCGACTTTGAACTTCCGCGGCGCGCCGCGCGCCGAAGGGCCGTCGTCGGACGATTCGTCAACGGGCCCCGGAGTCTCATCGGGGTCAATCTCTGGTTTCTTGTCGGCGTCGGCGTCGTCACCGTTGGAGCTGGCTTTGGGCCCGGCGGGGGTCGGCCCGCCGCCCTTTCCGTTCGTCGCGGGCCGCGGTCGGTCGAACGTCGACTGGGACGGCGCGGGCACGACGACGGAGGGCTCGGTCACGATCAACGGGTTGCCGCACGGGTCGAGTGGCACGCGATAGACCATCGTCCGCGGCACGCGGTAGGTGTAGGTCACGGGCACCCGCTTCTCGACGAGTCGCGCAACTCGCACCGTTTCTTCCATCGCGACTTGCCTGCAAACGCGCACCGGCACGTCCTCGACACGCTCTTCCTGTACCATTCGCATCGTCGTCACCGGCACCTTGCGCACCATTTGCTGACGTTCCATGCGGCAGACCTTGACCGGCACCTTGTTCTCAATGTGCTCCGTCACCGGCCGGCACACCGTGAAGGGGACCCGGCGGACCTGTTCCTCTTGCACCATGCGGCAGACTTGCTGGGGCACTGTTTTCACGACCATTTCGTCCTCGTAGCGGGTCACCTGGACCGGCACCTTGCGCGTGACCAATTGTGGCTGCAAGGTGGTCTCGGGCACCTCTTGGGTCACGATGTTCGGTTGGTACACGCGCTGCACGGTGACCGTGCCGGGCCGTTGCTCCGGCGTCCAAAACAGCCCTCCGCGCTGGTAGGCCGTGCGGCCCGTGAGCGGATCGACCACGCACGTTCCCGACTGCCACCGCAACCGGTTGCGAACCGGACCCGGTTGATACGTCTGCTGTTCGACGAAGTAGCCTTGGTCCACCTGCACCTGGCGCATCGTCGTGACCGGCTGCATCACGGTGTAGTTCTCTTCACGTTCCATGGTCTCGACCACGGGGCGGCGAACCGTGTAGCGCACCTCGCGCTCTTCGGTTTCCCAGACCGCGCGATTGACGACGTAGCGTTCCTCGCGCTCCTGGGTCTCGTAGACGTTCCGCACGACGTCGTAGGAACGGTCCTCGATCCGCTCTTCCCAGACGGGCTGTTCGACGACGTAGGATTCCTCGCGCTCGCTCGTCTCATACACCGGTTTGGCCACCATGTAGCGACGCTGGCGAACCTCGGTTTCCCAGACGGGGCGGTAGCTGGTTACTTGTCGCTCGTCGTAGACGGTTTCATATTCGAGGCGGTAGGCGTTCACCTGCCGTTCTTCGTAGACGGTTTGGCATTCGAGACGATAGACTGTTTCGCAGCAGTTTGATTGGGCCTGCGCCGTCGCGGCTACCAGCGCGCCGGCGGCGAATGTGATTACGGCTTTCATGATGACCCCATGACCCTTTTTTGACGGAAGCGTCCCTTTAAGAGAATGTGGCGGAACAAACGCCGTCTTGCAAACAGAAAAGTTTACCAAATTCGGCCCTCGTACACATAAACTGCGACGGGAGCCTAGGTTACGGCAGGGGAAGAATTTCTAAAGATTTTTTGGCCCTGCCGCCGGTCCTACGATGTCGAAGTTCCGGATGGGATGACTGGGTAAAATGTATTGGAAAACATGGCAAACAGCCCGCGAAACGCGGGTGGAAACCGTTTGAACCGAGCCTATGCAACTCGACGAGCCGCCACGCCAACCGTTTCAGTTCAGTCTGAAGTTCCTGTTCGGGATGACCGCGGCCACCGCCATTCCCTTGGGCATCATCGTCGGCTCGCCACTCTTGATGGGCACGCTGCTGGCGGTGCTGCTCCTTTCGTTGCTTTCGATCGCCGGCTGGCTGGTCGCCGTCGACGAATGGCGCTCGCCCAAACGGTCGAAGCTCAACCTTTCAATCGCGCTTTGGTTGGCGATGACTTCGCTGGCCGTTTCAGTTTTTCTGGCAATCATTGCCTACGGCCGCCTGTGCGCGTCGCCGTGACGGTAATTTGCCACGAGCGTCACGCGTCGAGCCTGAGTTGTTCCAGCGAGGAGGCCGATCTTTCGCGTGCTTCTTGAAGGGCGAGCGCAGGCATAGCCGTTGTCCGCCAGGCCGGCAGTAGCGTATGATGGCGTTTGTCGCCTCGGCGCCGCTTTTCCGGCGATACCCGTGGCAAAGACCGTTGAACCAAGAACAACTGGCGGGCTGCTGGCATGACAGACGACCTCGAACCCGATCGCTGCGCCCGTTTGTTGAAGGCGATGGCCGATCCGGAGCGTTTGAAGATCGTACAGTTCCTGCGCGCGGGCCCCAAGAACGTCGGTGAGATCGCCGCGGAGTTGGGTGAGGAGATCGTCAATGTCTCGCACCATCTCGGCGTGTTGCGCAACGCCGGCATCGCGCTCGACGAGCGCCATGGCCGGTTCATCATCTACCGGCTGCACCCCGACGTGTTCCAGACGGGGCCGAAGGCCGGCAAGGCGGAACACCTCGACTTCGGCTGTTGCCGGTTGGAGATCCCGGCGATTGAGGAGGGGAAAAGGGGAAGAGGAGACAAGGGGACCAGGAAGGGGGTCGGTTAAGAGACGCGGAGACACGGGGACGGGGAGACCAGCATAAGCGAGTTTTCGGATAGCCACTCACCACTCACCACTCACCACTCACCACTCACCACTCACCACTCACCACTCACCACTCACCACTCACCACTCACCACTCACCACTCACCACTCACCACTCACCAACTATGCTGAGACTCACTTCACCACTACCGCGTCGTGAATTGCTGCGGATCGGCGGCCTCGCCTTGGGCGGACTTTCGGTGCCAGGCTGGTTGGCCACCCAGTCCGCGGCGGCACCGCGGGGGCGCCTGAGCACGGGCAAGTCGGTGGTCTTTCTGTTCATGCACGGCGGGCCGAGCCAGATCGAGACCTTCGATCCAAAAATGACCGCGCCCTCGGACGTCCACAGCGCCACAGGAGAGATCGCCACGTCGCTGCCGGGCGTCACGTTCGGCGGCACGTTTCCTCGCCTGGCGGGCCTAGCGCACAAGTTGGCTGTGGTCCGCTCGTTCGTCACGGGCGACGGCAACCACGACATCAAGCCGATCGTGGGGCGCGATACCTCCGGCGCCAACCTCGGCTCGCTCTACTCGGCCGTGGCCGGCGCGAACCACCCCAGGACCGGCATGCCGTCCAACGCCGCCCTGTTTCCCCAGGCCGTCGATCCAACCACGGGACCGGCGATCAAGAGCTTCGGCCAGTTCGAGGCCACCGGAGCGCTAGGCGCCGGCTATGCCCCCTTCGTACCCGGCACGAGCGGCGACCTGCAACAGGACATGGAACTGCGTCTGCCACTCGAGCGGCTGGGCGATCGGCGCGCCCTGCTCGACGAATTGGACCGCGTGCGGTTTTCGTTCGACGCCGAAGGAAAGCGCGAGGGGTACGACCCGTTGCGCGAGCAGGCGTTTGGCACGATCGTGGGGGGCGTCGCCGGCGCGTTCGATCTCTCGCGGGAAGACTCCGCCGTCGTCGCGCGCTACGACACCGCCCCGATCGTCCGGTCTGACCAAATCAGCCGGCAGTGGAACAACTACAACCATTACGTCGACAACGCCAAGGCGCTGGGCAAACTGCTGCTCTTGGCGCGGCGGCTGTGCGAGGCGGGGTGCGGCTTCGTGACCGTCACCACCAGCTTTGTCTGGGACATGCATGCCGACGTGAACAACGCCGGCGTCGAGGAGGGGATGCGGTACATGGGCCTCCCGTTCGATCATGCCGTCTCCGCCTTCATCGAAGACGTCGGTCAGCGCGGCCTCTCAGACCGCATCTTGCTGGTCTGCTGCGGTGAAATGGGGCGCACGCCACGAATCAATCCGCGTGGCGGGCGGGACCACTGGGGCAACCTGGCGCCTTTGTTGTTGTCGGGCGGCGGTCTGAAAATGGGCCAGGTCATCGGCCAATCGACCCGAGACGCGGGCGAGGCGCTTTCCGATCCGGTGCGAATGGAAAACCTCGTCGCCACCGTGTTGCGCACGCTCGTCGATTATTCGGAGCTGCGCGTGACTCGCGGCGTGCCCAACGAGGTCCTCCGCGCCGCCGCGGCCGATCCCATCGCGCGGCTGCTGTGAGCTATGCCGCGCGGCGCGCGTCATTGTGCCTTGCCCGCTGCCGGCCGATGTCGGTCAGCACCGATTGAATGACGCGGTCGCTGGCCAGAGAATACACCGAGGTCCGACCTTGCTCACCCAGACGCCCGGATCGCTCGAGCAAAGCCGCGATCTCGGCCCGGATGACCGGAGCGGCCTTCGCCCTCACGTAGCCCCGCGCTTCCGCGCGGCTCATGGCCCACGTGTGGCCTTCCACCAGTTCACGGACCAGTGCGTAACTCCGCTGGGCGACTTGTCTCGCAAGTTCGGCGGGCGACGGGGCGTTCCAGAATCCGAACAGGGAATCGAACCAGCTCATGGTGGCGGCCCTCAACGTGTCCATAGGCAAACGAGCGTCCCTCTGTAACGCATCGAGCGGCCAAGCCCGGCTTCTTCAATCGAAGCCGGCGTGCCCGAACAGTCTGCCTGGACGTTTGAACTGGCAAACTTCCGCGAGTCGATCAAGGACGACTCGGAGCCGGCTCGAGCTGCTTGAGGTAGACCTCGGTGTTGTCGATCACCGGCCAGGGCCCAGGGTCGAACACGAATTCGCTCGCTTCCACCGGTTCGTCGAAGACGACCGGGTCGAAGTTCATGGCCACCAAGGTGCGCGATCCTCCGGTCGCGCTCGGAGCGTCGCGGACGTATTCGATGCGGCACGGAAAAAGATCGTCGCGGCCAAGTAACACGTACACATGGTCGGGAATCGGCTGCGGCAATTTGCTCAGGTCGACCGGCCGGCCGGCGGCGATCGCACCGCTCTGATCCGGCAGCCATTTCGCCAGCCGCTCGGGGCGCCATTCACCCCTCAAGGCGTAAACCGGCTGCCTCTCCCTCGTCGCCTTGGCGATCGTTTTGAACTCGAACGCCTGGTCCAATGCGCCCAACAACTTCGGCAAGCCGCCCAGGCCCAGCAGGGAAGCATCGCCGTGGGCCGCCTGCCAATCGTCGCGGGCACTGCGCAATCGGGTGATGTCGACACGCGTCAATTCGGTGCGTACCTTTCCCACGGCGTGGCACCGCCAATGCGTCTCGCCGTCGCACCGTTCTTGAACGATCCAATCCTCCACGCCCGCCTTGAACTTCAAATCCAGCAGCATCCAATGGCTCGCGGGCGGACCTTGCCGGTAGACGCCGTTGCCGATCAATTGCTGCCCATACAAGTCGATTTGCTGATGAATCTTGGCGGTAACCGAGCGGTGCGAATCAAGGGCGGTGCGTGCGTCGCGCAGCAGCTTCTGCGCCGGAGATTCCGCGGCGATGGCTGTGGGTGCTGCCAATGCCAGCATGCCAAAGCA
>Ga0307372_10007021_pt1 | contig 16282 bp, 13 predicted proteins | sample OX1MG_FD_202533 | JGI IMG/M metagenome (GOLD analysis project Ga0307372, IMG submission 202533) | Soil microbial communities from Risofladan, Vaasa, Finland - OX-1 | ecosystem: Environmental > Terrestrial > Soil > Coastal area > Acid sulfate soil | place: Finland: Risofladan, Vaasa | collected... | reverse complement strand
CGCGCCCTCGCCTCAGCGCCGTGGGCGCGGCCATCGCCGGGCGTCCCGCCCTCCCGGGTCCCCGATGCCGTGGCTCTGCCGCCCGCGGAGCTGGTGGCCGAGTGGGATCCGGTGCCGATCGGGAACACACAGGTGCGGCGCGATGCCGTCGCCAGCGCGGCTGCCGCCCGGCGGGGGACGTGCCCTGAGGGGAGGGACCTATCTGGTCGAGGACCCCTCGGGCGCAGATCCTGGCAGGACCGCGCGCCTACCCTTGCCTCCTCGCCCAGAACCCCGGACTCGCCGCTCGCCCCGAGGCCGTGCCTGCGGGATTACGGCATGAGGCCGAGGTCCTGCTCCCGCTGCCCGTGTCCTGCGGCCGGGACGCCGACCCTCGAGGGGGTGCACGCAATCGTCATCATGAAGGCCCGTCGCCGCCCATGGGTCGCGCCCCACCGCGCCGCCGTCGACATCGAGCGGGAGGGCGGGGCCGAAAGCTGATCGCGGCCGCCCTCCGGCGCGGGAGTTGGCACCTGGGATCGGGGCGGTGCCGCTATCGGCCGAGGCCGGCCGGCACGACCCGCACCGAAAACGGCCAGTCGGTGACCAGGGCCTCGGCCCCGGCAACCTCGGCCTCCGGCTGGTAGCGGCCCCGGCGCAGGCGCAGGGCGATCAGGGACGGGCCCTGGGGATCCACCATCCAGTACGCGGGTACGCCCAAGGACTCGTAGAGGTGGCGCTTCACGGATCGGTCCTGGTCCTGATTGGAGGGCGAGAGCACCTCCGCCACCAGCATCGGCACGTGGCTGGAGGCGAGCGGCCCGTCCGGGTCGAAGTCGACGCGCTGGATGACCACGATGTCGGGTTCGACACTGCCCCCGTCCGGCAGCCGCCAGTCGTAGGGGGCGCTGAGGACCATGGAATCGGCAGTTTCCGCCGCGCGCAGGAGCGCGAAGAGCGACCCGCTGACCCGCTGGTGCCGACCGATAGGCGCCGGGCTCACCACCAGGCTCCCGCCGATGATCTCCCGGCGGTACCCGTCATCGGGCATCTCCTCGAGGTCGGCGTATGTGAACGGGCGAGCCGGGCGAGCCAGCGGGGCGGCCATGATCACCGATGGTACGCGGCTCGGTCACGCCCTAACGCCGCGGTCTACTAGGCGCCTACCCCTCCCCACTGACCGTGTCCCCCGGAGCCGCACCTCCCCGCGTGGTGCAGGTGGCGTCCGGAGGCGCCGATGACCCCGGGGAAATTGGGCCCCGGACTCCCGCTGACGACCTCTCCTGCGGTCGCGGCTCCACGGCAGCGGGGTCGCCGTCGGCCCCCGCCGGCTCAATCCAGAGCGTCGGACTCGTCGTCCCGGCAGAGACAGAAGACGTGTCCCGCCGGATCCCGCATCACTCGGACGTGGTCCTGGGGTTGCGCGTCCGCCACCCGGGCTCCCAGGCCCGCGGCGTCAGCCACCGCCCCCTCGAGGTCGGTCACCTGGATGTCCAAGTGCATCTCCAAGTGCATCATCGGACGCTGCGCGCCTGGCACCGGGGGCCAGACCGGCGGAACGTAGCCGGGGGCCGCCTGGAAGACCAGGTAGACCGAGTCCTGTGGGGGCTTGTGGGCCACCGAGCCGGGCTCCCGGCTTACCACCGGTCAACCCAGCAGCTCGGAGTAGAAGGCCGCCAGCGCGGCCGGGTCCGGGGCCTCGATCGCCGTGCCCCACCAGAGGGGGCGCGTGCGTCCGCGCATCGCCAGATGCTAGCAGGCGCCCGCGAGGCCAGCATGCCCGAAACCCGAGTCATGCTACCGACCCCGCACCACAGCCGGCGGTGCCTTGACGGCGCCAGGCCGGGGGCGTAGCGTGTGCGCTGTACCTTGCAGCCGTCCTGCAAGGCGGGCGGTCCTGGCGGCGATCGAGTCCCCGAGGCCGGGGCCCCGTGCCGCGGCGGCCGGCGGCGGTCCTGCGGCGGGGGCTGCTCGGCCGGCGTCAGGTGACCGGCCAGGGGAGGAGATCGTGACCGAGACCAGCGAGCCGACCGGTGCGCCCACCGTGGACGAGCTGCTCCGGCTGCGCCAGCGGGTGGTGCCCCGGGGCGTGTCCACCGCCAACCCCACCGTGATCGACCGGGCCGAGGGCGCCCGCTGGGTCGACCGAGACGGCGGGGAGTGGATCGACTTCACCGCGGGCATCGGCGTGCTCAACGTCGGGGCCGGCAACCCCAGCGTGCGCCAGGCGGTTCACGAGCAGGTGGACAAGCTCCTGCACACCTGCAGCCACGTGGCCTGGCACGAGCCGTACCTGCGTCTCTGCGAGCGCCTGGCGGAGATCGCGCCGATCGCGGGGCCGGCCAAGGTGCTGCTGGTCAACAGCGGCGCCGAGGCGGTGGAGAACGCCGTCAAGATCGCGCGCGCTGCCACCGGCCGCCCGCTGGCGGTGTCCTTCGAGATGGGCTTCCACGGCCGCACCATCCTCGCCCTCTCGCTGACCGGCAAGGAGCACCCCTACAAGGATGGGGTGGGGCCCTTCGTCGCCGACGTGCGCCGGGTGCCCTACGCATCCTGCTTCCACTGCCCGGTCCAGCTCACGTACCCCGACTGCGGGATCGACTGCCTGCACGCGCTGGCGGAGCTTTTGGCCCGCGAGGGTGACCGGGTCGCGGCTGTGATCGTGGAGCCGGTGCAGGGCGAGGGCGGATTCTATGTTCCCCCGCCCGAGTTCCTGCCCAAGGTCGCGGAGCTGACCCGGCGGGCGGGAGCTCTGCTCATCGTCGACGAGATCCAGAGCGGATTCGGCCGCACCGGGCGGCTCTTCGCGTGCCAGCACACCGGGGTCGAGCCCGACCTCTTGGTGACGGCCAAGTCGCTCGCCGGCGGGCTGCCGCTGGCGGCGGTGGTGGGCCGCGCCGAGGTGATGGACGCCCCCGGCCCGGGCGCCCTGGGCGGCACCTATGGCGGCAATCCGGTCGCCTGCGCCGCCGCGCTGGCGGTGCTGGACCTGGTCGCGGACGGCAGCCTGGCGCGCCGCGCCGACGTCCTGGGGGCCCGGGTGCTGACCCGGCTGCGCGCGTGGCAGGAGGACCATCCCGAGATCGGCGATGCGAGGGGGCTGGGGGCGATGGTGGCGATGGAGCTGGTGGCGGGGGACGGAGGACCCGACCGACCGCTCGCGCTGCGGCTCCAGCAGGCGTGCCAGGACCGCCGACTCCTGATCATCCGCGCCGGCCTCCACGACACCGTCGTGCGCCTGCTCTTCCCGCTCACGATCGACGACGAGACGCTGGAGGAGGGGCTGCTCAGGCTGGAGCAGGCGCTTCACGAGGCGCTGGCGGAGAGCGGGGCGCCGGGTCCCGACGGGTCCAACCCCGGACGGGGGGTCCCCGTCCCTGCAGGAGAGAGCCGAGCATGACCGACACTACCCCGGCCGAGCTGTCCCAGGCCCGGATCGAAACCCTGATCACCGCCGAGGAGGCGCGCTTTCGCGGGTCGCGCTCGCGCTCGGCCGAGCTGCTCCAGCGCGCCCGGCGGGTGATGCCCCGGGGCGTCCCATCCTCCTTCCAGGACTCACCCCCGCAGCCGGTCTACCTCGAGCGCGGCCAGGGCAGCCGGGTCTGGGACGTTGACGGCAATCAGTACAGCGACTTCCACAATGGCTTCGGGGTGATGGTGGTGGGCCACGCGCACCCGCTGGTGACCGCCGCCATCAGCCGCCAGGCGGAGCGCGGCACCCACTTCGCCCAGCCGGTCGAGGACGACATCATCGTCGCCGAGGAGCTGACGCGGCGCTTCGGCCTGCCCCAGTGGCGGTTCACCAACAGCGGCACCGAGTCGACCCTGGACGCGGTTCGGATCGCCCGCGGTGCCACCGGGCGCGACCTCATCGTCAAGATCGAGGCCTCCTACCATGGCCACCACGACGCCCTCATGGTCTCGGTCGAGCCCCCCCCCGACCGGATGGGGCCGGCGGACCAGCCCGCCTCCGTCCCCTCCAGCGGCGGCATCCCCCAGCAGGTGGCCGACCTCACCAAGGTGGTCCCGTTCAACGACCTCGGGGCGCTCACCCGGATCTTCCAGGCCCACCCCGGGCAGATCGCGGCGGTGATCGTGGAGCCGGCCATGATGAACATCGGATTCGTGCTCCCGGAGCCCGGCTACCTCGCCGGGATGGTGGATCTGGCCCACCGGCACGGCGCGCTCGCGATCTTCGACGAGGTGAAGACCGGCCTCACCCTGGCCCCGGGCGGCGCCACCGAGCGCTTCGGCGTCACCCCCGACCTGATCTGCCTCGCCAAGGCTCTGGGCGGGGGAGTCCCCTGCGGTGCGGTGGGCGGTCGCCAGGAGGTGATGCAGGTGGTGGAGGACGGCGAGGTGGCGCAGATGGGAACCTTCAATGGCAATCCCCTCACCATGGCGGCGGCCCGCGCCACCCTGCTGGAGGTGCTCACCCCCGACGCCTACGAGCACCTCGACACCCTGGCGGGGACGATGCGAGACGGGCTCCAGCAGGTGATCGAGGAGCACCGCCTGCCCTTCCATGTGACCGCGATCATGGCCCGCGGCGCCGTCACGTATCGGGCCGCCAAGGTCCGCAACTATCGCGACTATCTCGAGGTCGACAAGCGGGTGGCCTACCTCTCCTGGCTGTATCAGTGCAACCGCGGGGTGCTGATGGCCCCCGGGGCGGAGGAGAACTGGACCTTGTCGGTGCAGCACCAGGCGGTCGACTGCCAGCGCTACATCGACAACCTCGCCGAGCTCGCCCGGGACCTGCGCAGCTGACCCGGCCTCCCGACCTGCCCCCCGGCCTGCAGGCGCAGATGGACGGGCCCTCGTTCCTCGGGCCCACCACCTTCGTCAAGGCTCCGCTGCTGACCGAGCCTGAGGAGCTCGACCGCTGGCACCCCGACGTCGCGGTGGTGGGCGCGCCCTGGGACGACTCGGTCAGCTACCGTCCCGGCGCCCGCTTCGGGCCGCGCGCGGTCCGGACCGCCAACTACCAGCCGCCCGACTGGCACCTCGACCTGGAGGTGGCTCCGCTGGAGGTGCTCAGCCTGGTCGACTTCGGCGATGCGGTCTGCCCGCCGGGGCGGGTGGACGAGGCCCACGCCGCGATCCGGGAGCGGGTCCATCAGGTCGCCCGGCGCGGGATCGTGCCGCTGGTGATCGGGGGCGACCACTCGATCACGCTGCCGTCGGCGACCGCGGTCGCGGACGCGGTGGGCCGGGGCCGACTCGGTATCGTCCACTTCGACGCTCACGCCGACACCGCCGACCAGACCTTCGGGAGCCCGCTCTCGCACGGCACTCCGATGCGTCGCCTGATCGAGTCCGGCGCCGTTCCTGGTCGCAACTTCGTCCAGGTGGGGCTGCGCGGCTACTGGCCGCCCCAGGACGTCTTCGCCTGGATGGGCGAGCAGGGGATGCGCTGGCACCTGATGGACGAGCTCTGCCAGCGCGGCGTCGACGAGGTGATCACCACCGCCATCGCCGAGGCGCTCGACGGGCCCGAGGTCCTCTACCTGTCGGTCGACATCGATGTCCTCGACCCCGGGTTCGCCCCCGGCACCGGGACCCCCGAGCCGGGCGGGATGCAGCCCCGCGAGCTGCTGCGCGCGCTCCGCCGGATCGTGCTCGAGACCGAGGTGGTGGGGATGGACGTGGTCGAGGTGTCGCCCCCCTACGACTGGGCCGAGCTCACCAGCCAGAACGCCAATCGCTGCCTGCTGGAGGTGGTCTCGGCGCTGGCGGCCAAGCGCCGCGGCACCCCCGCCCGGGGCCAGAGCTAGGCGCGCCGGTCCCTCAGCGAGGGCGGGGCCCCACCGGCCGCCGGCGTGAGCGGGCGGGCGGTGCGCCTGCCTGTCCCCCCCCGCGCCCGGCTGCTCCGCCACCCCGTCGGCTCTGGCCGTGGGCCGAGCGCCGCCCCCGGTGCGGCCCCCCCGGGCAGGCTGGGCCGACGCGACCATCGACGGCTCAAGCTGGCTCACCGAGTGGGGGAGGAGTCCTGGCGTCGTGACCGAGGCACGCGAGGCGTCGGGAAGGGGCTGATCTCCTGAATCGCACGCGTGCGCGCGAGCTCGGAGCGGTGGCGACCGACGCCGATCCGGCCTGGTGCGGCCGCTCAGACGGTCACGCGGCGCATCCGGGCGAATCCGCCGATGCCGAGCACCGCGGTCATACCGCCAGCACCGCGGTCAGCCCCGCCGGGGTGCGGATGGTGACCAGGGGGCCGGTGCCCAAGCGGGCGTGGGTCGGACTGGCGACCAGGAGCACGGCGCGTACCACGACGACCAGCATCGCCAGTCCCCGGCGCGTGTCCAAAACCCGCCGCCGATCAGAGCGGGGATGCCCCGGGCGGCGATGGTCGGGTGGATCTGATCCTGGGCGGTCAGCTGGGTGATCGACGTAAGCCCCTGGTCCGCGGCCAGCCCGCCTGCGGCGCTCGTCGGCCCCTCGCTCCAGGACCTCGGGTTGCCTTGAGCCTGCCGGCTCGCGGGAGTCGGCGGTCGCCTCCGACCGGGTGCCGGGCCGACCGGATCGCAGGACCTAGGGCCGGCCCGCAGGCTGGATCCGTCCCCCGGGGCTCTGGACCGGCGACGCAGCCCGGTCCCGCTCGCCATCATGGGGAGGAACGCGGCTCCCATCGATCGCGGGCCGGTGCCGAGGTGGAGGTGGCGCCATGGCGGACCAGGGGACCCCCGGCCCGGACCCGTGCGCACGGACCATCACCAACCCGATCAGCGGCGAGCGCATCGTCATCCGCGTCAGCGGCGCCGAGACCGGGGGACGCCTGCTCCGCTTCGACCTCTTCCTGCCGTCAGGCGGGCACGTCCCCGCCGGCCACGTCCACCCGAGCCAGCAGGAGCGGTTCACCGTGCTGGCGGGCCGCATGCGCTTTCGCCTCGGTCGTCGCACGCTCGTGGTCGGTCCCGGGGAGACGGTCGAGATCCCATCGGGCGCGGCCCACTGGTTCGGCAACCCCGGGCCCGGGATCTCGCATGCGGTGGTCGACGTCCGCCCCGCGCTCCGGACCGAGGAGCTCTTCGTGCGCACCGAGCAGCTGTCGGGACGCGGGCGCCTGCTCGGCACCCGCCTGCCCCGGCTCTCAGACCTCGCCTGTGTGATCCTCGACTTCCAGGAGGAGATCACAGCGCCGCACCTGCCCGCCCGGCTGGTGCGCTTTGGGCTGGGTCCGCTGGCGTGGGCCGGGCGCCGTCGGGCGCGGCGTTCTCGGGCCTGAGGCGATGCGGCGGGCCGGACGGGCGATGGCGGTGGTGGCGGCGGGGCTGCTCCCGGCGCTGGCCGCGGTCGTCGCCGCCACCGATCTCGCCGTCCCCACGCGGCGGACGGGCCGGATCCGCCGCGTGGTGGCGGTGTTCCCGCATGCCGACGACGAGACCGTCAGCTGCGGCGGCACTCTGCACCGGCTGGCCCGGGAAGGGGCACGGGTGGTGCTGGTCCTGCTCACCTCGGGCGAGCGGGGAACCCCGGACGGGCGCCAGGACCCCGAGCTGGGAGCGGTCCGGGCCGGGGAGGCGCGCGCCGCCGGGCGCCACCTCGGGGTCGCCCGGGTGGTCCAGGCTGGGTTCGCCGACGGCGAGCTCGCCCGGCACGCGGCGGAGGCGAGCGCGGTGCTCGCCGCCGTCGTCGCCCGCGAGCGGCCGCAATTGGTGCTCACGCATGACCCCACCGGGGTGTATGGGCATCCCGACCACGTGGCCTGCTCCACCCTCGTCACCGACCTGCGCGAGCGCGGCCGCCCGGACTGGGCGCTGTGGCACACCGCCCTGCCCCGCCCGGCGGTCCCGCTGATGCGCTGGTCCGGGCAGCTGGTCACCTCCCCGGAGCTGGAGCGGAGCCGGGTCGCGCCCACCCATCGGATCTTCGTCGGGCGCGACGTGCTCGCCAAGCGGAGCGCCTGGGCGGCCTACCGGAGTCAGCGCCGCGGGCTCGCGGGCGGACTCGCCGGTCGGCTCCCGCTGCTGCTGCTGGTCGCGCTCCAGCCGTTCGAGCATTTCACCGACATCGCCCCGCCGGCCCGGACTCGATGCTGATCGTCGGGGACGGGGGCGCGGCCTGGGAGCCGGCCCTGTTCTGGGCGCTCTTCCTGCTCTTCCTCGCCGGCGAGCTCTGGCTGCAGTGCTACCGGCAGCTCCCCGCCCAGGCCACCGACCGCGACCGGGGGTCGCGGTGGCTGGTCGGCGGCTCGGTCTGGGTCGCGATCGGACCGGCGGTGGCGGCGTCGCGGCTGATGCCGTCGCCGCTCCAGATCCCGAGCCCCGCTCTGTTCGCGGCCGGGCTGGGGTTGATGGCGATCGGCATCGGCGTCCGCTGGATCGCCGTGGCCCAGCTCGGCGACAGCTTCACGGTGGAGGTCGGCACCCATCTCGGCCAGCGGGTGCGGGACCGGGGCGCGTATCGGCTGGTCCGCCACCCCTCCTACACCGGCAGCCTGGCCACCGTCCTCGGGATCCTGCTCTGCTGCACCAACTGGGTGGCCCTGGCCCTGATCCTCCTCCCCGCTCTGGGCTATGCCAACCGCATCCGGGTGGAGGAGGCGGCCCTGGTGGAGGGGCTCGGGGAGGCGTACCGTGCCTACATGCGCAGGACCAAGCGGCTGATCCCCTTCCTGCTGTAAGGGGGCGGTCGACGGGAGGGGGCAGGTGGCACGGATCCCCACCGGGCCGGCCCGGCGGCGGCGGGGCGCGCTCCGGCTCGCGGCGCGCCTCGGTCCGGGGGTGCTCCTGTCGGCGGCGGCCGTGGCCGCCTCCGAGCTCCGGGTGGCGCGCTCGCGGCAGCCGCCGACCGACTGCTGGCGCGGGATCGCGATCGAGCCCCGGGGGACCACCCAGCTTGGGCTCAGCTTCCGTCCCCGCCAGGCCGAGGCATTCGGGCTCGATCCCCGGGCCTGCCTGGCGCGCCTGCTCGATTACCCCTTCGAGGTGCTCCGGGTGAGCGCCTACTGGGACCGGGTCGAGCCCGAGCCGGCCGCCTTCCGGACCGACGAAGTGGACTGGCAGCTGGAGCTCGCCGCCCGGGCCGGGCGCTCGGTCGTGCTCGGCGTCGGCGCCGTCAAGTCGTTCGGCTACCCCGAGCTCTTCATTCCCAGCCACCGTCTGCCGCGACCGCTCCCCGAGGGCCGCCTGATCACCCCGTCCAGCCACCCCGAGCTGCTCGCGGCCGCGGTCGCCCATGTCCGCAAGCTGGTGGAGCACTGCCGGACCCGGGCCGGGATCGTCGCCTGGCAGGTGGAGCACGAGGCGGTCGACCCGCTCGGGATGGAGCACAGCTGGCGGCTCTCGAGCGCCTTCGTCGCCGCCGAGGTGGGCGCGGTCCGGCAGGCGGATCCGTCGCGGCCGGTGCTGCTCAACGGATTCCTGCCGACCTCGCTGGCGGTCGCGATCCCGCAGCGGTGGCGCACCCGTGACCAGGGGGACTCGGTCGAGGTCGCCACCCGGCTCGCGGACATCGTCGGCCTCGACCACTACCCCTGCCATGCCCTGCTCGCCCGCGGGAGCCGCTCGCTCTACCTGGACGGCGCGGAGCGCCCCTGGCAGCGCCGCCGGCGGCTGAGCACGCTGCGCCGGATCCGCGCCGCCGGGCGGCGCCTCATGGTCACCGAGGCGCAGGCGGAACCGTGGGAGGCGGTCACCCTCCCGCCCAGTCCCGCCACCCACCGGATGGCGAGCTGTCCGCCGGAGCGTCTGCTCACCACCTACAACCAGTGGGTGCGTGACGCGCGGGCCGCGGGCAGCGCGCTGGACGCCTACCTGCTGTGGGGCGCGGAGTACTGGGTGATGCGGGCCGACGCGGGTGATTCCGGCTACCTGGATGCGTTCGCCCGCCTGCTCGAGCTCGCCTGACCCCGGCCCGCGAGCGGCTCTCGCCGCTGCTCGGGTGAGGGCTCGCGCGCCCTCGGCTGCGCGCCTCGGCCAGCTGGGTATGGGCCTGCGGGGCGGGACTGCGTCGGCTGAGCGCCGGGCTGCGCCTCTGCGACCGGCCCCCGGCTCATCTCCGCTGGTGGGGCCGAGAGAGCCTGGGACGCGCACCAGCCTTCCTGATCGCCGGCCGACGCCTCCACCCGCACACCTCACCGCGGGCCCTCCTCGCCCTCAGCTCGTCGGGGGAAACCAGCATCCGTTAGCGACCGCGGCCAGCGTGACATCGCGGTTGACGGTGGGCCGGCCATCTGCCGCCAGCGCGGAGTAGCTGACATTGGTGTTGAGGGAGGTGCGGGACCCGCTCCTGAACAGACCGCGGTACTTGTCGATCCAGACAAGGTGGGCCCACAGCGCTCCACTGGGGAGGGAGAAAAAATAGCCGATCTTGTTGTTGTAGAGGATCAGCCGCGTCCCTGCCACCCCGGCGGCGACGACGTCGTTGGGAAACGTCAGCGTCCGCAGCACCGATCCCGCGGCGTTGACCACGAGCAAGTGAACGCGAAACGGAGTCGTGCCGTCGGTGGCACGGAGCAGGACCGAGATGGCGTGATGGCGCAGGAGCCTGAACCCGTGGACTCCTCCTGGGAGCTGGACCATGCCGGTGGCGGGGAGATGCGCGTGTGCGACTGTGCAGGACGGCGGGACCACCACGTCGGCGGCGGGAGCCAGCAACGGCGGCCCCGCAAATCCCCCGACGACCGCCAGGGCGAGCGCCGGAAGCAGGCACCCGAAGACGCGCCGGGTCCACCTCACGGCCGGGATCCCGAGCACGGGGATCTCCGCCGCTTGGATCCCCCGCTGATCATGGTGCTCGCGATCCTGTGCTCACCCACGCCCCCCGGGGCAGGTCGACAGCTGGGAGCTGGGACGAACCGCTCGCTCGTGGAGGCGCATCGGATGTTTGCCACCGGCAGCGCAGATGGTAGCCACCCCGTCGACTCCTTCGGTCCTGGGGGAGGTGGCGCCCGCGCCCCTCGCTCCACCTGCCAGGGGCACGCGGCTGCTCGCGAGATTCCCCTGCGATCGCGCCAGATCGACCGCGGATCCCAGCCGCGCGAGCGGCGGGTCTCGCGTCCCGTCCACTCCTGTCGCCGACCCCAGCGGAGGATGGACCGGAGTCCCGAATCGTCGCCGGGCGCGAGCGAGGGAGCATGAGGTCTCGGTGTTATGCGCCGAGTCGGCGACGATCCCGATCAGGGCGAGATCGCCTGTGGGGTCAGCCATCCCTGTGCCACGTGCTCCGATCGAAAGGATCCTCAGGAGGCGGACACCGCTCGCACACAGCGCTCCACCATGGCGCTCCACCATGGCGCTCGATCCCCATGCCCAGGGCGCCGCAGGCTCCGCCTCACGCCCAGAGCGGAACGGCGGCGGCGGAGTCCTCGCTCACCCGCGGGCTGAGCCCATCCGGTGCGGGCTGATCCCAGACCAGGGTGACCGCCCCGGGGCGGGGCCGCTGCGGCCCCCGCCCCGGGGACCCCGGCCGCGTCCTCCGCAGGACCGTGGCCGGGGCGCCGGGTGTCAGGCTGGGGTCACCGCCGAACCAGTGCCACCAGGTTGGTCAGCTGGATCCCGTGGCTGGCGGGTGACCCCGGGTTGCTGGCGTCGCCGTACGGGTACACCTGGCCATTGGCGGTGGCGACCCAGTAGCCCTGGCTGTCGCCGGTCCCCGCCATCCCGATCGCGTCCGCGAGGGAGATCCCCTGGGCCGCGGGGGAGCCCTTCTGGCTGGCGCGACCGAAGGGATAGACCTGGCCATTGGCGGTCGCGACCCAGTAGCCCTGGCCGCTGCGGATGCCGGTCAGTCCGACCACGTCGCTGAGATGCAGTCGCTGGATCACCGGCGACCCCTCGAAGCGGGCGGTGCCGAACTGAAAGACGTGGCCGTCCCGGGTGGCCACCCAGTAGCCCCCGCCATCGGGCGACGCCGTGACCGAGACCACATCGTCGATGCGGTGACCCTGGCTCACCGGCGAGCCCGCGAACGGGGCGGTCCCGAACTGGTAGACGTGGCCGTCGCGGGTCACGACCCAGTAGCCGGTCGCCCCCCGGGAGGTGGCGATTCCGACCACGTTGGTGAGATGCAGGCGACGGGCGATCGGGGAGCCGAGGAAACGGGCGGTGCCGAACTGGTAGATGTGGCCGTTGGCGGTCGCCAGCCAGTAGCCGCGTCCGGCGGGTCCCTCCGCCATCCCGACCACGTCGTTGAGGTGGATGCGGCGGCTCAGCAGGGAGCCCTCGAAGGGCGCTGTGCCGTACTGGTAGACGTGGCCGTTGCGGCTGGCGAGCCAGTAGCCGGCACCGGTGCTGACGACGCTTGCCTGGGTGAGGGTGACCGAGGCCACCACTCCCTGGGAGGCTTCGGTGGCCGTGACCGAACAGGTGCCGACGGTGCCGGAGGCGGTGTAGGTGGTGGTGGCCTGGCCGCTGGAATTGGTGACCGCGCTGGCCGTCGAGAGCGTTCCGCAGGCGGTCCCAGAGAGGGAGAAGTCGACGGTGTCGCCCACCACCGCCTGCCCGGCGGTGAGGACGGTCGCGGTGACCGCCGAGGTCGCGGTGCCGTTGGCCGCGAGGGTGGTGGCGCTGGCGTGGACGGTGACGCCGACCGTCCCTTGGGTGACCACCACGGTCCCGACCGACCCCTGGCTGGTCTCCCGAGCCGTGATCGTGCAGGTCCCCACCGCCGCCGAGGCGGTGTACTCGGTCGCCGCCTGGCCGGTGGTGCTGGTGACGGCGCTGGCCGGTGAGACCGAGCCACAGGCGGTCCCCGAGAGGGTGAACGCGACGGTGTCACCGGACACGGCGGTCCCCGAGCTGGTGACGGTGGCGGTCACAGTGGACCGGGACGCGCCGTTGGCGGGCAGACTGACCGGGCTGGCCAGGACCGTGACCGCAACTGCGCCCTGGCTGATGGTGGCGGTGCCGGTCACCCCCTGGCTGCTCTCCCTAGCGGTGACGGTGCAGCTGCCCACCACGCTGGCGGCGCGGTAGGTGGTGAACGCCTGACCGCTGCCGTTGGTGGTCGCGCTCGCCGACGAGAGCGACCCGCAGGCGGTCCCGCTCAGCGTGAAGAGCAGGGCGTCGTTGGCGATCCCGACGCCGTTGCTGGTCACGGTGGTGGTGACGTACGAGGTGGCCACCCCGTTGGCGAGCACGGTCGCGGGATTGGCGGCCACCGTGACCGCGACCGCACCCTGGGTGACGGTGACGGTGCCCGAGGCGTTCTGGGCGGTCTCCCGCGCGGTGATGGTGCAGCTGCCGGCGGTCGACGCTGCCCGATAGGTCACGGTCGCCTGCCCGGTGTTGTTGCTTCCGGTCCCGGCGCTGCTCGCCGAGAGCCCGCCGCAGGCGGCTCCCGACAGGCTGAAGTCGACGGTATCGCTGTTGACCCCGGCCCCGCCCGAGGTCACCGTGGCGGTGACCAGAGAGGTGCTGGTGCCATTGGCGGGCAGCCCCGCGGGCGCGGCGGTCACCGCCACGCTGGTGGCCCCCTGCGTGATCACCACCGAGCTCACGATTCCCTGGCTTCCCTCCCGGGCCGAGACCGTGCATGAGGCGAGGGTTGTGGTCGCGGTGTAGGTGGTGGTGGCCACCCCGCTGCCGTTGGTGGTGCCGCCGGTGGGTGACACCGACCCGCAGCCCGTCCCGGAGACGGTGAACGAGACCGGGTCCTGGCTCACCGGGGTGCCGGAGCTGGTGACGGTGGCGGTGATCGCCGAGGTCGCGGAGGTGCTGGCGGGCAGGGCCGCGGGATTGGCGGTCACCCCGACCACGGGCGTCCCCTGCAGGATCGTGAGGGAACCCGCGGTGCTGGTGATGGACTCGGTGGCCGTGATCGTGCACGCGCCCGCGGTGTTGCCGGCGGTGTAGGTGGTGGTGGCCACCCCGTTGCCGTTGGTGGTGCCGGTGAGGGGCGACACCGACCCGCAGGCGGAGCCGCTGGGCGCGAAGGTGACGGTGTCGCCACTCACGGGCACCCCGCTCGCCAGCACGGTCGCGGTGATGGTGGCGCTGGCGGTTCCGTTGGCGGGCAGGGTCGCCAGGTTGGAGGTCACCTGGACGGTGTTGGCGGCCAGCGCCGTGGTCCCGCCCGCGATCATCCCCAGGGCGAGGGCCGCCGTGCCCACCAGCCCGGCCAGCCAGCGAATCCCCGAGCGACCGCGGCCTGTGCCCAGCGGCGCTGCCGTCCTCTCACGCGTGCGACCCATGATCTGCCTCCTTCGTGGAACGAGCGGCGGTGGCCGGGGCCGGAACGCTCCCGGGGGGCCGCCGAGACTGGATGTGGAGAGCGTCGTGGTGCGCCCCCGGTTGGGAACGCTCGCCCCCGGGGCAGGGACCAACGGTCCCATGCGGGCAACGTGCGCCCCGACCCCCTGGTTACGCTGGCTTGACGATACCGCGGCGGGGCCTCCGCCCACCTGAGAAGCGCCTGAGACCTGGTCGTCCCGAGGCGGGGCGAGGGCGGACCCGATCAGCGGAGCACCACCACCAGCCCGCTCGCCACCAGCTCGCAGTAGGCCTGGGTGCGCGGGGCGGCGTGCCCGCGCCACTCATTGGGGAGCAGCAGCCCCAGGTGCTGGCGCCAGAGTCGTTGGATCGCGCGCTGCGGCTGGTCCAGGTCGGGGAAACCGATCGCCCGGCCGTCGGCGATGATGCCGCAGCGAGCGCGCAGTCGATCCGCGAGATCGTCGACCAGCTCCCACAGCCATGCCTCGTCGACCAGCAGGTGGAGCTCGTCCCAGGCCGGCAGGTGCAGGGTGAGCTCGCCAGTGGCCGCCCCGATCGACTGCACCGCCGCGATGGTGAGCGGCACCCCGGCCCACGTCACCGTCTCGCCCGCCACCAACGGCGCTCCGCGGCGGCGCCCGGCGATGAACCGCCCGGGGTCGGCCGGGCGCTCGGCCCGGCCACCCGAGCGGACCAGGTCGAGGGCCTGGGCCAGCAGCCAGGGCGATCGCTCATCGCCGGGGTCAGGCACGCACAGGGAGATCGTGGTCTCGTCGACGGTCGTGAGGCACACCCGCCACCCGGCCGGCCTCTCATCCGGGGCCGAGGCGCTCACCGTGGCCCCTGCCCGAGCAGCCGGGGTGAGCCGGCCCCGGGCCCGGTGGCCGCCCGGCCCAGGGCGCTCGACCGGGCCCGGCCCGGCGCCACAAGCCGATGCCCGTCGGGGCGGGTAGCCGCCCGGGGTGACCGCGGGGCCGAGATCGCCGGCTCGCTCACCCCTGGGGCCTCGGGCGCGCACTGGGCCAGGTGCCCATGCGGGTGCCCATGATAGGCGTGGGACGGGATCCGCGCCGCGCTGGGGGTTCCGCCGATCCGGTCCACCGAGGTCGTGCCATGGATGCCGCGCCGCCCGCGTACCAGGAGACCCCGCTGCCGGGGCTCGACCACATGGAGTTCTTCGTCGGCAACGCCCGCCAGGCGGCCCCCTACCACCGTTCTGCCTTCGGATTCGACGTGGTCGCCTGCGCGGGCCCTGAGACCGGCGTGCGCGACCGCGCCGCCTGCGTCCTGCTCCAGGGCGAGGTCCAGCTGGCGACGACGGCACCGCTGGGGCCCGACGGCGTTATCTCGTCCCAGGTGCGGCGCCACGGCGACGGGGTGAGCACGCTGGCGCTCCAGGCGGTCGACGTCGACGCCGCCTTTCACGACGCTGTCCTGCACGGCGCCCGCGCGGTCGCCGCGCCGCCCACTCGAGAGGACCGCGCGGGCGTGGGCCGGCTGGCCACCGTGCGCACCTTCGGCGACACCGTGCACACCGTCGTTGACCGCAGCGCGTACCAGGGGGCCTGCCTGCCGGGGTGCCGGGCCGAGCGCGGCGCCGGCGGCGGGGCCGGGCTCCAGCTGGGGGACCACTGCGTCGGCACCGTCGAGCTGGGGCGGATGGACGAGTCGGTCAGCTGGGACAACCGGGTCTTCGGCTTCGAGGTGTTCCAGGAGTTCGACGAGCACGACATTGCCACCCAGTACTCCGCCCCGCGCAGCACGGTGGTCCGCGGCGGGCGTCGCGGCCGCGTCACCCGCCCCCTCAACGAGCCGGCGGCGGGAGTGCGGCGCTCCCAGATCCAAGAGTACCTCGAGTCCCACCCCGGCCCGGGGGTGCCGCACATCGCCCCTCACACCGAGGACATCGCCGCCAGGGTCGGCCGGCCGCGTCCGCCAGGCGCCGAGTTCCTGTGCGCCCCGGACGCCTCCTACTTCTCCCTGCCGGAGCGGATCGGCGCGATCGACGAGGATCTGGCGCAGCTGCGGGCGCTCGACGTGCTGGTCGACCGCGACCAGCACGGCTACCTGCTCCAGATCGTCCAGCGTCCGGTGGCGGAGGGCCCGGCCCTCGGCGTCGAGGTGATCCAGGGCAAGCGCAGCCGCGG
>Ga0307372_10007019_pt1 | contig 16287 bp, 13 predicted proteins | sample OX1MG_FD_202533 | JGI IMG/M metagenome (GOLD analysis project Ga0307372, IMG submission 202533) | Soil microbial communities from Risofladan, Vaasa, Finland - OX-1 | ecosystem: Environmental > Terrestrial > Soil > Coastal area > Acid sulfate soil | place: Finland: Risofladan, Vaasa | collected... | reverse complement strand
GAGATGATCTTCGCCACATCCGGACCACCCTGGGCCCGCTGCACGGCCACCTTGCTGACGCCGTACTCGACGGCCTGGCGGAAGGCCAGCTTGCCGGCCGCGCCGCCCGAGTTCGGGCTACGCAGGTTGAACACCACGTACGGCAGGGTCGAACTCCACGGCCAGATGTAGAACTTCGGGTCGTGCGAGGCGAGAAGGTTCGGGATCGCCGTCGGCTCGACGTTGGTGTCGTCCACCATGTCGTAGGTACCGGTCTTGCCGGCCTGCATGTCGGCAAGCTGGGTCTGCGCCGAGGTCACGCCGATGGTGAGGGTGATCTCGTTGACGTACTGGTGCCTGGCCGTGTCGGTCGACTGGTTCCAGGCCGGGTTCTTCTGCATCGTGATCGACTTGTTCGGCACGTACGAGGTGATCTGGTACGGGCCGTCGGAGATCGTGTGCTCGTTCAGCTGGAGGCTGTTCGGCAGGTAGGAGTCGTACTCCACCGGACGGGCCGAGGCGAACGGCATGGCCAGCATGTACAGGAAGTCGCTAGCCGGCTGGATCAGGTTGAACTGGAGCGTCGACGAGTTGACAGCGACGAGACCAGAGATGGTGTGCGAGTTCTGGAACCCGGCGATGTTCGCGGCCGTGACCGGGTGCTTCTTCGCGTTGGCAAAGTAAGCGGTCTCAGCGTTGCAGTAGTCGTTCAGGCCGGCGACCGTCGAGCTGTAGTAGCCGAGGTTGCCGACGTAACCACCGGGCGCCGGGTTGCAGAACGCCTTGAACTCGCGGATGAAGTCGTCCGCGGTCACCTGGCGTGGCGGGGTGGTGTTCCAGTCGACGCCCGACTTGATGTGGAAGGTGTAGGTCTTCCCGCCGTTAGTGATGCCGCCGTTTGCCGCGGTCGGGATCGTGGTGGCGATGTCGGGAATCGGAGTGGTGTCGGCCTTCCAGCCTGGCGAGGTGAGCGTCGGGTCAGCGACGGTCGGGTACGTCAGCAGCTGGCGTGCGTAGGCACGCTCCAGGATGTAGTCCGCGGTGTAATATGCCGGGACCGTGTCAATGTGGTCAGGCCCGGAGGCGGCGACAAGCCTGAGGGTTCCGCCGAGTACCGGCTTGGCCGCAGTGCCGCCTCCACCTGAGGTGGTCGGATTGCTGCTGCAGGCGGCAAGCACGGTCGCAGCCGCACCTACAACCGCCATGACGGCAATTCGATTGGAACGACGTGTCATGTGCAGACTCCTTCTAGCCTGACGCCGTGCGCAGGCATGTCAGTGGTCACCTTCCGTGAGTACACGCATCGGGCCACGCTGTCTACCCAGCCACCGGAAGCGGTCGCGAGCATTTACGCAACCGCAATCACCCTGTGACCATCGCAATCAGCCTGTGATCTGGCGAAAGCCCCCACAGCTGGTGAGACGGCCCCGGGCGGATCTCAGCATTCGAGTGCGTGCCGCATCGGCCAGAACTTGGTCTGGGCCTCGGCCAGCTCGGCGGACGGCTCAGATCCAGCCACGATGCCGCAGCCGGCGATCAGCCGGGCGTGCTTGCCGGTGACCTGGGCGCAGCGCAGCGCGATTCCCCACTCGCCGTTGCCCTTGGCGTCGACCCAGCCGACCGGGCCGCTGTACCGGCCGCGGTCCATGCCCTCCAGCTCGCGGATCAGCTCCATCGCCGCCTCGGCTGGAGTGCCGCAGACGGCGGCGGTCGGGTGCAATGCGGCGGCGAGCGCGAGCGCCGAATGCGAGGTCGCCTCACCCGCGGCCAGCTCGCCGGAGACCTGCGTGGCCAGATGCTGGACGTTGGCCAGGCGCAGCAGGCTCGGCTGCGGCTCGACCCGCAGGTCTGCGCAGAGCGGTCGCAGCGCTGCCCGCACGTCGGCCACCGCGTACTGATGTTCGTCCTGGTTCTTGGCCGAGGCGAGCAGCGTGGCACCGAGCGCGTCATCGGAGTATGGCGTGCCGCCGCGCGGCACTGTGCCCGCGAGCACCAGCGAGTGCAGTTGCCGGTCGGTGCGCCGGATCAGCAGCTCGGGCGTCGCGCCGACCAGGCCGGCGCAGGCGAAGGTGTAGCAGTCGGGGTACCGTTCGGCGAGCCGGTCGAGCAGTACCCGGGAGTCGATGTCAGCAGCGGCAGTCGCGTTCAGTTCGAGCGCGAGCACGATCTTGCGCAGGTTGCCTGCCGAAATCGCGGCGACGGCGGAGGCGACGGCGCGCTCCCACTGCGGCGGCGTCAAGTTTCCGTCTGCCCAGCGGATGCCGTCCGGCGTGAGCCGCGGTACCGGAGTGGGCAGCACGGGCGGGTCGGCCTGGCAGGCTCCGCTGTCCCCTGGCCGCGGGCCTGCGGCTGCGCCGGGCTCGGACCCGGACCCGGACTCAGGCTCGGACTCGGGCTCAGGCTCGGGCCCGGGCTCAGGCTCGGACCCGGACTCAGGCTCGGACCCGATGGTGGTCAGCCATGCCTGGCCGTCGCGGCGGCCGAGCACGGCCCGGGGCACGACCAGGACAGACCCGTCCGAGGTGGGGTCGAAGGTGAAGCTGCCGAAGGCGACCGGGCCCGAGCCGGGCACGGCTAGCGCGTCTTCGACGCGAGCGCTGTCGAACAACTCGCGCAGCCACTTCTCGGCGGCAAGGAACCGGTCCTGCCCGGCGGGGAGTGTGATCCTCGCGGCTGTTCCCCAGCCCACCAGGCCGTCGCCGCGCCTGACCCAGGCAAGGGCATCTGGCTCTGGCAGCGCGCCGATCAGGTCACCGGGATCGGGCACGGCGACGGTGCGGACGATCAGCCGGCCCGGCACCCGCCAGGCGGCCTCGTCGCGCTCAGCTCCCACGGCAGACAACTCTACGTGCGCCCCGAGTGTCGCCTGCTCGCGGGGATCTGCCCCGATATCGGGTCCGGTGGGACCTGTGCGCGCGGGGAGGCGTACTAAGAGCGCGAACCCGAGCGCGTGACCGAGATAGGCGGCGAGCAGGCCGACTGCCAGGCTGCCGAGCATGTTCAGCCCCGCCGCGCCGATGGCGCCGTCCTCCAGCAGCCGCAGCGTCTCGTAGGCAAGCGTGGAGAACGTCGTGAGGCCGCCGCAGAATCCGGTACCGGCCAGGGCGATCACGCTGGCCGGCACACCCAGGTGGTGCTGCGCTCCGAGCAGGAACCCGAGCAGCGCCGAGCCTGCCACGTTGACCGCGAGGGTGCCCCACGGGAAGACGCTGTCGTGCCGGGACTGGATGAGCCGGTCGGCCAGGTACCTGGCCGGCGCGCCGAACATGCCGCCGAGCGCTACGAGCAGGACCGTCACGCGGTGCTGCCCCGTGCCGGGTCATGGCCCGCCGCGGCGTCCCCTGCGGTCCCGTCGAGCGGGCCGCCGCCGGGGCTGTGCACCCAGACATCGTCGACGACCACGAGTCCGGCACCGAGCAGGTCGGCGATCTGGCTCAGAAACCGCTGCGTCGCCTCGGCGGTGTCGATGATGACGATCGCCAGCGGCAGATCCTGGCTCAATGACAGGATCCGGTTCGTGTGAATGCGTGACGAAGCGCCGAAACCCTCCAGCCGCGGAAGACGCTCGCGCCGGCCAGGCCGGCCTGATGCGCCCGGTGCACGATCTCGGCGTAGAGCGGCCGGTGATGGTAGCGATCGGACTCCCCGATAATGATCATGATCCGCTTCGCGGGCCCGACTGGGTTCACTGCGGATCATCCCGCCGTCCCCGGCGAGGCCAGTTCGCGAGCCTGGCGGCCAGCGCGACTCCGCACCAGACGGCGGCGACTCCGCCTGCCAGGCTGGTGAGGGCATAGGCATCGGCAAGTGCGATGGCCCGGCCTTCGATGAGATGCGCGACGCCCGCCGTATAAGCAGAGAAGGTGGTGTACCCGCCAATCAGGCCGGCGGTAAGGAATAGCCGGAGTCCGCGCCGTGGCGGCCAGACATCAAGGAGATACACCATCACCAGGCCGAGCAGAAATGATCCGGAGATGTTCACCGCAAATGTCGGCCAGGGGAGTCCGGCCGGTGCGGGAAGGGCCAGACCTGCCAGGTACCTCGCAGTGCTGCCGAGTGCGCCGCCCGCCCCGACCACAGCCAGGTCGAAGAGCGGAATCCGCGCCGCTTTGGGGTGCGCTGACTGCCGGGCCGGCGCGTGGCCCGCATGAGTGTCCTGCATCAGCCCCCCGGTGAGCACCCAGCCGTCCGGGCCAGGCTACAGCAGGCTGAGCTGGATCCCGGGCGGGCGGGCAGGCTTGCGCGGGGCGGCCGGAGCACGCGGGAGCAGTCGGCGCGCGCCGGCCGGGCTGGCCCGGCCGACCCCGTACTTCCTGGCGAGATCGGCGACCTGAGCCGATATCCGCTGCTGGTACTCCTGCGGTGCGTAGCTGCCTGAGCTGTAGAGCTGCCGGTACCTGGGGACCAGCGCCGGGTGTTGCTCGGCTAGCCAGCGGAAGTACCACTCTCGTGCGCCAGGCCGCAGGTGCAGGACGATCGGGCTGACGCTGGCCGCGCCCGCTGACGCGATCTGCCGCACGGTCTGCGCGAGCTGGCCGGGGGAGTCGGTGAGGAACGGCAGCACCGGGCCCATCAGGATGCCGCACCGCAGACCCCGCGTGGTGATCGCGGCACAGGCCGCTAGCCGCCGCTGGGGGCTGGGCGTACCTGGTTCGACCGACCTGGAAAGCTCGGCATCGGCGATGCCCACAGAGATATTCAGGCCCACCGTCGTGACCTCCGCGGCTGCCGCGAGCAGGTCGAGGTCGCGCAGGATGAGCGTGCCCTTGGTGAGGATAGAGAACGGGCTGCGTGCCGTGCTCAGAGCGGAGATGATGCCGGGCATCAGCCGGTACCGGCCTTCGGCACGCTGGTAGCAGTCCACGTTGGTGCCCATCGCGATGTGCTCCCCGGCCCACCGTGGCCGTGACAGCTCTTTTCTGGCTAGCTCCGCCGCGTTCACCTTGACGATGATCTTGGTGTCGAAGTCCTGGCCAGAGTCGAGGTCGAGGTAGGTATGGCTGCGCCGGGCGAAGCAGTACACGCAAGCGTGACCGCAGCCCCGGTAAGGGTTGATCGTCGCGCGGAACGGCATCCGCGAGCTCTCCGGCACCGCATTGATGATCGACCGGGCCCGCACCTCGTAGAAGGTCATGCCGCGGAAACCGGGTGTGTCGAACGAGCGCGCGACCACCTCACGCCCGAACAGCGCCTGGCCGGCGTCCTGGCCGACGCCCTCTTGAATGTTGCTCCAGCGCATCCAGAGATGCTAGAATTAGTGTTCGATTAAGTCAAGGACATCCCCGCCGATACGGGTAGGCGCTCGGCTGTCAGGTGTGATGCTCGAATTTATGTTTGATTCTTTCAATTGGGGTACGGTCGCGCTTACTCTTAGGCGATCGGCAGGTAAAAAATCTTCCAAGTGGGGATAGTAAGGAGCAGTCCCGCCGGATGGGTCGCGGCGGGACTGCCGCAGGAGGTGGCACATGGCGCTTCCAATGGATGAGCAGCGCATCCTGGACGAGATGGAGCGCACGCTTGCCGCTGATGATCCGCGCCTTGCCGCGCGGCTTGCCGCGTTCGGGCAGCCAAGCGTCGGGCAGATGCTGCGATCCAGGCGTGCTCGCGCGGCTGTCTCGCTGATGGCGCTGGGAGTGATTGCGGCTGTTGCCGCCGTCATCTACTTGGTGAGCGCGTTCCGCCCGGGCAGTATCCCGCACGAACAGCACTCGGCTCAGTCAGCGACGACTTCCGCCGTGTTGCCCGCAGCCGGGTCGGCCAGCACGTCGGCGGGCTCGCCCGGTGGCTCGCACTGCGTAGTGATCGCGCCGCGAGGCTGCCTGGCCTGGTCTTCGACCCGCACGCCGCCGACGAGGTTGTCAGTCCGGTCGGCCGGCCAGTAGCCCAAAGCATCCGGAGACTGGTGCCGGATCGCGCGTTGCCAGTGGTGCCGGCGATGTGGGGCCTAGGGCGGGCAAGGCTCAAGCTATGGCGTCCTAGCGCCCGCCATAAGCGCGGAGATCGACCGAATGAATGTGGACACCCATCCCGCCAGATGCGATGAATGTGGCCACTCGTCTCGCGCTCCGCTGCCGCAGTCGGGGCTCGGCCGGCCAGTGGACCCGGATCACCAGCCAGCAACTGCTCCGCCGATTGCCGCGAACCGCTACCGAATACGGCCTCCTTATGGAGACCTTCGTAGTCAACGAGGTGCTCCAACAGGCAAGCTGGCAGACGGTGCCGTGGTCGGAATCGAGGTGAAGGCGACTTGCCGCCAGCCTTCACCCGCAATTGGAACATCTTCGCCCTGCCAGTCGACGCCCTCAGGGCCTAGCTATTCTCTGGCCATGTCCTTGAGCGAAACCCCCCTTGATGGCGTGACCCACCGGTTCGTCGATGTGGACGGTCTTGCCATCCGCATCGCGGAGGCCGGCTCAGGTCCGCTGGTCCTGCTACTGCACGGCTTCCCGGAGAGCTGGTACTCCTGGCGCCACCAGATCACGGCACTCGCCGCAGCCGGATACCACGTGGTTGCCCCGGACCAGCGCGGCTACGGTCAGACCGGTGGCCCGGACGAGGTGGCCGGGTACACCATGCTGCACCTGGTCGGTGACGTGATCGGGCTGATGGGCGCGCTGGGGGAGCAGACCGCGGTGGTGGCCGGGCATGACTGGGGCGCGCCGGTCGCCTGGAGCACCGCGCTGTTGCGGCCGGACCGGATCAGGGGGGTGATCGGGCTCAGCGTGCCGTACACGCCGAGGGGCAGCGCCCCGCCGGTCGCGATGCTGCGGGCGCTGTATACGGACGGCTTCTACATCTGCTACTTCCAGCAGCCAGGGGTCGCCGACGCAGAGCTGAGCCGCGACCCGCACGCCACCTTCAGGCGCCTGCTGCACGCGGCGTCGGGCGACGGGTCGATGGGCGGCGTTCCGGTCGTGCCGTCAGGGGGCGGCCTGCTGGACCTGTGCCCCGAGCCTGGTGAGCTGCCCGGCTGGCTGACCGAGGCGGACATCGACGTCTTCGTGGCCGAGTTCGCGCGATCAGGCTTCACCCGCCCGCTCAACTGGTACCGCAACCTGGATCGCAGCTGGGAACTGACCGCCGCATGGAAGCACGCGCACGTGACCGTGCCCGCGCTGTTCCTGGCCGGCGACCGTGACCTGGTGGTCGCGTTCTCCGGCGGTCCGGCGATGCTGGATCACCTGAAGGACGTGGCGCCCGGATTGCGCGAGGCGCGGCTGCTGCCCGGTTGCGGGCACTGGACCCAGCAGGAACGGCCGGACGAGGTCAACCAGGCGATGATCGATTTCATCTCTGGCCTCACCTGACCCACCCTCACCAGCGCCCGCCCTCCCCCGCTGAGCGCCGACCGCACCGATGGCCCGTTGGTGCTGCTATAACGACACCAACGGGCCATCGGTGCGTCGGGCGCGGGTCGGAGCCCGGCGGAGCGCGGCGGGAGGAGTCCGGCGGCGGACCGCGGCGGAGCGCGGCGGAGCCCGGCGGGAGGAGCGCGGGACCAGCGGGGATCAGGGGAGATCAGGGGGGAGCGGGGGCGGGGGGGCAGGCAGGCTGACCCTGGCTCGCACTTCGTGCCAGAGTTCACGGTAGTAGACAGTCGCCTGGCTGCGCGGGGCCGAGGCTGCCACAGGAGCGCGCTGTACGGACATCCGCTCGATCGCGGACAGCGCGGGAATCGACGTCACGGCCAGGTCGCTGCGCCCGGCAGGCAACTCCGCGGCGATCTCCCGGTGCAGCCGCTTGCGCCGGTCGATCATCGAGAAGAACGCGAGCACCTTCGGCCGCCTGCCCTCGAAGCCGTCGATGAAGTCAGTGAGCTGATCGAGCGTGCGCACCGACAAGGTGGTCGGGATCAGCGGGACGACGAGCAAGTCGGCTGCGTGCAGCACGCTTTCCGATAGCAGCGAGATGCTTGGCGGGCAGTCGAGCACCACGAGGTCGTACTCGTGGCGCAGCGGCGCGAGCAGGTTGCGCAGCCGTGTCATCGGCTTGCGCTGGTTGTCCAGGTGCAGGTCGAGATTCCGGTAGGTGAAGTCGGCGGGCAGCAGGTCCAGGTTGTCGAAGTCGGTGGCCTTGATCGCCTCGTCGACTGGTCGCTTCCCCGCGATCAGGGCCTTGCCGCCGCCTTTCACGCGCGGTCTGACCCGGAACAGGAAACTGGCCGCGGACTGGGGGTCCAGGTCCCAGATCAGCACCCGGTAACCGTCGCTGGCAGCCAGGTACGCGAGGTTGACGGCGGCGGCCGTCTTGCCGACGCCGCCCTTGATGTTGTAGCTGGCGATGACCTTCATGCCGCTCCCCGAGCCAGCGCGCTGATCCTGGCCCGGCCCTGCGGGCTGGCGAATTCGGCGAACCGGCCGGCGAATTCCCGCCTGGCAGCCTGCTGCCTGCCTGCCAGCGTGGTGGCAATCTCGCCCATGGCCAGCAAGGTCTCCGCCGGGGCACTGCGGTCGGCCATCATCTGCGTGGCGAAGGCGCGCAACTCGGCGCGCTGGACCTCGGTGTCCTGGAATTCCCCCAGGCAATCCTGCAGTGCCTTGAGTTCGCGGACGGCGCGCCACTGCTCGGCAGGATCGTGCAGCGACGCGAACACCTCGAGCAGGTAGCGCAGTTCCTTGCAGCGCTTGCGCAGTTCATGCAAGGCCTGCGGCGGAGAGTTCGCGTCGATGACGCTGCCGCGGCGCAGCACCTTCTGGTGCGCGGTCGCGATCCGCCGGGCGGCGAACTTGCCCGCCGCAGGGCGTGGGGCCGGCTCCTGCGCGATCTTCGCCAGGTCGTGTCGCCACTGGCTCGCGAGCGCGGAGAATTTAGCGGAACGCAACCCGCGGGCTAGCTGCCGGCAGGACAAGGCTCGCTGCCGTCGCAGGTAATCCTGAAACGGCCGCAGTTCCTGGCCGGTGGCGGCCACTAGCTGGCGAGTCATGGACGGGTAGCCGATCAGGTAGACGTCGAGGTCGCGGGTCGGCGTGGTCAGGTCGCCGAGCCACTTGAACTCCGGCCGGTACCGGTTGACCAGGTCGGCGGGCAGGACCGAGCCCGCCAGTTTCAGCACTGACCTGGTGCGGCGGACAGCAACTCGCAGGTCATGCAGGAACTCGGTGTCAATGTCGCCGAGCGTGCCTGGAAGGTTTGCCTCGACGGTATCGAAGAGCCGCTCAAGTACGAGGGTGACCGCGAGCGCGGCCGGCATCTCAGCGGCGAGCTCCACGTTGATCTTGCTCGTGTAGTCGCCCGGCTTCTTGTCGGCTGCCGAGAGCGCGGACTCCAGGCTCGACGCGGTGGCCGGCAGCACGCCAGCGATCTGCGCCAGGGAGTCGGCCAGTTTCGCTGCCTGTGCTTGGTAGCCGCGCAGCGGCTCGACGGCGATCCGGACCGGGATGGCTGCGGAGCGGTGCCCGGTGACGGTCATCTTGTCGACAGTGAGCATCGCGATCGTCTTGTCGTCCTCGTTGAGACCGCGGCGCTCGGTCAGGACGCTGGTCGCCTCGGCCACCGGCAGCAGTGCCCTGACTCCTACAACGGGCGCGAGGTGCTCACGCAGCGGGCCGAGCGGCAGTTCCTCGATCCGGCATGGCCAGCGGAGCTGCCGCCCCTGGCCAGAACCGGCCAGCTCCGTTGCCACGAGCTCGCCGTCCCGGCCGGTGAGCCGGAGTTCTGTCGTGCCGCGGTCAGCGGTCAGCTCCAGGGTCAGGCCGGCGTGGAACAACCGCCAGTCAAAAGTGTCGAACCACGCCCGGCGGAGGTTCTGCGGCTTACCGCTTGCTGCGATGCTGAACTTCGGGTCCCCGGGCTGCGGGATATCGCCTCCGCGCGTGCTCATGTCGCTTACCAGGACGAATTCCCGCAGAGCATTCGGCAATGACGCATCTCCCGTAACATGTGTTCACGACGGTCAGCGTTCTTAGCGTACCCAGCAGCCGCGACCGTGCGGCGGCGGCAGGCTGGAACGCGGCGGCAGGCTAGAAGGACGTGCCCTTGAGCCACGCTTCGAGCACGTCAGAGTCGCCAAAAACCCGGACGGCCTCGGCGGTAGCCGGCATCCGGCCCAGCAGCACGAGCAGCACGTCGGCGGACGGGCCGGCCAGAGCGACGTCACCGCTGCCTTCCGGTACCTGCACCTGCACTCCTGCGTCGGTGTGGACTACCCGCCACGCCTTGGCACCGCTGAGATCGGGATCGGCAACGTGCACATGCAGCGCTCGTCCGTGCGGCAAAGCGGCGGCCCGCGGATCTGGCCCGCCGAAGATCGGGCCGCTCATGACCGTGAGCCACTCGTCGATCGCGTCGGCCGCGAGTTCGGCCGGGATTTCCGGCTCGTCCCCGATGGCCAGCTGGGCGTCGGCGCAGTGCACGATGGTCTCGTGCGCCATCCGGCGGCCCCAGAAGCCGGCCGGGCTCATCCCGGCTGGCGTCCACACGCCCTGCTCGCCCGCATCCTTGAGCGCGTCGATCAGCCAGGTGGCGCCCGCGGTCAGCCACCGGCCGGATTCGGCCGGATCGTCGGGCAGCCGGCCGTCGGGAACCGACCGGAACTCGATGAACTCGGCCGACCTCGTGCGCACGATCTCGGCCGCCCACCGGTGCGCCCGGCCGACATGGGTCGTCAGTTGCCGCAGCGTCCAGCCCGGGCAGGACGGGATGGGCAGGCCAGGGTCGGCAGAGTCGACCAGCGCGGCGAGCGCGGCGCTGCTTGCCTCAAGCTCGGCATAGAGAAGGGCGGCTGGCAAGGTCGGCATGCGAAATCCTCCGGCGGCTCGGCTGGCGCAAACCTACCGTCTGGCACCGGCCGCCGGTAAGTGTCCGGGCGGGTCAGCCGCAGCCGCAGGCGCCGCCGCAGCAGCCGCCAGCGCCGCCGTCGGCACCGCGCTTCGGCTCGGCGCTCGCACGGCCGGCGACGGAGATGGTCGAGAGCAGGCGCACGGTGTCGTCGTGCCCCTGCGGGCACGCGCACGGCGCGGACGACTCGCTCATCGGCCTGGTCCGCTCGAAGGTGTCTCCGCAGGCGCGGCAACGGTACTCGTATCGGGGCACGCGCTTATCCTATGCCAGCCGCCTCGGGTGCTGACCGAGGTCGGGTGCTGGTCGGGCGGGCGCTAGACCGCCTCGGGCGTGGCCGGGTCGCTGACCGGGACCCGCGCTGCTGCCGCTTGGAGTTCCCCGGTGGCGGCGGGCGCGTCGTAATAGAACTGGCCGCCTCGCAACAGCGACGCGATGGCGCCGGCCACCGACATGGCGATGGCCACGCTGAACGCGATGACCAGCCCGTGGTGGAACGGGCCCTCGATCAGATGCGGGAAGTATTCCCGGCTGGTCAGTTGCGCGGCATCGTGCTTGGGCAGCCGCGCCAGCACGCCAGTAGGGCGCAGCAGGCTGCCGATCGGGTTGAAGCCGAGGAACGAGGCGAAGAGCGTGCTGACCGGCGGTAGCGCGGCGACATGGGCGGCGACCGCCGTCGGCACGCCGTGCGCGCGGAGGCCGGCCCGCAGTGCCTGCGGGAGGGTCGCGGCGAGTCCGGCGATCATCAGCGAGAAGAAGATGCCGATCGACAGCGACATCCCGGAATTCTGGAACGTGGACCGCATGCCGGACGCCGCGCCACGGTACCTGGCGGGCACGCTGCTCATGATCGCTGAGGTGTTCGGCGAGGCGAACAGGCCAGATCCGATCCCGTTGCAGAAGATGATCAGTGCGAAGATCCAGTACGTGAAGTCAGCGGGCAGCATCAGCAGGCCGGTGAAGGCGACCGCGGCGACGAGCAGCCCGGCCGTGGCGAACGGGCGCGGCCCGAACCGGTCAGAGAGGTAGCCAGAGACCGGGCCGGCGACTAGGAAGCCGGCCGTGAGCGGCAGCAGGTAGATGCCTGCTCGCAGCGGCGTCTGGGAGAAGTCGTAGCCGCGCAGCGGCAGCCAGATCCCCTGGAGCCAGATGATCAGCATGAATTGGAGCCCGCCGCGGGCGATGGATCCCATCAGGCTGGCCGCGTTCCCGGCGGCGAAAGCCCGGATGCGGAACAGGCCGAGCTCGAACATGGGCTCGGCGACCTTGGTCTCGATCAGGCAGAAGACCGCGAGCAAGCCGATGCCGGCGCCGAGGCCGGCCACGACGTTCGGGTTCGTCCAGCCGGTCGGATGGCCGCCGTACGGCCGGATGCCGTAGGTGATGGCCACGAGCAGCAGGCCGGCGCCGGCCGCGAAGGTGATGTTGCCCCACCAGTCGACTTTGGCCCGGTGGACCGTCGCGATCTCGCGCAGCTTGCGGTAGGACCAGACGGTGCCGAAGATGCCGATCGGCACGTTCACCCAGAACACCGCGCGCCAGTCCCAGGCCGCGAGCACGCCGCCGAGCAGCAGTCCGATGAACTGGCCGGAGATGCCGGAGATCTGGTTGATGCCCAGGGCCATGCCGCGCTGCCTCGCGGGGAACGCGTCGGTCAGGATCGCCGCCGAGTTGGCCATCAGCATGGCTCCGCCGAACGCCTGCGCGAGCCGCCACAAGATCAGCCAGAGCGCTCCGGCCGGTCCGGTCAGCGGATCGAGGGATAGGGCGATCGATGCCAGCGTGAAGACCACGAAGCCGAGGTTGTAGATCCTGACCCGGCCGAACATGTCACCGAGTCGGCCGAGTGTCACGACCAGAACGGCGGTGACGAGCAGGTAGCCGATGATCATCCACAGCAGGTACGCAATATTGCCTGGCGCTGTCGGATCGAGGTGAATGCCGCGGAAGATGGCAGGCATCGAGATGATCACGATGGACGCGTCGATGGTGGCCATCGTGACACTGAGCGTGGTATTGGACAGCGCGATCCACTTGTACCTGTCGCTGCCTGAGCCTGCGGCCGTGTCGGCCTGGCCCGCTGCGGGGTCCCCGCCTCCCGTTGCCTCGACCGCTACTGTCCGCCGCACGAGATGAACTTACCCGCCGTGGATCGCGGCCCGGGCGGCCGGGTTCAGCCGCCCGGGCCGCGATCCGGTTCAGCCAAGCCCAGGGCTAGGCCTTACCGTGCCCGGCCGCCCTTATCTCGGGCCATGCGGGGTCAGCCGGATGGTGACCACCCTGGCCATGTGGTGCGGGTGCCTGCCCAGGAATACGAGCGTCATCCTGCTGAAGAAGCGCTCATGGTGGGCACGCCTGACGGCCCACAGCAGGACGTTCACCGGGAAGCGGCGGAAATGCCCGCGTGCGCAGGTAGGAATGCACGTGTTCCTTGCTAGCCAGCCATGTCCGAATGCCCTTCTCGGGCCCCACAGATCCCAGTGCATGCGGACCAGCAGGACATTCGCGTCGGCACAAGTGATGACGAATATGCGCGGCGCGACTGTCGGATGGCCACCGCAGGTGAAAAGCACCGGTACTCGCCACGCGGCAGCGGTGGTGTGAGTCGCTGCCGTGGTGTGAGTCGCTGCCGTGGGGTGAGTCGCTGCGGTGGCGTGAGTCGCTGCGGTGGCGTGAGTCGCTACCGTGGTGTGGGAATCTGCGGCGTTTGCGATCGCCATTGTCGAACCGGCAATAGCCCAGGTGCCCGCAGCTACTCCGATCGCGATTCGCGTGAGAACTTTCATAAATCCCCCCCGTGTAGATCTGACCAGAGAATCTGGTCTACCTTGCGCACAAGATTGGATCACGACGGCGGCTGGAAGTCGCGGAGCCACGCTATATACGTACCTAGTCCGGCATCGCGTCCAGCGAGAATCCAGCGTGATCGGCGCGGCGGGAGAGGACGGGCAGATCAGGGTAAATGCGTGCGACCGTGGCGCAGTCGATGGCGAAGCTGATCTGGGCTTGCACGCGTTCTCCGGTGAGCACGAGCGGCAGCCAGTGCTTGGCGTCGTCCCACATTCCGGCCAATGGGAGCGCGTCGATATCAAACCACTGCGGGATCAGTTCGTCGGACTCGGCAGGCTCGCCAAGAAAATCCTCGGTGACAAAAACTTCGGCAACCTGGCTCCAGCTCGGCCGGAACGGGAAAACGAAGTCCAGCGAAGCCATGTGGCGCAGTGCCGCGGGATCCACGACGAGCCCGGTCTCCTCGGCCACTTCGCGGACCGCGGCGTCCACCGGTCGCTCGTCTGCCTCGACGTGCCCGCCGACGCCGACCCAGCGGCCGGCCCCGAAGCCGGTCTTCTTGAAGCCGAGCAGCACCTGCACGCCGCCAGCGCCGGCGGTCGGGCCGGCTTGGCGACCGTCGGCTGGCCGGGTGATCAGGCACAGGCAGGTCTGGATCGTCACCGCACCTAGGTTATGCGAGCCAGCCGTCGCTCACGCGGTTCCGCGCACCATGCCGATCAGCCGGTCGAGCACCTTGCCGTTGCTGACCCGCAGCCCGTCGTGCTCGTACTCGTTCGTCACCCACAGCCGCGTGCTCCCGATCTGGCCGGCCCCCTCGACGGAGAACTGTTGCGGGACGTACATGTCGTCGTAGTAGACGACCGCCGCGACGGGCACCTCGTTGCGCTTGAGCCGGGCCAGGTCGTACAGACGCGGCCACTGGTCGTATTCGGCAAGGATGCCGGCCACGTCGGCGAGCGGGCGCAGCAGCGGGTCGGTCTCGAACATCCAGGGATAGACCATCTCGCCGGTGAACAGCACCGGGTCGGTACAGCCGAGCGCGGCCGTCGCGTCGAACCCGGGGAACTGCTCCCTGACCCGGTGCGCGGACCACCGGGTGGCCGATTCCTGCGCGTAGCAGGCTTCGTGCAGCGCCGCGTAGAGCGGGCCGCCCGCATAGGTCAGGATCGACTCGGCGCGGTACCTGAAGTCGTCGCCGATGTCGCTGCCCTCGAAGGCGTCTTCCAGCAGGTAGTGCAGCTCGTGGCTGCCGGTGCTCATCCCGAGGCGGATGCCGAGGGACTGGAAGGCCTGGACCGTCAGTCGCGCCCCCGACGGCAGCGCGACGTCGTGGCTGGCGAGGTAACTCGCCACCGCCCGGGCGAGGTCCACGTCTTGCGGGTACCGGGCGTAGTGCGCCTGGTTTTTCGCCGCGACGACGGGATAGGTCGCCAGGTACACCTCGTCTGCCGCACGGTCCAGGCCGGGCAGGCCGCCGGTGATGAACACCTCGCTCAGGCCCTCCGGCGCTTGCGACAGGTAGCTGACCGTGCAGAAGCCGCCGAAGCTCTGGCCGAGCACGCTCCAAGGCCGGCCGCCGGTCAGCGCGCGCCTGATCAGTTCCGCGTCGGCCACGATGGAATCGGCCCGGAAGTGCGTCAGGTAGCTGGCCTGATCCGGTGCGGAACCGCGGCGCGGGAGCGTCAGCCGGTTGGCGGGGCTGGACCTGCCGGTGCCACGCTGGTCAAGCAGCAGCACGCGGTAGTCGCGCAGTGCCCGGTCCAGCCAGCTTTCCCGGCCGTTCGGCCGCGGGCTTGGCCGGCCAGGACCGCCCTGGAGGTAGAGCAGCCACGGCAGGTCCGTTCCGGCCTTGTCGGCTGCGACCACTTCCCTGGCGAAGACGGTGATCCGCTCGCCGTCCGGAGCCGCATGATCGAGCGGCACTCCGAAGACGTGGTCGGTCAGGACGGTCCCTGGCTGGCGAAAGGTGGGCATGCCCGACACGTTACCGACCGGCTGTCGGGCAGGATTACGGCATGGTCGCTAGTAAGTCCCCGACCGGTCCAGCCGCGGCGATGTTCGCCGCGGACCGGGCATCGTCGGATCTTGGGATGGAACTGCTCGACGTAGGCGAAGGAACCGCCACGGTGCGGATGACTGTCGCCCGCTCGATGCTCAACGGGCATCTGATCGCGCACGGCGGTTATCTCTTCATGCTGGCGGACACCGCATTCGCCTGTGCGTGCAACAGTCGCGGGCAGGTCACCGTCGCTGCCGGGGCCGACATTTCCTTTGTCGCACCGGCCGCGGAAGGCGACGTCCTAGTAGCGGTGGCCGTCGAGCGCGCCAGCTACGGCCGCAGCGGCATCTACGACGTGACAGTGCGCCGGGGCGGCGACGTCGTGGCCGAGTTCCGCGGCCGGTCCAGGGCGGCCGGGCGGCTAGCACGGGAAGGGCGGCCGGGCGGTTCGCCCGGGGGAGGGCGGCCGGGCGGCTAGCCCGGGGAGAGCGGCGTCAGATGTCGCATCAGGTTCTGGCCTGGCTGAAGCGGGCCGTCATGTACGAGATCTACCCGCAGTCGTTCGCCGACTCCGACGGCATCGGCGACCTGCGCGGGATCATCGACCGGCTGGAGTACCTGCAATGGCTCGGCGCGGACGCGTTGTGGCTCAATCCTTGCTTCGCTTCTCCGATGCGCGATGCCGGGTACGACGTGAGCGACTACCTGTTGATCGCGCCAAGGTCAAAGATGATCCGGGC
>Ga0307372_10007013_pt1 | contig 16292 bp, 16 predicted proteins | sample OX1MG_FD_202533 | JGI IMG/M metagenome (GOLD analysis project Ga0307372, IMG submission 202533) | Soil microbial communities from Risofladan, Vaasa, Finland - OX-1 | ecosystem: Environmental > Terrestrial > Soil > Coastal area > Acid sulfate soil | place: Finland: Risofladan, Vaasa | collected... | reverse complement strand
AGTGTATAATCAGAAGAGACTTCATTCCAGCCTCGGCTATGTGCCTCCTGCTGAGTTTGAAGCAACCTTTACACCATCACCCGGAAGTTGACTTCCCTCCGTGTCCGGTAAAATGGGTTCACTCCACTCTACGAACTTTCTTCCCGGCTATAAATCAAGCAGGGTTTCACCAATTTCCATTTTATTCTCCCTCCATTCTCTTTTTCTGTTGTTCTTGCCATGCCTGGATATCGTTCGTATCAACAGTAGTCAGATTATTTTCAAATGGAGCATCAGTTTCAAGGATAACCAACCAGACATAATTATCCTCACCTGCTTCAAATCCGGGGAGGATATCTTTTATTGTTGCCGCAGGATAGCGGCTTTTTGCAATTTCTTCAATTGCAACTTGCTCCAGATACTCTTTACTTATTTCTTGTGGCTCACTTTCCATATGCATTAGCTGTATTATCCCATGTTTTTGATGAGTTGACGAGATGTTTTCGGTTTTGAGCCGAGATAGTAATGCATTATTAGGATGTATGCGTGTTCGCTGTTATTATCTTTCCTACTATGCTACTATAGTAGCCCCAGCTTGTTTAACTTGAGGAAAAATGAATTTCAAAGTAATGCGGGACTCTACAGGCAAAGAAAAGATCGTTCAGTTTGAGATTGATTTATCTTATGGGATCGCACATCTCGAAACTCCTCAAAAACTGAATTTCAATGATATAGATAAGCTGCGAAAGTGGGTTGATCTCATTGAAAGATCACAAATGAGCAGCAGGAATGAAAAAGAGGTAGACACGGTGAGCCGCGAGAAGTCCTAACCAATTGGTTGCAAAACAGCGCCTTTCTTCTGTATCCTCCGCAAAAGAACATATGTTATAATTTTCCTCAAGGAGCTTAGTGAGAAAGGAATCCGCTATGCATGAGCAGGAATTACATCCAAACAAACCACAATACGTACCGACAGAAAACGAGATAGTAACGTGTAGATTTCAAGAACACGGAGAGCAGGTAAACTATGCCGTGAGAATAGTACAGGTATTCACCGAGCATCCCTTTGCAGGATATTTGTTTGTTGAAATGGCTCAAAATCCGGGTGTTTTTACATACAGCCACGTCAACAATATAGTTCAGGCTACATCTCCTTCTGATTAAAGCCTCTTCCGACATATACATACCTATCAAAGAATAATGACAGACAAGGAGGAAGTACATAGCCAGGTCGAAAGAGCAATGGCTGAAGTGCTGCCTGTGGACTTTGCCGTAATCCCCGACGCTCTCAAGGCTATTCCTAACTGGGTCGGATGGAAGTATGAATTTATAGAAGACAAACTCAAAAAGCCCCTGTATAACCTCAGAACCGGAAATAGAGCCAGTCCCACGAATCCTGCAACGTGGAGTGATTTTTCGTTTGCCGAGCCCGCTTATCATGATAGATCGTTTGCCGGGATTGGTATTGTGCTTGAAAAGGCAAGAGGCATTGTTGTTATTGATATTGACCATTGCGTTGATGCAGAAGGGGTACTCAGTAAAAAAGCACAGGTGGTGGTGGATTATCTTGGTTCCTACGCTGAATACTCACCCTCAAAAACAGGAATACATATCTATATGTCCGGCTTCATTCCCGGCTTGAGCCGAAAGTCAGGCAGTTTTGAAATGTATGAAGATATGCGCTACATGACTGTTACCGGTGCGCATATTGCCTATTCACCATCGCTTGTCCTGTCACACCAGGAAAAGCTTGAGTATCTGTATAACCGGATCTTCAGACAAAGCCGCTCCCCTATTTCCAGCCACAGGCATCCCGCCCTTAGAAAATCCGAGTTAGATAGGATATCTACTCCCCGCTCAATCCATGAGCAGGCTGATCGGATTATATCCTATGGCATGAAAACAAATGCGAATTTTCGCCGGTACTTTGATGGAACCGGGAGTCTCTGGGGGGATGGAACCGAAAATCCCACAAAAAGCGAAGCTGACTGGAAGTTATGCCTTATGCTAGCTTATAGGACATATCCAAAAAAAGAGGAGCATATTGAGCGAGTTGCGCTTATAGATGCGGTATTCAGGCGAAGCAGACTCAATGATGAAAAATGGTGTAGCGCACGAGAACATACAACGTATGGTATGCTCACCATTGAGAAAGCCATTGACGTGAATGACGATGAAGTTGCAAAAAAGAAGCGGTCTTGAACCTTTTCAGTTAGCCGGAGTATCAAGGAAATAAAATATTCTTGACCACTATACCCCCCCTGTGTTCTTTTCAAGAAGGGAAAAAATATGTTGCTATAAAACGAACCGCTAGGAATGTGACCCTTCGTCCCCTTGGTCAATCTGTATAATCTTTTGATTTAGGACTACTTCATGGCATTAAGTAAGGGGGGTGATCTAAAATGACAAATAAAAATAGAACGAAAAGTCCCGTTAAAGCTCCTATAAGCCAAGCACTGCCTCAACGGGATGAAATTGTAAAAGAAATTATAGCAGGACTTGTTAAAATTATCCTTGAGATAATCAAGAGAATAGGGAAATAGTCATCTATTCTCGAAAACCTCTAATGACTTGAGCTAGGGCGACTACTTCAAACTAGCTCTAAAAAGCACTGCGGTACACCGTGTGTTCTTTTGCAAAAGTTAAAACCGTATCTGTAATGCAGAACAGAAGCGAAATCACTCATTATCATCCCCATCAATTGTGCGTCTCTCTTCCAGGAAATGTATATAATCGGCTCGTTTGATCCTATAATCCCGTCCTACCCGGTACGCCGCGAGCTTTTTTCTTCTAATCCAATTGCGGACTGTTTCTATGGAAACGCTTAATTCTTTTGCGATATCCTCTACTGTTAACCACTCGTTCATGCAAGCACCTATGTCCTTTTGAGGGAATTATATGTCTTCATTGCTAATCCCGTCAATCACTCATGTTGTTTCATGTAGTTACGATAAAACGTTGTGAATACTTGATTTTTTAGCGTACTTTCGTGTATTATTGTCTATATTAGTGTTTGCGCATTATTCTTCACGAAAGGAAGGTGATGATAGCCAAAAACATAAAACACTTAGCATTTGAGAGCTAAGCGTTTTACGCGACCCTTTTTCTCCATATTTTGTACTGCTCGCCCTGAGAAAGCTTTGGCAGTATAAAACAGTTGCACCATCCTTTTTACTGATGTGTTTTCAGTGACAGCTTGGATGAAGCCGACAGGCTTTATTACTGTCAGGACAGGGAAAGGTCTGATTTGTACTATGTCACATGCGGCCTTGCCTGTCAATTAATGGGAGAGACAATATGCAAGGTTTTCCTCTTGAGCAGTATCAGCCAGTTTTTTCTCTGGTAACGGATACTGCCACGCCTCAAAAGCCCATCCCTATCTACTTTATCCATTCGTTGGAGCAGCCATATTGCCGTAACGAAAATTGTGAATGTCACCGCAGACAGCGAGAAGTAGCAATGCTGCTTGGACTTATCACAGATGGGATTATGACATTACGGGAAGCGGCAGATCTCACAGACGGAGAGGGATAGGAGGCGGCATGCAAGAACAAATTGGATTCCCTTATAATCAAAGGCAAGGAAGAACTCCAAAGCCGCCAGTAACCCATACGGCAGCGAATCCGCACCGTGCAGGACACTATTCAGGTTTGCACCCGGAAGATCAGCCATATTCTTCTCAGGAATTTGATGAAGAATACGACGACAGATTCCCTATAAGGCGAGGGAGTAGTGCTATGCGCTGGACATCAACAGAAACGCAGGTGCCAGTAAAACACCGCAGGGTTATTGTTCACAATGACCCACCGCCAGAGGGATATACAACTCGAACATCCCGAAAACAAGAACCAGTAGAGCCAGCACCGCAAAATCAGAAGAGGAAAGTTCATTGGCTTGTCTTTCTTGGTGTAGGACTGCTTATCATGGTGCTTGGATGGATTATCCTCGGCAGCGTTAATTCATGGTGGCAGATGCAGCAGGATAATTGGCACTACGGAACGCCTCGGACATACCAGACAGATCAAGTTGTCGGGCATCACGATTCCTCTACTAATCCATCACACTTCATTGCCTTAAACTTGAATGGCAAAGTTGAGGTCATTGAGGTGCAAGGAGGCGATCCCGCCCACTCCATTATCTATCCTGGGCCAACTCTCTTAGGACAAGACGCTAATCTTGCTCCTGTCACGCTAACTTTTACTGACACAACGGGGAACGGCAGATTAGATATGGAAGTTCATGTATTGGGGGAGACGATTATCTACCTCAATAACGGAACAAAGTTTGATGCGCCTAAAAATTCATAGTGCGTCCAGACAGGAGTAGTTTTTTACTGCTCCTGTCTTTTCCGGGAGGGATAAGCGATGGGAAAAAGCCAACTGCACGATGATATTGATGCTTTGTTACAGAGAATGAGCAATCGTATGCATGAGGAAGAAGAGAATAAAGAACCTGGGCCGGAAAACATTGAAACAATCCATGTTTTTCCTGTTGAAGGAGGACTTTTAATCCTTCGTGATGAAGAGGTCAATAAGCCGCCCGTTGTGGAAAGTGAATTAGTGCCTATCCCCCACTCCGCTATACCTGCGCGAAGTAAAGCTGAGAACATAGGGTTTACGCTCTTCCTCATTTTCGCCTGTCTTTTTTGGGCATATATTATTCTCGGCTTTTTGTTTGCTTCCTTTTTTTTGCCAACCGCAACAATCACGGTCATGCCTCTTGAGCATACCATCAGCGAAAAGCAGGTTATCAGCGTTGTCACCAAAAATCCGGGAGCCGGTGAAATCGAAGGGCAGGTATTCGCACAAACCCTTTCCCTCTCAAAAAGCGTTCCCACAACAGGCAGAGGCCACCAGAACGCCGCATATGCTAGAGGGGCAATCACTTTCTATAACGGCCTTCTGAGTCTTCAGACTATTCCACAAGGCACAACTCTCACAGGACGTGATGGAATACAGGTAGTGACCGATGTGACAGCCATTATTCCTGCTGCTTCCCCACCGATGGAAGGGAACGCCACTATTCCGGCACATGCCGTGAACATCGGAGCCACGGGAAATATAGGAGCCAGAGACATCAATGCCGGATGTTGCGGTCAGGGCATTCTTGCAGTGAATAGTAATCCTTTTCATGGAGGCGCGGAGGCGCGTGATTTCACGTTTGTGACAGGACATGATATTGCACAATCATCCCTCTCTTTGACGAAAGTGCTTACGCAGGGATTTTCGCACGCGCTGGATACACAACTTCAGTCGGGTGAGTCAGCCATTCCGCCAACTTGCAATTTTAGTACGCAAAGCGATCACCCCGTTGGCTTTCAGGAAGCCTCTGTAACGGTTACTGTTGCTGGAAACTGTAAGAGTGTTCTCTACTCCAAGTATGCCTTGCAAAATGAAGCAGATACGCTCCTAGCCGCACATGCAAAGCGGTTTGGGAATGCGTATACCTCTCTCGATGGACAGCAGGTACAGGTTGTTTCGCAGACGATGGTTAGCTCCAAAAATACTATCGCAGCTATTACCACGAAAGCTACCGGCGCATGGGGTTATCAATTTTCGAAAGGAGAAGAAGAACATATCAAAAAGCTTGTTGCCGGGAAAAGTCGTACTGAAGCTATGAACATCTTAGCAGCAATTCCTGGAATCCAGCGTGCCATTATTACAGGGATTGGACAAAGCGATGTCCTTCCCACAGACACAGCGCATATAACCGTCATGTTTTTGTACATTGTCCATTAGTACCCTTTTGTACAGGCTACAAATAGGGGCAGATATAATCGAGGTAAGTTCCAAAACTGGTATCCCTACAGTACAAATATCAGTTTTCACAGATCAGGAGAGTGAATACATGAAACGCATATACACCGTACAGGAACAGGAAGAGGTACTCAATGTATTTAGCGGCCCCCGGCTCGAAAGAACGAAAAAGCTCATTGTGTACGGTCGGCAATCCAAGAAACTTCAGATAACAGATAATAAGGAAGCGTATGAGCAGCAAACAGTCCGGCTCATAGAGTACGGAGTTGAATTGGGGTGGGCACAAGACGACATTATTCTTTGCTATGAAAATAAACGCCAGGATGGGAAATGGAGAAATGCAAGCGCAACACTCAGAATAGATCAACGGCCAGGGCTTAGCTCAGTTGTTGAAAGCATAAAATCCGGAGAAGTTAAAACTGTTTTGACATGGGCAGTTGACAGGCTTTTTCGTGATCCCGATATGATACAGGCTCCTGTTTTTGCAAAAATCTGTAAGGATCACAAGGTGATAGTCCTGACGATTGATGATTATTTTGACTTTAATCATCCGAAAAGAGATGATTTAACCCGATTTTTAGAGAGTGCGAAGGCAGCAGCAGACTATATAACCAAGCACGTATTAGGCAGAATGATGCCAGCGAAGTGGCAAGTATCGAAGCGAGGCGAATATGATGGACGTATTGTGCCATTAGGATTTATCGTTCTTGAAAAGGACAACAAGTATCAAGCTTATGAGCCACATGCAAAGATATTAAAGCATCTATTCAAGCGTTTCAGGCAGCTTGATGGTGCTATTAACCTCCTATGGGGAGAAATTTATGCGCAAGGCAACTTATTCCCACCATACCCGAAAAACATGGGGATTAGAGGAGTCAGAAAAGATCGATTTGAAGAATCATTTGGGATAACGTATCAAGGTCTCAGGGAGTTACTGACAAACCCTGTGTATATTGGATGGTGGTATTTTAGACAGCAGGGCAAAGCCCCTATCATCATAAAGAATAATCACAGTGCAATTGTCGATGAGGAAGACTTCTGGTTTGCATTTAATACGCTTAGCACAACCACGATCACCGGGGAACCTAATCACATGCGATACAGATTTCCCACCCGATTTACCAGAGTCGGCACCATGCCGCCAGAAGCTTTGCTCGATGGAATTATAAAATCAGAACCCCATCCAATATACGTTTTTCAACCTGCTCAGTATCCAGATCACGCCGCATACACCATTCGGGAGCTAAATGACAGATCACTCTTGCGCTATTCAGCTTCCATTGCAGTCAAAGTATTGGATAAGATATTTGTCGAAAAGCTTCTGTACCACCTGCGTCTGATTCAGGCTATTGAAGCAGTAGCAGATATCACACATTCGTATAGCTCAAGAGAAGCGAGCATATTTACATACATCAAGTCTATGCAAGCTATCAATAACCAGGAACTGGTAAGCGTAGATGATCAGATCGCAGAAGTGAAAAAACAAATTGCTAGATGGCAAAAAAGTCGCCGTATCGCGCAGGAGGAAGGATATGAGGAGGGAGAGCGGGAGGCAATTCGAGAGTTGAAAAGTAAGAATGCAATATTATCACAGCTTGAAGATAAAAAAGGAAAGGAAATGACAGAGGCAAACTTACGTAAAGCGGCTTCTTTACTACTGAGCGCGTCAGAACAATATGATGAAATGACATATGGGGAGAAACAAAGCCTCATTAGGCATATCACGACTCATATCAAGCTCACTGAAACCTCGGCTAACTGGTTCCTGCTTGAAATAGAATGGTCGCCATTCTTAGGTATCAGTTACAAAGATATTGCCTACATTTGGAGGGAAGGGTTTACGAAAAATAACTGGACAGAGGAGGAGGAGAATACCTTACGGAGCTTCTATCCGAATATTGATGCTGACAGGGATACCATAATGAAGTCTCTGCCTGACCGTGGCTGGTATGCAATACGAAGAAAAGCAGAGCGTTTAGGATTAAGCAAGCAGTATCCTCGGGATAACCATTTGTACAACAATACCCCTCTTCCCCCAAATCTTTCGTATGCTGATCTTCGGTTTATGGAAAAGATGGGGCTTGAATGCACGGAAAGCAAGCTCGCGGCGCGGGTTTGGTGGAGAACCGCTCCAATTGAGAACAATGAAAGAAGTCGAGCAGGAGTCTGAAACGAACCGGGCCAATACCGATCACGCGACTGAACGCGACCCAGTAGGCAAGTTCGTTGAACGAGAGCGTGCCGGCATAACGCACAGGCGATTCGAACACTTCCATGTACACTACCTTTTTCTGTTGTTATTCGCTATTATAGCTCATGTACGAACATTTGTGAATAGGGTAACTATTCCTGAGGAGCCTGCTTTTGCTGACCTTGTTGCGGGTACTCCTTATATGAAGGGAAATCTGAATAGTAGACAGTATTTTCACCGGGCGTGGATTCCGGGAACGGCGGGGGGAACGGCTGAGAGTAGGAAAATTTCGTGCCATTTGCCCATGACGAAGGTGGAAGAGCAGACGGGTTGCGAATCGAAGCGGGTTGACTGAACGTCATAGCGAGAATACGCTGTGCATCTTGCGCTACCAACACCCGCCGCCGCTTGCGCCGTTCATTGATGATAATAAAGACAATCATCAGCAAGGGTACAATGATGAGTAAAACACCGACAGAGACAAATAAAGGCTCTGTACTGTTGGCGGTGCCGGGCAATTGATCAGGCGGGACCGTCAGTGGTTGTGTCGTGGCAGTAGGCTGGTCTGCGGGAGTCAGCACAGATGATTGATGTAAAAAGATACGCCATTGATTTTCCAGATGAAGCGTATCTTCGCCAATGGCTTTCGTCAAATCGCCGGAGAAATCGCTATTGGGATTATTCATCAATTGAATCATGCGAGCCATTTTTGGTTGACCAAAAGTATTGTACATATAACTAATCAGATTCCAGCTTTGCGCATAGGCCAGATAGGCTGAGTCGGCATCGGCAGGGAAATTGAACGATATAGTACTCAAACGCAGCAGGGTATGAGTGGCAAGTGCCTCATCCAAACGAGCGGTCATTTCCGGTTCGTGATATTGCTGGTTGTAGACCGCTAATCCTTCATCAAACCAGGTAGGTGCCAGAATACCCTGTGCGGTGAGCTGATGAAAGACAAGATGCGTCAATTCATGCGGCATATCGCGTATCAGCGTGGTACCAGAAGCGCCAGAAACGCTGATAAATGCCTCACTAAGCGTAGGAAAAGCGATACCGCCGACCCACTCATACGAGGTAGGCGATAGGGTACCGTGAAAATCATTCGGCGTCTCATACACCCAGAGGTTGATAGGATGCAATAGACCACCACCAAGTACACCACTGATACGATTGATGTCACTGGTTGCGTCAGCGAGAAGGGTTTGACCAAAATCCTGGGGCCGATTGTACCAGTTGACCGTGACCTGCCCCTGAGTCAAATGCTGCCAGGAAAAACGACTATCCAGCAGCATGAAGTACTGTGTTGACCCAGTATACGTATTACCGGCGCTATCCTGGAGTATCCAGTAATATTGCATGGGCGTGCCGGGGGTAATAAAATTATTGCCGCTAATATCATCGTGATAATCAATGGTAATCGTTCTTGCGTGTTGGAAGGTTGCATTATGTGGGGCATTCGATATGCTGTTTGTCAGATCATCACTGGCGATGTAAAGCGCTGCCTGAACGATAGTATGGCTGCTATCAACGGCGCTTAGACGAAAATCAATAAATTTAGGAAAAGCAACACTGTCAATCTGGGATGTTACTTGAATAGCATTGCTAGTATTGCTGGCGGCGTGAGCTGTCGCAGAGAAAGTGATAGGAACAAGAAAAAGAGCGCAAAAAGATACGAGCAACATTCGCAATGGATGGAGAGAGCGTAAGCACATAGGGTTATCCTCTCGTCGGCACACTTTATAGTTCCTTCTTATTGTACAGTATCTGGCAATATATTTCACATGGCCTATTACTCCTACTGTGTTAACCGGTAGCACCCCATCCGTCATAGCAAGTAACCAACGTAGAATAGGGGATATGTTGGCATGCTCCATTGCTCCGAACAAGCTCTTCGTGAGCCTGATTTTTGCAAACCGGAAGTCTCAACAAGTATAGAAGCAGACTATGCTTTCGGTAGAGAACAGGGAAGCGTTACCGATGAGTGAAACTACGGAAGACCAACAGCCTGCGCACGAAAATGAGCCAGTGCCATTCGAGGACGTTCAAGCTCAGGAAGCTCAGGAAAAGCGCGAACCACTTGAAGTGCTACCGCGACCAGGTACACTGTTGCGTAAATATCATAAGCAACAGCAACAAAAATATGGGGCAGATGTAGATGATCAAGCTGTCCCTACGCTGTCTGCCACACCGGCGGTTCAAAACCTGGGCTGGAGTTGGCCTTCGCCACAAAGCTGGCCTTCGTTCGGGCAGAAATTGATCACCAATACCATGCGGGCGGTGCGTGATTTTTCGGGAAAGGTCGCGGCTGTGGCAGCGCCCACATATAGCGAGCCTGAACCGCTGGTACTCTACCATCCCCCGGCACCACTGAACAGCCAATTCGAGCGACCGAGGGCTAAACGCTGGCGACGTTCGCGTGCCGTGCGTACAACAATGCTGATGAAGCATCGGCGCAAACGGTGGAAAAAGGCGCGGCCCAAAAAAGGCAGAATCTGGGCGGGTATTCTTATCTCCCTCTTGCTTATCCTGGTGATTCTCACTTCGTCGGGTGTTTCCTATGCTTATAGCTACTATCAGAGCCAGTTGCCACGTCTGCAAGGGCTAGCAAACCAGCAAGTGGAGCAGACAACGCATATCTATGACCGCAACGGCCTCTTGCTTTATGACTTGTATGATACCCGCACCGGAGGTGGCCGCCGCACACCCGTTTCCTTTAAATATATCCCACAGGTTCTGCAAGATGCGATGGTTGCGGCAGAAGACCCCACCTTCTGGACCAATACTGGCATAGACCCAACAGGCATTGTGCGGGCCGCCATCGAATATTCGCAGGCTGGGGCTGTGCGGAGCGGCGGTAGCACTATCACACAGCAATTGATTAAACAATTGACGGGCAATACTCAAGATACCCTCAGCCGCAAAATCCCCGAAGCGACCCTGGCAATTGGCCTGACCCAGCAGTACCCAAAATGGAAAATCCTGGAGATGTATTTCAATGTCACCCCCTACGGTGCGCAAGACCTGGGCATCGAAGCCGCCGTTGAAGATTATTTCCATTTGCAGCCGCAGTGCGACCAGCATTTCAACTGTACCCCCGGCGTCTACTATCTCAACTGCGATGCGGCCCATCTCAAACAGTGCGATCCTTCACATTGCGCTACATCGAAATATTGCAATCCTCTGCTGGGGCTGGCGCGGGCCTCACTGCTGGCAGGTCTGCCGCAAAATCCCGCCAGCTACGATCCTACCCTGGGGCCGGATGCTAAAAAACTCGCGCTGGCTCGCCAGGATTACGTGTTGCAGCAGATGATGGGTAAGCAAGTAGAAAGCGGTATCGCGCCAATCTTGCCGGATACCATCACACAGGTTGAAGCAATGACGGCCAAAATGACCTTTAGCGGCTACAAACATGTCTTCTATCATGGCTGCCAGTACTTCGTGACATGGGTTGTGCAACAACTATCGGCCCAACTCGGCTCGACACTGATTGACGGCGGCCTGAATATCTATACTACCATTGATGCAAACCTCGAAGCCTACATCGAGCATGCGGTCTATCGCCACCTGTCTCAGCCAGAGTACCAGCCATTCCTGGGGACATATGGTCCGTTAGATACGCAATATAATGTCAAAGACTCGGCAGTTGTAGTGATGGCGGCAAAAACAGGCGAGATACTGGCAATGGACGGCGGAGCCAATTGGAATTCGACCGACGCGGAGGTGGGTGGACAGAACAACCTCGCGGTAGACCCGCGCCAACCTGGTTCAACAATGAAACCCATCATCTACACAACTGCCTTTGAGCAGGGTTGGTATCCCGGCATCGTGCTACCCGACTATAAGACGTACTTTCCCAATGGCTACAGTGGACAACCCATTGCTTCTGCCTATACTCCTACCGATTACCACACGGGCAATCAGCCGTCCTATTCCAACACCAGCCCAAACATTCGCGTCGCCACCGCCGATTCGCGCAACATACCCGCTATCAAGGCATCCTATTATGCTGGTATCAATCATGTAATTGCCACAGCGCGGCGCTTCGGCATCAGCGCCAACCTGGATTCGGTCAACTCGTTCGCGCTTGGCACGAACGCCATTCCGCTGTACCAGATGGTAGGAGCTTATCAAGTCTTTGCCAATAACGGCGTGCGCGTTCCGCCACAGACTGTGCTGGACATCTGGGATAACTATGGACACCTCCTCTATCACTTCGACCCGGCGCATCCCGGCGGTATACAGGTTATCAGCCCGCAGATTGCCTACCTGATGACTTCCATCCTCGCTGACGAGAATGCCCGCTCAGCTGAATTTGGCAGTGATCATGTGCTTGCCATGTGGGACTGGACATTGCCCGATGGGACTCATCCCCAGGTGGCATCTAAAACAGGTACCAGCGACAGCTTTAAGGATAACCTGACGATTGGCTATACACCCGATGTGGTCGTAGGCACATGGTCGGGCAATGCCAACGATGCACCTATGCAGGGCGTAATTGGCATCACTGGTGCCGCCCCCATCTGGCACAGTGTTATTGAGCGTGTTATGGGTGGCTGCAACCTCGATGGCGCCGGCATTCCCTGTGGCAATTTTGACTTCCATTTTACCGACCACACCTTCCCGCAACCACCAGGACTGGTACAGCAATGTGTCTCGTCCTATAACGGCCTCGGCCCTGGCGGTCCTAACTGCGACTTGATGCTGCCTGCCGATATTCCACAACAGAGCGGTATCGTAAGAGGCAAAGGCAGAGCAGGTTAAGGTGTACCTTAACACTATGGCCTGAATAGGCCATAGTGTTAAGGTACCTACCGGTGCGGCGTTACAATAGATAAGCTAGGTTATATAAGTAGTAAGGGAGCGGTGGTGGTCAGGCAACGATAAAACGCATCTATAGCTCTTCATAATTCGCTGAAGAGTGACTAAAACTTTTTTCTATCTCGTTCTTTGTAAAGAAAGAGCGACCAGGTCTGAAAATTATTGCGAAGGCGACAAGTAAGCAAGGAGCCAGGGTACCTGCAAGGGGGTACCTCTACACTATATGGCACCCTTCCTGCATGTCGTGTATAGTAGGGATATCCCCTTGCAGGTACCCTGGCAATAATTTGCAAGCACTACAAGGGTGTATAGCAACATATGACTGATAACCTTTGGAACCAACAAAACTCACATGAGAATGGACATAATCCATCTGGAAACAATGGTAATAGCAAGCCACGTACCGGCAATCTGTTGAGTGGCTATCGCGAACAACAACAACAGCAGCAGCAACAACCGCAACAACAAAGGCTGGGACCTTATCAATATTCGCCTCCTTCAATGCCGCCAACTCAAGGGCCCCCCGAATATTCGCCTTTACCGCCAAACACCCTGAATCAAGGACCCGCGCCATATTCACCATTGCCATCGTCAGTGCCACAGCAAATATCGCCGCAGAGACCGCAACAGGTATCCCCGCAACCGCAACCGCAACAAGGGCCATTGCTCCCCCCTGGTCAACAACAGGGGCGGCCACAGAACTGGGTTACGAATACTATGCAGACGATGCACCGCTGGTCTGGCAGGATTGCGGCGGTACCACCAGTAGATCAAAACCCGATGGTACTCTATCGTCCGCCTGTGGCACCGCCGCGACCATTGCCGCCGACACGACCACGAGCCAAACAATGGAAACGCTCGCGCACTATTCGCATAGCTATGCAAATGAAGCATCGCCGGGAACGGTGGGAAAAGGCACAACCGAAGAAAGGCAAAATCTGGGGTGGCGTCCTTATCGGCTTCCTCCTACTCATGATTATCCTGGCCTCCGGTGGCACTGCCTACGGCTATAGCTATTATCAGAGCCAGTTGCCGCTCCTGCAAGGGCTGGCAAACCGGCAAGTCAGTCAAACAACACATATTTATGACCGCAATGGTCTGCTCCTCTACGACTTGTACGATACCAGCGTGGGTGGTGGACGCAGCACGCCGGTCGCCTTTAAATACATCCCGCAGGTTCTGCAAGATGCAATGACTTCCGCCGAAGACCCGACCTTCTGGACCAATTCCGGTATAGACCCTACTGGTATTGTGCGGGCCGCCATCCAATATTCACAGGCAGGTGCGGTGCAAAGCGGAGGAAGTACGCTCACGCAACAATTGATCAAACAACTGACAGGAAGTGCCCAGGATACCCTTAGTCGCAAAATACCGGAAGCGACGCTGGCAATCGGCCTGACCCAGCAATACCCGAAATGGAAAATCCTGGAGATGTACTTCAACATCGCTCCTTTCGGCGCACAAGACCTGGGCGTCGAGGCTGCCGTCGAGGATTATTTCCACCTGATGCCACAGTGCGATCAGAACCACAATTGTACTCCGGGAGTGTACTATCTCAACTGCGATGCCGCGCATCTCACGCAATGTGATCCGGCACATTGCGCCACTTCCAAATATTGCAGCCCCTTGCTTGGGTTGGCCCGAGCTTCATTACTGGCAAGTATTCCGCAGAGCCCGGTGAGTCTTGACCCCACGTTGGGGGCAACTGCCAAAAACTACGCCATTACCCGCCAAGATTATACGCTGCAACAAATGATGAGGTATCAAATAGCGGTAAATGGGCTGGGGCAAATCACGCCGACTATAATCGCTCAGGCAGAAAACCTGATGATGAAAACAACCTTCACCGGCTATCAACACGTCTACTACCACGGCGATCAGTACTTCGTCAACTGGGTGGTGGAACAGCTATCCGCCCTGCTTGGCAATACGCTGGTTACTGGCGGGCTAAATATCTATACAAGTATCGATTCTGGCCTCGAGGCCTATGTGGAAAGTGCAGTCCATCGCCATCTGTATGAACAGGAGGCGCAACCGTTCCAATATGGCAACGATGGCCCGCTTGCTGTTACAAACAATGTCAAAGATTCGGCGGTCGTAGTGATGGCGGCAAAAACAGGTGAGATACTGGCATTAGATGGTGGAGCGAACTATAACTCGACTGACCCCGGGACCGGCGGCCAGAACAATCTCGCGGTAGACCCGCGCCAACCCGGTTCTGCTATGAAACCCATCATCTATACAACAGCTTTCGAGCAAGGGTTATATCCTGGTCTGGTATTACCCGATTTCGAAACGTACTTCCCCAACGGCTACAGCGGGGAACCCATTGCCTCGGCATATACGCCTACTGACTACCATGTTAATGGGATGCCGCCGTACTCGAATACGAACCCTAGTATTCGAGTCGCAACCGCCGACTCACGCAACGTTCCCGCGATCAAGGCATCATATTATGCCGGTATCAACAATGTTGTTGCCACAGCGCGGCGTTTCGGCATCAGCACCAATCTGGATTCGGTCAACTCGTTTGCGCTCGGCACCAATCCTATTCCGCTGTACCAGATGGTTGGGGCCTACCAGGTCTTCGCCAACAACGGCATGCGCGTCCCACCGCATTACATCCTGGATATCTGGGACAACTACGGACACAATCTCTACCATTTTGACCCGAATCATCCTGGCGGTACACAGATCATCAGCCCGCAAATCGCCTTCTTGATGACCTCTGTTCTCTCGGATGAATATGCCCGGGCAGCGGAATTCTGGCCCGATCATGTTCTCTCGTTCTGGCCGGAATATGGCAACCAACAAGATCCATTGTATCCTGATGTCGCGGCAAAAACAGGCACAACAGATCAATTTAAGGATAACCTGACGATTGGCTATACCTCTAGTGTCGTTGTAGGGGTCTGGTCGGGCAATGCCAATGACGCACCCATGAACAATGTTCTGGGTATCACCGGTGCAGCTCCCATCTGGCATAGCGTCATCGCTCGTGTCAGCGGTATGTGCGATGTCGCGACCGACCAGATTCCTTGCGGTCATATCAGCGAGACGTTCCCCTTGCAAACATTCAACCCACCGCCAGGGGTTGTGAAGCAATGCGTTTCGAGTGCCAACGGGCTTGGTAACAATGGCACCAACTGCGACTGGATGTTGCCCAGCGAGATTCCACAACAATCGGGGTTTGTGAGTGGTTCTGGTACCACCGGAAACGGCACAGGGAACTGATAATCTCGTCTTCGGCTGGTAGGGACAAGCTAAAGCTATCCCTAACAGACGGGGGGAAGGAAGATGGCGACCACAAGGGTACGCCACTACTATGATGACGATTGGGCGTATCATAGTAGTGGCGTACCCTTGTGGTCGCCAGATAACTTTGCAACACCAGTAGTTGCTCTGCCGATTGGGCGTATCATAGTAGTGGCGTACCCTTGTGGCATTGACTCCAGAAAATAGGACCAAGCGATCACAAGCGCATGTTCAATGAGGGGCGTGCGGAAGCCACAGGACAGAAGTAACCCCACTGCCTTGCGGTGACG